>UMBM01046895.1_pt1 | contig 11749 bp, 7 predicted proteins | sample 1963971 | NCBI WGS metagenome assembly UMBM01 (sample SAMEA4835942, study PRJEB28245) | human gut metagenome | biome: gut microbiome; material: fecal sample | place: Denmark | collected 2008 | reverse complement strand
CAGAGCTTGCAAAAGAGAATCCAATTCCTACCGGAATGTCTAAGGCTGATTACGCGGAAATGCGTTTTGAAGATGCGCTTGTAGAAGATGATGATTTTGATCTTCTTGTCATGGGCAGAACTCAGGGAAAAGGCTGTTACTGCTATGTTAATGGTCTTCTTCAGACTCAGCTTGCAAAATACCAGAATAATTATCCGTATATTGTTGTAGATAATGAAGCCGGAATGGAACATATCAGCAGAGGTGTTCTTCCGAGCATGCAGACTGCCATTCTGGTCAGCGACTGCTCCAGAAGAGGCGTACAGGCAGTAGGCAGGATTGCAGAACTCATTAAAGAATGTGATATGCATCCTGATACAGTCGGTCTGATCATTAACCGAGCTCCGAAAGGAGAATTGAATAAGGGAATTCAGGAAGAGATTGCAAATCAGGGACTGACACTTCTTGGTGTTGTTCCACAGGATGAAACAGTTTATGAATATGACTGTGAAGGACGTCCTACAAGCACACTTCCGGAAGACAACCCTGTCAAGACTGCACTTCGTGCAATCGTTGATAATTTAAAATTATAAGAAACACCCCTTGTCGGATGAGAATCCGATGAGGGATGTTTCTGCGCATAGGAAATCTATATATGCAGAGATAAATACAAGTTTACATCTTTATTTTTTAAGTTAAATAACCCATGGGAGGGGATGGGATGGGTTATCACAGTTATCTTTAACGGAGCCAATTCTTCAGATATAGATAACCTATAGATAACCGGGATTTCCTGCCTGTGGGATTATTAATAAAATAAAAATGTGTATCTTAAAGGAATACACAAACCAGAATTAAAGGAGGTCTATAATGAGTGAATTCAAATTAACTACAGTGGAAGAGTTTGAAGAGGCTACTGCCAGACTTTTGGAGACAGGTGCAAAGGTTGGAGCTGACGCATGGCAGCTTCGTGTAAAAAAACAGACTCCACATTGTAAATTCGGTGAGCAGGGTGTCTGCTGTCGTATCTGTGCTATGGGACCATGTCGTATTACCCCTAAAGCATCAAGAGGTATCTGCGGATGTGACGTTCATGGTATCGTAGGAAGAAACTTCCTGAAATTTACAGCAGGTGGTGCAGCTACTCACTCTGATCACGGTCGTGAAATCTGCCACACATTATATTGTGCAAAAGACGGCGGAAACTATCAGGTAAAAGATCCTGAGAAACTGATCCGTATCGCAAAAGAATGGGGCGTAGAGACAGAAGGAAAAGATATCTATGATCTGGCTCATGAAATGGCTGAGACAGGATTGATGGAATATGGTAAACCATTTGGATATCAGAGATTCCTTGACAGAATGCCTGCAGGACAGAAAGAGAAACTGATTGAAAATGAAATTGCACCACGTGCGATCGACCGTGAGGTTTCCACTTCTTTACATATGGCTCATATGGGATGTTCTTCTCTTCCGGAAGCTCTTGTAAAACAGTCTATCCGCTGCGGTATGGCTGATGGATGGGGCGGTTCCATGATGGGAACAGAGTTCTCTGATGTTTTATTCGGAACTCCGAAGCCAATTGACACTGAAGCTAACCTTGGTGTAATGGTTGAAGAGAATGTAAACATCGTTGTACACGGACATGATCCGAGTCTTTCCGAGATGATCTGTGAATATGCAGACAGCAAAGAAATGATCGATTATGCAAAATCTGTAGGAGCAAAAGGAATCACTGTTTCCGGTGTATGCTGTACTTCAAACGAAGTAGCTATGCGTCGCGGTGTTCCGATGGCCGGTAACTTCCTGCAGCAGGAGAATGTAGTACTGACAGGTGCCTGCGAAGCGATCGTAGTAGATGTTCAGTGTATCTTCCCTGCATTAGGACCTTTAAGCAAATGCTTCCATACTAAATTTATCACAACTTCTCCGATCGCTCAGATGCCTGATGCTGAATTTATCAGATTCAATGCTGAGACAGCAGGAGAGAATGCAAAAGCAATCGTCAAGATGGCTATTGACAACTTCAAGAACAGAAAACCTGAACTTGTACATATCCCACAGCTGAAACAGAAAGCTACAGTTGGTTATTCCGTAGAAGCAATCGTTAAGGTTCTTGACGGTGTTACAAACTCTCAGGTTGATGAGACAGGAACAACAAAACCATTACTTGAGTGCATCACTTCCGGTGTTATCCGTGGTGCTGTTGCTATGGTTGGATGTAACAATCCTAAGATCCGTCCTGACTATGCACATATTGAACTGATGAAGAAATGTATCGCCAATGATATTGTTGTCATTGCTTCCGGATGTTCTGCGCAGGCAGCTGCAAAAGCAGGTCTTATGGACAAATCTGCAAAAGATCTCTGCGGTGCAGGTCTGAAACGTGTCTGTGAACTGGCTGATATCCCACCGGTACTCCACATGGGATCATGCGTAGATATTTCCCGTATGATGATCCTTGCTGCTGAACTTGCAAAAGATGCAGGTCTTCAGATCAATCAGCTTCCTGTAGTTGGATGTGCTCCTGAGTGGATGTCTGAAAAAGCTGTATCCATCGGTAACTATGTAGTAGGTACCGGTATTGATACATTCCTTGGTGTTGATCCATATGTTTCCGGTTCTTCAGAAATGGGAGAGCTTCTTACAGAGGGAACAAGAAAATGGACAGGAGCTGCTTATACAGTAGAAACAGATATTGAGAAATTAGTTGATCTGATGATCGAAAGAATCGAAGAGAAGAGAACAGCATTAGGAATCTAATCTGCTGTGATCTTAAAAATGTAATAAAAGGTGGATGACGTAAAATGAAAATAGCAGTTACAGGAAAAGGCGGCGTAGGCAAAACCACTTTTGCAGCAACGCTGGCCAGGTTGTATGCAGCAGAGGGCAGACCGGTACTTGCAGCAGATGTGGATCCGGATGCGAATCTTGGTCTTGCATTAGGCTTTGATGAAGAAACTCTGGATTCTATTGTACCGATTTCAAAGATGCGTAAGCTGGTGGAAGAACGTACAGGGGCTACAGCAGGAAATCAGTTCTATCATCTGAATCCGAAAGTAGACGATATTCCGGAGAAATATGGTAAGGTCTGTAATGGCGTACGGCTCCTTGTCCTGGGAACTGTCGAGACAGGCGGCGGCGGATGTGGATGCCCGGAACATGTAATGTTAAAGCGCATTATCAATAATCTGGTACTTAGAAGAGAAGATGTAGTAATTCTTGATATGGAGGCCGGCTTGGAACATCTCGGCAGAGGAACCACAGAAGGAGTTGACGCATTTATCGTAGTGATCGAACCAGGTGCAAGGAGTGTGCAGACATATAAAAATGTAAAGCGCCTGGCAAAAGATTTAGGAGTGTCTCAGGTAAAGGTTGTCGCAAACAAAGTGCGCAATGAAGATGACGAAAACTTTATCAGAGAACGGATTCCACAGGAAGATCTTTTAGGTATGATTCATTACAACACAGAGGTAATTGATGCAGACAGACAGGGAAAATCCCCGTATGACTTCAGCAAGACAGTTACCAATGAGATCATTAAAATAAAAGAAAAGATAGATCGTCAGTAATCATATATTAGGAGGTAGAACAAGTGACTTTATTTGAAAGTGTTTTTGCGGGAAACGACGCGGTTTATGGACTTACAGAGGGTGCCATCAACCAGGCAATTGAAAAATACGGCGCTGACAAAGCAGTCAGCTTCCCTGATACAGCATATTCTTTACCATGCTACTATGCAGTAACAGGAACAAAGGTTGGAACTCTTGCAGAGTTAAAAGATGCTCTTGCAGTAGTAAAAACTCTTATGACAAGAGAGAAAAGAACAAATGACGTATTTATGTCAGGCGTTGCTACAGCTCTCTGCGCAGAATTTATCGAAGTTCTGAAATATATTGACGGAGCAGTTCCTTATGAAGCTCCTTGCTACGGACATCTTGCAGATGCAGTGATCCGTGAACTTGGTGTACCGCTTGTAACAGGCGATATCCCTGGTGTAGCAGTTATCCTTGGAAAAGCTCCTTCCGCTCAGGAAGCAGCAGACCTTGTTAAATCCTATCAGTCTCAGGGTATCCTGATCACTCTGGTTGGTGATGTTATTGACCAGTTAGAGGAAGTTGGATACAAGACAGGTGCTAACGTACGTGTTATCCCGCTTGGAAAAGACGTTACAGCAGTTATCCATGTAGTATCTGTAGCACTTCGTGCAGCTCTTATCTTCGGTAACGTAAAACCAGGTGATGCTGCAACTCTGATGGATTACACAATGAAACGTGTACCTGCATTTGTTAATGCATTTGCACCGTTAAATGATGTGATCGTAGCTTGTGGTGCAGGCGCTATCGCTCTTGGATTCCCGGTTATCACAAACCAGGAAGATGTTGCAAGAGTACCAAAGAGCCTGATCTGCCAGAAAGACATCTCCAAATGGAATGCGACTTCTCTGGAAGCACGTGACATCAAGATTAAAATTACAAACATCGATATCCCGGTTGCTTTCGCATCTGCATTCGAAGGTGAGATTATCCGTCGTAAAGACATGCAGGTTGAATTCGATGGTTCCCGTGTAGACTGTGCAGAGCTTGTACATACATGTGATGCAAGTGAAGTAGAAGACCATAAGATTACAGTTGTTGGTCCGGAAGTAGACGACATGGAACTTGGCAGCAAGAACAGCATTGCATATGTTGTTAAAGTTGCAGGTAAAAACATGCAGCCTGACTTTGAACCTGTTATCGAGCGTAAGTTCCATAACTACATCAACTGTATCGAAGGTGTATACCATACAGGACAGAGAGATATGCAGAGAATCCGTATCAGCAAAGATGCATTTGCTGCAGGCTTCAAGATCAAACATATCGGTGAAGTTCTCTATACACAGGTTAAGAATGAATTTGACGCAGTTGTTGATAAATGTGAAGTTACTATTTATACAGATCCTGCTGAGTGTACAAGAATCCGTCATGAAGTTGCTATCCCGATCTTCGAGAAACGTGATGACCGTCTGAATACTCTGACAGACGAATCTGTAGATGTATATTACAGCTGTATCCTCTGCCAGGCATTCTCCCCGTCTCACGTATGTGTTGTTACACCTGAGAGACTTGGACTTTGCGGTGCCGTTTCATGGCTGGATGCAAAAGCTACCAACGAGCTGGATCCAAACGGACCTTGCCAGGTAATTACAAAAGAAAGACCTATTGATGAGAACCTTGGTTCTTATGAAGATGTAGATGAAGCTGTTAAGAAATTATCCCAGGGTGCATTAGAGCACGTTACACTGTACTCTATCATGCAGGATCCTATGACATCATGCGGATGCTTCGAGTGTATCTGCGGTATCGAGCCATTCTCCAATGGTGTTGTTATCGCTAACCGTGAGTATGCAGGCATGACACCTCTTGGAATGACATTCTCAGAAATGGCATCCATGACAGGTGGTGGTGTTCAGACACCTGGTTTCATGGGACATGGTAAACATTTCATCAGCTCCAAGAAGTTCATGAAGGCAGAAGGCGGTATTGAACGTATCGTATGGATGCCGAAAGAACTGAAAGAGTTTGTTGCTGAACGTCTTAATAAGACAGCAAATGAACTCTATGGTATTGAAAACTTTACAGATATGATCGGTGATGAAACAATCGCTACTGATCCGGAGACACTGGTTGGATTCCTTACAGAAAAAGGCCATCCGGCATTAGCTCTTGATCCGATGATGTAAAGATTGGTGGTTTTGCCCGGAGTCGTGGATGGGCAATGCGGAAGCCACTAAACGTCTCCTGGGTTTAAACGCCTAAAGCGTTATATAGATAAAACCATAGTATTATTCTAAATACGAAATGGAGATGTGCAAATTGTTAATCGACAGAATCTTTAACGGAAATGATGCAGTCTACGGGTTAACCTGTCAGGCTGTAGAGGGAGCCATTGCACAGCACGGCGCAGACAAGGCAGTTGAATTTCCTCATACTGCCTACTGTCTGCCATGTTACTATGCAGTAACAGGAGTCAAGGTGAAGACCCTTGGCGAAATGAAAGAAGCACTTGGTGTGATCAAATCTCTTATGACAAGAGAGCATCAGTTAGATGACGCTTTGATGTCCGGAGTCGCTACCGCACTTTGTGCAGAGTTCATAGAAGTACTGAAGTATCTGGATGGAGCGGAGCCATACAGTGAACCGTACTATGGACACCTTCCGGATTCCATAATCCGTGAACTTGGTGTACCTCTTGTAACCGGTGATATTCCTGGTGTAGCTGTTATTATTGGATCGGCACCTACCGCACAGGAAGGTGTAGATCTGGTAAAGAGTTATCAGGCACAGGGAATTCTTGTTACACTGGTTGGAGGAATTATTGACCAGGCGCAGGAACTTGGATTGAAAATGGGCTATAATGTTCGAATCGTACCACTTGGAAAAGATATTACTTCTGTAATCCATGTAGTATCCGTGGCACTTCGTGCAGCTCTGATCTTCGGAAACGTTACTCCTGGAGATGCAGCCGCTCTGATCAAGTATACATCAGAGAGAGTACCGGCATTTGTCAATGCGTTTAAACCGATTGATGATGTGATTCTGGCTGCTGGTGCAGGAGCAATCAAACTTGGATTCCCTGTGATTTCCAATGAAGATGAAAACATTACAGAAGTTCCGGGTGCGCTGATCGCATGCCCGAATGTTGCTGATTTTAATAAGGTTTCTCTGGAAGCCAGAAATATTAAGATCAAAATTACCAATATTGATATTCCTGTTGCGTTTGCGTCTGCATTCGAAGGCGAGATTATCCGTCGTAAAGATATGCAGGTTGAGTTCGACGGTTCCCGTGTGGATTGTGCAGAACTTGTGCAGACAAGAAGCATGGATGAGGTAGAGGACCACAAGATTACAGTTGTAGGACCAGATGTAGATGAAATGGAATTGGGAAGCAAGAATCCGATCGCTTACGTGGTAGAAGTAGCGGGAAAGAGAATGCAGCCTGATTTTGAACCTGTAATTGAGCGTAAATTCCACAATTACATTAACTGTATTGAGGGAGTTTATCATACAGGACAGAGAGATATGCAGAGGATCCGTATCGGTAAGGAAGCTTACAATGCAGGATTCCGTATCAGACATATCGGTGAGGTTCTGTATACACAGGTAAAAAATGAGTTTGAAGCTGTAGTTGATAAATGTCAGGTAACCGTTTATACTGATCCGGCTGAGTGTACAAGAATCCGTCATGAGGTAGCAATCCCTGTATTCGATAAACGTGATGCACGTCTTGAAAATCTTACAGATGAAACTGTAGACGTATATTACAGCTGTATCCTTTGTCAGGCTTTTTCACCGTCTCATGTATGTGTTGTTACACCAGAGAGACTTGGACTTTGCGGAGCCGTTTCATGGCTGGATGCAAAAGCAACAAATGAACTGGATCCAAACGGACCTTGTCAGATCATTACAAAGGAAAGACCAATTGATGAGAACCTTGGTTCTTATGAGGATGTTGATGAAGCTGTACAAAAATTCTCACAGGGAGCTCTCGAACACGTTACACTTTATTCCATTATGCAGGATCCTATGACTTCCTGTGGATGCTTCGAGTGTATCTGTGGTATTGAGCCGTTTTCTAATGGTGTAGTAATCGCCAACCGTGAATATGCAGGAATGACACCTCTCGGAATGACATTCTCAGAGATGGCATCTATGACTGGCGGCGGTGTTCAGACACCAGGATTCATGGGACATGGTAAACACTTTATTTCATCCAAGAAGTTCATGAAGGCAGAAGGCGGTATTGAACGTATCGTATGGATGCCTAAGGAATTAAAAGAGACAGTTGCGGAGCGTTTGAATAAGACAGCAAAGGAACTGTATGGTATTGACAACTTTACTGATATGATTGGTGACGAGACAAATACAACAGATCCAGAAGAGCTTGTTGCATTTTTAACAGAACATAATCATCCAGCCTTGTCAATGGACCCGATGATGTAGTATACTATATGAGATGATGTGATTTGTCTGCGTAGAGGCAAGTACATAGTAATTTTTTTAAGGAGGCCAAATAGAAATGCCGTTTAATCAGAAACTTCAGAAATTTAATGCAAAGATTAATACAGTCACAATTGGTAGCGGAGATAAGACTGTAACAATCGGCGGAGACTCTACTTATCCATTTTATTCTTTTGATGCACCATCAGAAAACGCACCTAAGATCGGTGTTGAAATCTCTGATATGGGTCTTGAGAATATTGTATCCGAAGGTATCAAAGCATACTATGACGGAGCATCCACAATCGGAGAAATGGCTAAAAAAGCAGCAGCTATGGAAGGTGCTGATTTTGTAGCTCTGATTCTTGAGGGTGGAGATCCGAACGGTGTAAACAAATCTGTTGATGAACTTATCGCAGTTGTTAAAGAAGTTGCAGATGCAATTGATGCACCATTAGTAGTTGAAGGATGCAAGAATGTAGAGAAAGACGCAGAACTCCTTCCTAAGGTAGCAGAAGCTCTTCAGGGAAGAAACGTACTGATTCTTTCAGAAAAAGAAGAAAACTACAAAGCAATCGGTGCTGCAGCAGGACTTGCTTACGATCAGATCGTAGGTGCAGAATCTGCCGTAGATATCAACCTTGCTAAACAGCTTAACGTTGTAACTACTCAGTTAGGCGTTAATGCACAGAAAATTGTTATGAATATCGGTAGTGCTGCTGCCGGATATGGATATGAATATGTTGTATCCACTATGGACCGTATTAAAGGTGCAGCTTTATCTCAGAATGATAACATGCTGCAGATGCCTATCATTACACCGGTATCCGCTGAAACATGGGGCGTAAAAGAAGCAACAGCTTCTGAGAAAGATATGCCTGAATGGGGACCGGAAGAAGAGCGTGGAATCGATATGGAAGTTATGACAGCTGCTGCTGACCTTGCAGCCGGATCTGATGCAGTCATCTTAAGACATCCGGAAGCTGTTGCAGCTATTTCCAGAATGATCAAAGCACTTGCGTAATTGAATAGGAGGAACAAATAAAATGGCACTGAATGGTATTCAGATTTTTAAATTAACACCAAAGAAAAACTGTAAGGAATGCGGATGCCCAACTTGTATGGCTTTCTCTATGAAAGTTGCTCAGGGCGCTATGAAAATCGAACAATGTCCGCATATGTCTGATGAAGCTTTAGCATCTCTTTCCGAGGCTACTGCTCCGCCAATGAAGACAATCAAAATTGGTACTGGTGCAGAAGAGCACACTCTGGGTGGAGAAACAGTATTATTCAGACATGAAAAAACATTTGTAAGCAAGCCAAGATATGCAGTAGCTCTGTGCACATGCATGGATGACGCTGCAGTAGAGGCAAAACTTGCAGAAATCCCGAAGGTAGATTATGACCGTATCGGCGAAAGAATGTATGCTGAACTTGTATATGTAAACTGTGGTGAAGGCGCAGATGCAGCTAAATATACTGCACTTGTAGAAAAAGCAGCAGGTCTTGGCAGAACTTTAGTTCTTGACTGTAAAGATCCTGAAATCGCTAAAGCAGCTCTTGCAGTATGCAAAGACAGCAAACCGGTCTTAAACGGTGCTGATGCTTCCAACTATGAAGCAATGAACGCAGTTGCTACAGAAGCAGGTGTTGTTCTCGGTGTATCCGGTAAAGACTTAAATGAATTATATGATACAACAGCAGCTCTTGAAAAACTTGGAAACAAGAATCTTGTTCTTGATACAACAGGCGCTGACATTAAAGAAACCTTTGCAAACACTGTACAGGTTCGTCGTGCAGCTCTGAAAGATCAGGACAGAACATTTGGTTATCCATCTATCGTAAACCTTGTTAAGATCGCAAAAGGTGACCTTCACTTACAGGCAGCTTTAGCATCTATGTTTACAATGAAATATGGTTCCATCATCGTTATGGAGCAGATGACATATGCAGAGGCTCTTCCATTATATGGTCTGCGTCAGAACGTTTACACTGACCCGCAGAAGCCAATGAAAGTTGAGCCAGGCATCTATCCGTTAAATGGTGCTGATGAGAATGCAGTAGTAGTTACTACTGTAGACTTTGCTCTTACATATTTCGTAGTATCCGGCGAGCTGGAGCGTTCCGGTGTTCCGCTTAACCTGGTAATCAATGATGCAGGCGGACTTTCCGTACTGACATCATGGGCAGCTGGTAAATTCTCCGGTAACAGTATTTCTTCTTATATCAAAGAGAATGTTGAACCGAAGGTTAAATCCAGAAAACTGATCATTCCTGGTAAAGTAGCGGTTCTGAAGGGTGATCTGGAAGCAAAACTTCCTGGATGGGAAATCATCGTTGGACCAAGAGAAGCTGTACAGCTTGTTAAATTCTTAAAGGATCTGCAGGCAGACGGCCAGATCTAATGACCGTAAACATCTGGTCGGTTTTGTACCGGCCGGAGTATAAAGAAAAATGTATGCAGAGGGATCTGCAATTGTCAGATTTCTCTGTATAAATAAATATAAAAGGAGAACAGGGTTATGGCAAAATTCGTAACAATTGGAGAAAGACTTTCCACTACTGCACCGGCAGTAAACAAAGCATTTACAGAAAGAGATCCTGAACCGATCATCAAAAGAGCAAAACAGCAGCTGGATGCTGGTGCTACTTACCTCGATGTAAATATCGGACCTGCAGAAAATGATGGCGAAGACTTAATGAAATGGGCTGTTCAGCTCCTTCAGTCTGAGTTTGATAATGTTCCGCTTGCACTGGATACAACAAACCAGAAAGCTATCGAAGCTGGTATTTCTGTATACAACAGAGCAAAAGGAAAACCAATCGTTAACTCTGCAGACGCAGGTGACAGAATTTCCAATATCGACCTTGCAGCAGCAAATGATGCAATCTGTATCGCACTTTGCTCCTCTGGTATGGTAGCAGCTGACAATGATGAGCGTATGATGCACTGCCAGAACATGCTTGAAAGAGGTATGGCTCAGGGCATGGATACAGAAGATCTGTGGTTTGACCCGTTATTCCTCGTTGTAAAAGGAATGCAGGACAAACAGATGGAAGTTCTTGAAGCTATCAAGATGTTCTCTGAAATGGGACTGAACTCTACAGGTGGTCTTTCTAACAACAGTAACGGTATGCCAAAACATATCCGTCCGATCATGGACTCTGCTCTTGTAGCAATGGCTATGATGAATGGTCTTACATCAGCAATCGTTAACCCTAACGACCTTCGTCTGATGGAAACTATCAAATCCTGTGATGTATTCAAAGGCAATACACTGTATGCAGATTCCTATCTGGAAATCTAATCAGTTTCATACGAATTGAATACATAATTATGGGGGCTGAAGGCTTCGGTCTTCGGCCCTTGTTTTATTACAGGCTATTAACGATTATGAGAAAGGTGGTTGCCGAATGTTTAAGGTAACATTTTCATTCGAAGATGGCAGTGTGGTAGAAGCGTTTGCCAATGCGGGGGACAATTTACTTGAGGTAGCTCGTGGAGCCAATGTGGCGATCGATGCACCATGTTCTGGAAACGGAGCCTGCGGAAAATGCCGTGTCCAGTTAAAGAGCGGAGAACTGGAGAGCAAAAAGACATTACATATTTCTGACGAAGAATATCAGGAAGGATGGCGCCTTGCATGCTGCAGCAAGATCAGTGCAGATGTAAATGTGCTGGTACCTGATATTGCATCTGCCTATAAGAGCAGAATGAAAGTAGCTGATTTAAGCTCTAAAGAGGAAATAGCCATTTTCGAAAATGCCAAGAGAGATGTAGAACTTGCAGG
>UMBM01019627.1_pt1 | contig 12524 bp, 9 predicted proteins | sample 1963971 | NCBI WGS metagenome assembly UMBM01 (sample SAMEA4835942, study PRJEB28245) | human gut metagenome | biome: gut microbiome; material: fecal sample | place: Denmark | collected 2008 | reverse complement strand
CTTATCATTTCCATAAGCGACAAACAGGCCGGAAACCCGTATAAATGAGGACTTCCGGCCTACTTTGACCATAATTCTGACTGCTAATAGTTCAGCTTTTCCATGCACTTCTGCTTTTGTTTTATGCTGCTGTGCACATAAATATCCATGGTGATCTTGACGGACGAATGTCCCAGAATTTCAGAAAGTGTCTTGCTGTCAAATCCCATTTCCGTACAACGGGTGGCAAAAGCATGCCGGAGAGAATGAATGTTGATACTGGGGATTTCACATTGCTGAAGGAGCTTCTGGAATTTACGCTGTATATTTCTGGGCTCCATACATTTACGATTCGTACCCGTCAGCAGGTATGAATCAGGTTCAGCAGCAATCCGCTTCATTTTTTTCAATAAAAAATCAGGGATTGGAATATCCCTGATGGATGAGACTGATTTAGGAGGACCTATCATTAAAACGGTTTTGGGTTCGTCATCAGATTCACCAGAATAATCAAGATTTTTTATCCGTGAGATCGTTCGCCTTATATGTAGCAGCTTTTTATCAAAATCAATATCTTCCCAACGGATGCCGCTGAGCTCGCCAACGCGGATCCCTGTATAAATACATAGCAGGATGCCGATGGGAAATTCTGAGTCCTCAGCAGAGAGAACTGTGATCAGCTTTGTGAGATGTTCATGAGAAATAAGCTGGAAAGGACTGGTATTTATTTTGGGATACCGAAATTCAAGCTGTGAAAGATTCAGATACCCTTGTTTTTCACCATAGCGTAAAATACTGTGGAACAGGATCAGAAGATTTTTGATGGTACGTGGCGAAAGCCCCTGCTGTTTCAGCTTTTCAGAGAAGGCATATACGGAAGCAGAAGAGATGTATTTCAACGGCATATCACCAAATTCCGGAAGGATATGTGTATCAAGAAGTGTTTCGTAGCAGGCATAGGTGCTGAGCTTTACTGCATAACGCATGGATAACATCCATTCTTCACTGAGGTTTCGAAATACATAACACTTTCCCGGAGCGTTTTGAAGATTATTCTGACATAAAATAGCCAGCTTTTTCTTTTTTACAGCCTCGTATGTACGACCATACAGATATCCGTACTGGATACGTCCATTCTGGTCACGACATTTTTCATAGCGTGCTTCCCATCGGCCATCTTTTCTTTTTCTGATATTTTCCCCTTTTCTAGGCATAATCGTAGTCTCCTTTTCGCACTATTATAGCAAAAGTCTGACCATTTTTGTGACCACTAATAAGCGAAAAAAAGGAAAATTTGTCGTATATAAAAAAATCAACCGAAAAAACCTGCATTTTTGGTCGAAAGTGGTGCATTTTTCGTGTCTTGACAGTGACAGTGTGCAATGCTATCATTGATTAAGATTCAAAAATTATGCAATTTGAGAGAAAATCACCTGTCGCTTATGGAAATGATAAGCGACTTTTTTACCCTCAAAAAAACAACACGGCAGACATCCCTCCGGGGCTGTCTGCCGTGTTTTATATCGCTTTTATATTTTTATGTAATTAAGCTATCTGTTCCTTAAGCCTCATATCCATTAGGATTCTGGCTCTGCCATCTCCAGGAGTCTGCACACATCTCGCGGATTCCGTTCTCTGCCTTCCAGCCAAGCTCTTTCTCAGCTTTGGTTGCATCGGAGTAGCAGGTTGCGATGTCGCCTGGGCGGCGTGGTTTGATCACATATGGGATCTTGACGCCGGTAGCTGCCTCAAAGTTCTTAACGATATCAAGAACACTGTAGCCTTTTCCGGTTCCAAGGTTGTAGATGCTTAATCCGGAATTGTCTTCCAGCTTCTTAAGAGCTTTTACATGGCCCTTGGCAAGGTCTACTACGTGGATGTAGTCACGGACACCTGTTCCGTCCGGTGTATCGTAATCGTTTCCGAATACGCCAAGCTCTTTCAGCTTGCCTACTGCTACCTGTGTGATATATGGCATCAGGTTGTTCGGGATACCATTTGGATTCTCACCGATGGTTCCGCTCTTATGAGCACCGATCGGGTTGAAGTAACGAAGAAGAACTACGTTCCACTCCGGGTCTGCCTTCTGGATGTCTGTAAGGATCTGCTCCAGCATGGATTTGGTCCAGCCATATGGGTTGGTACACTGTCCCTTCGGGCACTCCTCGGTGATCGGGATCATTGCCGGATCTCCGTATACGGTTGCTGAGGAAGAGAAAATAATATTTTTTACATTATGTTTTCTCATCACGTCTACAAGAGTAAGGGTTCCTGCGATATTGTTCTCATAATACTCCCACGGCTTGGCAACAGATTCACCAACTGCTTTCAGTCCTGCAAAATGAATACAGGAGTCGATCTCTTCTTTGTCAAAAACTTCATTTAATGCTTCGCGGTCCAGGATATCTGCTTTATAGAATTTCACCGGTTTGCCTGTGATCTTGGATACTCTGTCCAGAGCCTTCTCACTGGAATTGCATAAATTGTCAACTACTACAACATCATATCCTGCACTCTGCAGTTCTACAACGGTATGACTTCCAATGTATCCTGCTCCACCTGTTACTAAAATTGCCATAGTTTTTCTCCTCCTCTATTGGATCTAACTGTTCCTGTTTATTTTAGCACTGTTCCTTTGTTTCCACAATAGCAGAAAACTAGGTTTACTACTTAATCCCAGAGTCCCTGCGGATAAAGTCCCTGATCCTTCAGATTCTGGATTGCGGCTACCACTACCGGTTTATCCTCTTTATAGGTCACTCCGTACCACTTATCCTGTGTGGTAAGGACCCTGACTGCTGCCTTTTTTTCCTGGAGGAGCTCGTCAACTACAAACGGAAGGAAATATTCGCATTTCAGAGGATTTTCCGGGATGCTCTTTTCAAGGAATACCGGGAAGCGTTTTACCAGCTCTTTCATAAATCCGCCGGTGAATCCCCACATGTTCATGGATACCGGAGTCTCTCCCGGGAGACTTGTCCAGGTTTTTCCATCGTCCTCTGTGTAGGCTGCTCCGCCGTCACGTTTCTCAATGTGTGTTCGCTCATTGATATCTGCAAGATATCCGTTTTCATCTGTCTCACAGACACCTCTGGAAACGTAGCCATTGTCTGTCAGGGTATTCTCAAGACGGTAGCCAACCATCATATACTGGGCAGGTACGGTGTCCTCCTGGGCCTGGATCAGGAAATCATACGCCATCTTAAAGGCATGGGTTCCATAATAATCATCTGCATTGATCACCACAAACGGTCCGTCGATCTCTCCGGCACAGCTTAATACCGCATGTCCGGTTCCCCATGGCTTCACACGGCCTTCCGGAACCTGGAAGCCTTCCGGGATGTTGTTGAGATCCTGATGCACATAAACGATCTCCACCTTGTCACTTAAGCGGTCGCCGATGGCATCGCGGAAATCCTGTTCATTCTCTTTTTTTATGATGAATATCACTTTCTTAAAGCCTGCACGTACGGCATCATAAATGGAAAAATCCATGATGATATGACCTTCCTGATCTACAGGATCGATCTGTTTCAGTCCGCCGTAGCGGCTTCCCATTCCTGCTGCCATTACTACCAGAACCGGCTCTTTCATAATCTTGTTCCTCCTGATTTTTAGAAATACAGGGATTTTTTCCCATACATAGTTTAAGCCGGTCAGATTCTCATCCGACCGGCCTTTGAACCTTTTTTTATTATACTACACTTCACCGTGAAATCCTACTGATTATTTTCAGTTTATTTTCGGTCAGAAGTATTCTCCGGGAAAACGATCTCCATCCTGGTTCCAACTCCCTGTTCACTTTCCACGTTGATCTGTGCATGATGAAGCGTTGCTCCATGCTTCACAATGGAAAGCCCCAGACCTGTTCCGCCGGTCTGTCTGGAATGGCTTTTGTCTACCCGGTAAAAGCGCTCAAAGATCCTTCCCTGTTCACTTTTCGGGATTCCGATCCCGTCATCTGCCACACAGTAGAACGGATGCCCTTTCCGGTTGCCTACCATGATCCGCACATGACCATTCTGTTCTGTATAGCGAACTGCATTGTCTGCAATATTAAAAAGCATCTCATAGAGTACATGGCGGACACCCTTGATCTTCTCTGCACTTCCGGCAAGCTCAAGGAAAATATTTTTCTTTCCGGCAGGATGTCTGAGATTATTTCTTACGTCTTCCGCAAGCTCATAAAGATCCACCTCTTCAAAAGGAACCTCACTGTTGCTTTCATCCAGTCTGGAAAGCTGGATGATATCCGCTACCAGATTGGAAAGTCTTATTGATTCATGGTAGATCCTTCCGGAAAATTCCTGTATATGATCTGCCGGAACCATGCCGTTCATCATAAGCTCCGCATAACCGGAAATGGACATCAGCGGGGTCTTCAGCTCATGGGAAACATTTGCAGAAAATTCCTTCCGGATCTCCTCTGCCTCCTTCAGTTCTTTTACCTGCTGCCGAATCTGCCGGTTCTGTTCATCCACCCGCACAAGAAGGGGACGCAGCTCCTCATAGCACACATTGTTCAGCGGATACTCCAAATCCAGATTGTTGACCGGACGAATCAGCTCTCTGGTCTGTCTCTGTGCAAAAACAAACTCCAGGATCAGTACCAGGAGCATCAGAAGTCCCAGCACAGCAAGACTTGAGATCCATGTGGAATATATGGAGTCTACGGTTTTTCCTACACGGAGCACGTTTCCATCATCCAGCTTCACCGCATAATAAAAGGTCTTTTTTGCAAAGGTTTCTGAATAACGGATACTTTCGCTTTTTCCATTTTTTTCTGCCTGTATAAATTCCGGACGATCACTGTGATTTGCCAGTTTTTTCGGAGAGGCCTCAGAATCGTAGAGAACGGTTCCGTCTTTACGGATGAGAGTCACACGACTTGATGATACTGTCTGAAGCTTTTTTGTGAGAAAGGAATCTCCATACTCATCCATGGCAAGGCAGATATACTGCGCTTCCTCACGGACTCCACGCTGCATGTATGTGTTTAATTTATTGTAGGTGATCACACTTGCTGCCAGAAACGTGACAAGAACAGCAAAAATAATCATAATGCTTGTATGATGCAGAATTTTCTTTTTCATACATGATCTCCGATCCGGTATCCCACGCCACGCACTGTCTCGATCAGATTTCCGGCTTCCCCCAGCTTTTGTCGGAGAGTCCGTACATGAACATCTACAGTCCTTGTTTCTCCGTCAAAATCATAGCCCCACACATGGCACAGGATCTGGTTTCTGGACATGACCAGTCCTTTGTTCTCCATAAGATATTCCAGAAGCTCGAATTCCTTTCTGGTCAGCTCCTTCACCTCACCCTGATAGCTGACTTCGTGACGGGACACATTGACACGAAGACCCTTACAGTGCAGTTCCCTCTCTTCGCTCTGCCTTGCGCAGCGCCGAAGGACCGCTTTGACCCTGGCTACAAATTCCATCATCCCGAAGGGCTTGGTGATGTAATCATCTGCGCCGCCCTCCAGACCTTTTACCTTGTCAAACTCCGCTTCTTTGGCTGTGACCATGATCACCGGGATATCCCGGGTCCTGGTGTCACTTTTCAGTCGTTTCAAAATATTATACCCATCTTCACCCGGGAGCATGATATCCAGCAGGATCAGTTCCGGCAGATTTTTTTTCATGGCTGTGTCAAGTTCTGCCCCGGTTTCAAAACCTTCTGCCGCAAAGCCTGTTGTCTCCAGGGTATAGACAAGAAGCTCTCTGATATTTCTCTCATCTTCCACACAGTAGATCATTCTATATCCTCTCTGTTCGTTTTTTTGCCGTTGGCACTTCATAATCGTCTGGTCTTTTTTGTTCCATGCCTTCAGTATAACTGCTTTCTTTTTACTGCACAAGCCCTGGCCGTCTGCTGATACAGATAACCAGGGCATAGCATTATTTCGATATCTTTTTATTGGCTGCCTGCCGCTGCCATCTGGGCTACCGCCGGCTCATCCTTTATTTCCGGAAGCTGATACTGACTCCGGATCACCTCCAGCGCACGGTAGAAGGTTTCGTCCGGCCCATGTTTGATCTGCTTCAGGTGCTGATGTGTATCAAAAGCATCTTCATGAACCTGTGTCACACAAACACCGATATTGGAACAGTGATCTGCCACACGCTCCAGGCTGGTAGTCACATCGGACAGGATGAATCCCATTTCAATGGTACATTCTCCGGCGCGAAGTCTCTGGATATGCCGGTACTTCAGTTCCTTGCTGAGTTCATCGATCACTTCCTCCAGTGGCTCGATCTCTCTCGCAAGCTGCACATCCTGATTTTCGTAAACCTTGTAAGCAATATCTACAATGTCTTCCACCGCATGCTCCATGACACGTAACTCTTCCAGCGCCTTATCTGAAAACTTCAGGCCTTTTTCATAAAGCTCCTGTGCGGATTCCATGATGTTCACACCGTGATCGGAAATCCTCTCGAAATCACCGATACAGTGGAGCATGATGGAAACACTGTGACTGTCATGAACGGAAAGATCCTTCTGGTTCAGTTTTACAAGATAGGTTCCAAGTTCATCCTCATAACGGTCTACCTTTTTCTCTGCTTCTTCCACCAGAGCCTTACCCTCTGCACTGAAATTCTTCAGAAGGTCCAGAGCGGTAAACAGAGTTCTGTGAGAATCCTCTGCCATTTTTTTCGCTGCATTCCTGCTCTGCTCAACTGCAAATGCAGGTTTCTCCAGAAAACGGCTTTCCAGGATCATGAAATCCGGATCTGCTGCCACCTTCTCCTCCTCTTCCTTCCTGTCGCGGATAGTAAGACAGGCAAGCTTCTCCAGAGCCTTTCCAAACGGAAGAAGGACAAGAGTTGCCGTGATATTGAAGGCACTGTGCAGGATCGCGATCCCGGCCGGAGTCGCTGCCTGTGCCATAAATGAAAAATGTACTGCTGCATTTATCGCATAAAATACTGCCATGAACAGCATGGTTCCGATCAGATTGAAATACAGATGGACCATAGCCGCACGTTTTGCGTTTTTGCTGGCTCCGATGGCTGAAAGGATCGCAGTGATACAGGTACCGATATTCTGTCCCATGATAATAGGAAGTGCTGCACTGAACGGTACCATTCCGGTAAGGCACAGTGCCTGGAGGATACCAACCGATGCGGAGGACGACTGAATGATCGCTGTCAGCACTGCTCCGGCCACAACTCCAAGGATCGGATTGGAGAATTTCACCAGCATTCCGGTAAACTCCGGTACCTCTGCAAGAGGTTCCACAGCTCCGCTCATGGCATTCATTCCATACATCAGGATCGCAAAGCCTACAAAGATCGCTCCCACGTCCTTTTTCTTCTGGCTTTTTGTAAACATGATCAGAACCACGCCGATCAGTGCCAGTATCGGTGAAAATGACGTCGGCTTAAAAAGCCGGATAATAAAGTTATCACTCTGGATACCTGTAAGACTTAAGATCCATGAGGTTACGGTAGTACCGATATTGGCACCCATGATGATTCCCACAACCTGGGACAGCTTCATGATTCCCGAGTTTACAAAACCAACGACCATAACGGTAGTTGCCGAGGATGACTGGATCACTGCAGTCACACCCATTCCAAGAAGAACGGCTCTGATGGGATTGGAGGTAAGTGTCTCCAGGATCCGCTCAAGCTTTCCGCCTGCAACCTTCGCAAGCCCGTCTCCCATTAAGTTCATTCCATAAAGGAAAATAGCAAGGCCGCCAAGCAATGCCAGTACGCTGAAAAAGTCCATAATACTCTCCTTCACTTTCTCTTTTTGATATGTTTGATTTCCTTTTTTCTCATTTCAACGATTTTCATAATAGCGGCCTATTGTAAAATTTTCCCCACTGGAATGTAAAATCTGTGTAAAAAAATAAAACAGAGGATCCTGTTACGGGAAACCGATTTCCCGTCAGGATCTCTCTGTCCTATATATCGTACAGTGGTTTTTATCCTTATGATGTATTTTGTGCTGCGGATATTCTCATTCCGCTGAGCTGCATGCTCATGAGCAGAGCTGCCCTGCGATCTGTGATCAGAATCCGCGGATCTCCTCATCCTCAGATCCGGTCTTGTCGATGGATTTTATTACAAGGTAATAGCTGTAATCATCATTGACCTTTACTTCCACCCGGTCTCCTACACGATGACCGCGCAGTGCCTTGCCGATAGGCGATTCAATACTGATACGGTTTTCCATGGAATTTCCGCGGATGGAAGTAACCAGCTTGTACTTCTCCACCTCATTATCTTCTTCAAAAAGAACTTCCACGATATCGTCCATTCCCACTTCGTCAGATCTGGAAGCATCAGATACAATGGATGCAGTCTTCAGCATCCTCTCCAGATAACGGATGCGGCTCTCGTTCTGATTCTTATGCTTCTTGGCTGCATAATACTCAAAGTTCTCACTTAAGTCTCCCTGGGCACGTGCCTCCTTGACCGCCTCAATGGCTTCCTTACGTACTACCAGTTTACGGTGTTCGATCTCCTGCTCTATTTTTTCAACATCCTTGCGGGTAAGCTGTTCTCTCATTTCTCTGGCATCTCCTTTTCTTTATAACATTCAGACTGATCCTGGATCTGTTCTCCACTTCCTGTGAAGCTTCTGTCACAGATACAGGATTTCTGGAAGGTTACCGGAAATACCATAGCAGATACGCTCTGCTTTGTCAAACAGCGCATACCTGTTCTTCGGCTTCCTCCTGCTGGTGTACTCGCTGTTCAATATAATCTGCCATATGTTCTTTGGGGATATCCAGTAACATGGAAAATTCAGAATAGAGATGATCCTCTGCAAGCTTCAGATACCGCTCGTCTGTAGCGGTTGTTTTTTTGCCATGAGATAATCTGGCCTGTTTTCTGACGTAGATCGTCTTGATGATCCGAAGAAGATCTCTGCATTCACAGGTACGGATGCATTTCTTGTAGCTATCCTCCCGGAATTTCTCATTCTCAATACTCAGTGTCTCAATGGATGGGATCTCATCGATAAGCCTCTCCGCTTCTTCCCTCGTAATGATTCCGCGAAGCACCTGCTTTCCACCTTCCACCGGTGTAAATATCTTCCCATCTGTTTCTCCTCCGGGCCTCAGTACATAATAAAGCTTCTCGCCGGAGGAACCATCTACCCTCATTGTGGTAACTCCTGTTACCTGGCAGATGCCGGTACGACCATACACAACATATTCGCCTGTTTCAAACATTTTTCCACTTCCTTTCATTTTTTTACTTTTCTTTTGTTATCCTGGCGCTTATTGTGCTCTAATGAAAGCTCCCTGCCAGGTTATATATCCAGACAAGGAGCTTCTCACTGAGGATTCTATCCTTATTTTACTACTTTTCCCATTTATTTGCAAAAGAATTCAAAAAGTTTTTTTATTTTTGTGAAATATGCCCACAATGAGGGCATATATTTTTTGTTATAATTCTTCTTTTTTCTTTCTTCCCAGACGGATGTCTTCCATATGAGATTTCAGTTCCGGTGTCATACTGTCAAAGAGATAGGTTTTGCTGTTGTCCCTGCGCTCCTGCCATTCTTCTCTCATCTGCTGTTTTGCGGAAGCGATCTCATCTTTGAATCCGCGCGCTGAGATCCTGGCGGCTCCCTGTCCCATAATGATGATCTGCTCCAGTCCGTCTGATGTGGCAACTGTCACGTTATGCTTCCGTCCGATTTTATGGACAGTGCGTTCAATATACTGGTCTGCAGTTTCCGCTTCTTTTGTATAGACAACATGAATGTTATGATACTGGAAGGTTTCCTCCGGATGGCCCTCCACACGGTAGGCATCAAATACCAGGATCAGGATGCAGCCCTTGATCCCCTGATAATCGCTTAGTATGTCCATTAACCTGGACTGTGCCGCATGAAAGTCTGCCTGTGCCAGATCTCTTAAATCCTCCCAGGCAAATATGATATTGCAGCCGTCCACCAGCAGATAGTCCTCTCTGTGGATGGCCGGACTGCTGTTTCTCCAGGCGCCGTGACCGGTTTTTGCCGGAAGGCCGGAATCTGCTGCACCTTTGCCTCCCTTCCCGGAAAAGCTGCTTCCGCTTTCCGGATTTCCGAAGCTTCGGCTGTTACTGCTGTATTTCTTTGAGCTCACCGGACCAAAGGTTTTCTCAAAGATTGCCTTCAGTTCTTTTTCCTCTTCGTAGCTTCCATACATGGAGGTATATTTTCCACGGCCGGCATTGGCTGTTCTGTGATCCGGACTGTTTTTGGCTGTTCCCTGAACTGAACGCACTCCTGCAGAGCTGTTGTCGGAATCCTCATAGGCATCATTACTGTCCGGAAGCTGAGCTCCTTCCAGATGCATATATTCTTCTACCTCATACCAGGGAACCACGAAGCCTGCTCCATGGGCACAGAATACAGAGCCTGTAGGATTCTCAAGATCTCTCTCGGAATCATAGCCGATCTCCTCTGCGATCTGCTCCTGATCCTGACAGGGTTCATAGCCCTTCAGAGTACAGGTCAGATGACCTCTGCCTCTTGTGTAGGAAACTACCTGGCTCTGATAATCCCTCATTTTTGCCACCGGCGCACTTCCTGTGATCACCGACAGCTCTCCCTGGGTTTCCGGCCCCTGAAAGGTTCCCTGCATCCTCTGGATATCCGTCATGGCACGGCCTACATTTTCTGCCGGAACCTCAAGTCGGAAGCTGTAATAGGGTTCCAGAAGAAGTGTCTCCGCTTTCTTGAGGCCCTGGCGCACAGCACGGTAGGTCGCCTGCCGGAAATCTCCACCTTCCGTATGCTTCTGATGTGCCCGCCCGGTGAGAAGTGTGATCTGCATATCGGTGATGGGTGATCCGGTAAGGACTCCCAGATGCTCTTTTTCCTCCAAATGTGTCAGGATCAGCCGCTGCCAGTTCCGATCCAGCTGATCTTCATTTGCCGCTGTGAAAAACTGCAGTCCGCTTCCTCTCTCTCCCGGTTCCAGAAGAAGATGCACCTCCGCATAATGACGAAGCGGTTCAAAATGTCCCACACCTTCCACCGGTGCGGCAATGGTTTCTTTGTATACGATATTACCGGTCCCAAATTCTACTGCCACATGAAAGCGCTCCCAGATCAGATGCTTCAGGATCTCGATCTGTACCTCGCCCATCAGCATGGCGTGGATCTCTCCCAGCTGCTCATCCCACATGATATGAAGCTGCGGTTCTTCCTCCTCCAGCTCCTTCAGGCTTTTCAGCATCCTGTGGGCGTCACAGCCCTCCGGAAGGATGATCTGATAATTCAGTACTGGTTCCAGCACCGGCATGGCAGAATCCGCCTCAATGCCAAGTCCCTCTCCCGGATATGTTTCGGTAAGACCTGTAACTGCACAGACGGTTCCTGCCTCTGCCTCTTTGAGCATTTCAAATTTTGCACCGGAATAGATACGGATCTGATCTGCCTTTTCCTCCCAGATCTCCTCTGCCGGAATACCATTTCTTCCTGCATTGGTCAGCGTCTCCTTAACCTTCAGGCTGCCGCCGGTGATCTTCATATAAGTGAGACGGTTTCCCTGCTCATCTCTGGCGATCTTAAAGATCCTGGCTCCGAATTCCGCGGGATAGGACGGTACTGCCATGTAGGTCTCCATTCCATGGATAAAAGCATCTACGCCTTCCATCTTCAAGGCAGATCCAAAAAAGCATGGAAAAAGCTTTCGCTCCAGGATCAGCTCTGCCACGTCCTTTTTTGTGATCGTTCCTGTTTCCAGGAAGCTTTCCAGAAGGTTCTCCTCACACATGGCGATATTTTCCAGAAAATCATCCGTTCCATTTATTTTATCAGAAGCGCCCTGCATTCCGGATATATTCTCTTTTTCTGCTTCATTGGCGTTGTCTTTCAGCTGCATTCCTTCAGCTGACGGAGATTTCCCGGAGTTATCCACAGGATTCTCCTTTTTCCCTGCTGCTTCTGCACCGGAGCATTCCAGTTCTCCACTAAAATCCACACAGCATCCGCTTAATTTCTTCTTCAGCTCCTCAAGAAGTCTTTCCCTGTCCGTTCCTTCCTGATCCATTTTATTTACGAAAAGAAATGTTGGGATCTTATACTGTGTCAGCAGTCTCCACAATGTCTGTGTATGCCCTTGCACACCATCTGCGCCATTGATCACCAGGATCGCATAATCCAGCACCTGCAGGGTACGCTCCATCTCAGCAGAAAAATCCACATGCCCCGGTGTATCCAGAAGTGTCACTTCCATATCCCCCATGGAAAAAACTGCCTGCTTTGAAAAAATGGTGATTCCTCTCTCCCTCTCAAGCTCATAGGTATCCAGATACGCATCCTTGTGATCGACTCTTCCGATCTTCCGGATCCTTCCGCATTTAAAAAGCAGGCCTTCCGATAATGTCGTCTTTCCTGCATCCACATGGGCAAGCACGCCCAAGCTTATATGTCTGTGTTTTATATTCTGAGGTTTTTCTCCCATTGAAAATACCCCTTTCTGTTGTAATGATATCCAATATCTTGACACTCCCCACAGCTAAAGCAGGGGATTCTCGCTTCTCCCACTACTGCATTGGCAAACACCTTACGGTACTGCA
>UMBM01055072.1_pt1 | contig 12833 bp, 14 predicted proteins | sample 1963971 | NCBI WGS metagenome assembly UMBM01 (sample SAMEA4835942, study PRJEB28245) | human gut metagenome | biome: gut microbiome; material: fecal sample | place: Denmark | collected 2008 | reverse complement strand
TTTAATTACCTGTGGCTTGTTTTTTAATATTCATTTTTAAGTTTATTTGCATAGTAGCAGATGAATTCTGTAATCGTAGGGTTTCCTTTGACAGAATTTACTTTTGCGGTGTAATGCTGCAGAAGATCTTCAATATTACTTGTTTTCCATGCCCGGTTAATTGCGTTCTGCATGGCCCGTTCTACGCTGGGTTCGGATTTATTGTATTTCTCTGCGATGATGCTGGAAATATTTTGCGTATGTTGCTTCATCATAATTTGAATGGCTTCCGTTAAATATGTATAGCCAATTGACCTGGGATTGATCCCCACATAATCTAACTCCCGTGTAATACGGCGGGTAATCCTTCTGTTGTATTGCTCCGGTGTTTCCGTGGTATTTTCTTGTATGATGAATGAACGTTGGTCGCTTTGGATGGATGATTTCATAATACGAAGAAAGTCCAGAACACTTTTAGCAGAATAGCCTTCCTGATGTTTGGACATGATGAAATCAGCACCCAGCTGGCGAGCAGCTTCGTAAGTAACGGCACTGGAATTGTTGGTTGTGATCAGTATATAAGGTTTGCGTGGCAGTGAGAGCGAATTCAGGTTATTTAATACAGACAGTCCGTTTCCGCCGCCTAAGTTTAATTCCAGATCCAGGATAACAGCATCGGGGAGTTTTTCTTTTATAAGTTCTACGGCGTTTGAGGAATTGTTGATAACACCGATCAGAATGAGATCATCGGAGTCATCCACGTGTTCTGCTATTTCTTTACAGGCAGCAGGATCATCTTCGACAAGTAAGATTTCAAGTTTCCTATTCATAGTTACCTCCGAGTAATAAAAAATGTTGCAATAGTATTATATGTTTCAATATAGAAGTATAGCATGAATGATTTCAAAACACAACAAAAGGTAACGAAAAAATGGATACAGCAACTAATTCTTAAATATTTGTTTGTGTGGTTTAATGTATCAGGTAAACGAGTGGTTTTGACAAAAATCGCATATTATAGAAAAAATAGTAAACGCTGTATAGACGGCTAAAAGTAATGACGTTCAACCTGTTGTGAGCATAAAAGCACCAATAATGTTTAATCAGTTAATATCTGTTTCATTTGATTATGAAGTTGTTTTTTGATTAAATCAGGATGTGAAGAATTTCTTAGGGAAAATTCGGCAATGCTTTAGGGGTTGAATATAGTTTCAAAAAATCTATATTATGAACTTGTATCAGTCGCTTGAGGTGATTTATCAATTGCTATTTGAAAAAAAGTGGGGGAATTTATAAAAGCAGACTCTCGGAAGCCGCATAAAAGGCTTAGAGATTTTGAGAGCCTATTAATAAATTAATGGAGGGTAAGCAAATGAAAAGTGTATGTAATTTACCAGTGGAACAGCAATTGTATTCAGTATTTTGTGAGACAGTTGCAAAGTATGAGTTATTATCAGGGATTGAAAAAATTGTGTTTTTATTTTCGGGAGGCAAGGATGCGACTTTAGGATTATTCTTCTTAAACAAATATCTTAAGGAAAGAGAATTGCCAATCTCGCTTGAGGCATTAATGGTAGCCTATCCCAAACATGTGTATTATATTGAAGATGGTACAGAAGCTGATTGTTTTGTAGAAACAAAAGAGTTTTGGGAAGAGCAGCAGGTTAATATGAAAATATTCGACTCTAAAGAGAGTGATTTTAAAGATGATGAAGAAGGTGCCTGTAAGATCTGCAAAAGCGCCAGAAAAGATATAGTAGATAAGTATCTGCATTCTTATATTGGAAATAGGAACACAGCAATAGTTACAGGCTATACTTTATACGATGCATTAGCGTATATGGATGAGATTTGTTTGGTCAGCAATTTTGATTTTAATAATTTATCACCAAAAGATGCGGTCACCATGAATAGGGTAAAGAATTGTTTACATAAAATGAAGGCAAAAGAGATATTGCCAAATGGTTTGACGATTATTAGACCATTAATTGCAATGAAAGAAAATATGATTATGGATGCAGTAGTCAATCTGAACATTCCGTATGTAAGCCGTGGGTGCAAGGCTGCAATCAATAAGCATAAGAGAGAATATTTCAAAGTCTTAAATGTTGCATCACCTATTAATAATGCAACATATGAGGGGTTATTAAATTTTCTTGCAAAAATAAATATTGATTTGCCGGAAACATTTGAGGATGTTGAGTTAGGTAATTATTTTACTGATTGTTAAGTGGAGGAAATCAATATGAAAAAAAGTAATATTATTAAGATGCTTCTATTAGCATTGAGTGTATCCATATTTGTTCCAATATGGGGAACCTTTCATTCATATATAGAAATAAATAGTGCATGGGTTGCTTTTGTATCAGCAGCAGTCTTTTTTGCAGCAGGACATAATATTAGGGAAGCTGTCAAAGTATCTTTGTCGCATATATTAGGAATGTTTTGGGGGCTTGCGGTTTTATACATTGTGGATGCTTCCCTGCTTAATGTTAATGCGATTTTATATATGTTTATGATATTAGCGATATTTGGCTTTGGATCGGTGGTTATAACAAATATTGGAATCCGCCTTATATCGCATACTCCATCGTTATTTGCAGGATGGGCGGTTGCATTTGCAGTTTTTGGTGGAATGCCTATTAGTGAATGGAAGGATAGTTGTTTGGATGTAGGGGCGGCGTTAGTGATTGGAGTCTTGTTTGTTGGGGTTGGAATATCGCAATTTCAAATGTTTTTAATGAAAGTATTAAAAATAGATGATAAATATGCCGAATTGGAAGAAAATAAAAAAGAGCCAGAAAATTTATCACAGAAAAAAGGGAAAAGTAAAGTAGAAAGTAAGATTGACTTATATACGGCATCCTATAATAAGCTGAATGAAGATAGTCCACAAGAAACAACGAATGCAGACATTGATGAAATAAAAACCGGAATTGCAGATTTGAAACATACAATTTTAGATACTCAACAATTTGCAAGCAATCTTCATTCTCAGCAGAACATAAAAGATGTTAAGGTAAAAATTTTGGGTATTTGTGGTAGTCCGCATAAAAAGGGTTCAACAATTAACTATTTAAAACGTGCTTTAGAAGCGGCGGAGGAAATGGGTAATGTTGAAGTTGAGTTAATTGAATTAGCTGGAAAAGATATAAAGCCTTGTTTGGGTTGCAAGAGCGATAAATGTGGCGGTACTTGTAGAATTAATGATTATATGCAGGAGCTATATCCGAAGTTAAGAGAGTGTGATGGAATGATCTTAGCCTCTCCTTCATATTTTGGTACATTTACAGGACAGCTAAAGTTATTCTTAGATAGGCTAAGAGTTATGAGGCACAGTAATTTTGAGTTGGGTAACAAGGTTGTTGGTACTTTGGCTGTAGCAGGCAGAAGGCACGGTGGACAAGAAATAACTAACATTGATTTAATCCAATCAATGATGCGGCATAATACTATTATTGTAAATGATGGTACGGCAGTCTGTCAGTTAGGTGCAACAGGTTGGTCGCATACCTTTGATGATCCAACGATTAAGAGTGAGGATGATGATTATGGTATGCAAACAGCAGTCGGAGTCGGAAAAAGAGTTGCAGAAATTGCGAAAGTAATTAAAGGTAGTGGGTTACAGAATGTTACATATCAATACAACCAAAAAATAGGCAAACGATAGGAGAGGATGAGAAATGATTATTGGATTAAGTTTAATGTGTGTGCTGGCTATTATCGGCATATTAATATATTTATTTATTTTTCGATGGAGTGTCAATGTACCTGATTATATGGCAGCCAGACATTATAGGTTTGGAAAACCTACAAGTGATAAACCGATCACGGGAAAAAGGGTTATTGTTATTCCCTATATTGATCATTTGGTGTTAATTGACCAAAGAATACAGAGGAACTCATTAGACAATATAAATGTACTTACTAAGGAAAGGCAGGTTATGAAGATTTCTGCTACGCTCATATGGAAATCAGAGAATGCAGCAATGACAATTGAAAATATCAAACCAGAAGATATTCAACCTACTTTTTTCAAAATCATTGAATCAGTTATAAAGAATGAATGTTCTAAAATGTCTGTAGATGAAATTTTGGAAAATCGTTCTGCACTTTCCCGGAATTTACTCGGAATTTTGAAAGAGACTGCTGATAAATGGGGTTTAACTATTTCTTCAGTAAATATTACTAATGTAACGGTAAGTAATGACACATTTATGAGAAATATGGCATTACCAAAAGAAATTGAAATTGAACGGAAAGCGAAGCTAGCACAAATTGAGAAAGAACTGACAGTTGAATTAAAGAGTATTGAGCGTGATACACAAGCAAAATTGGCGAGTCTAAAAGCGGAAAAAACAGTTGGGGAAGAAAAGGAACAAGTTGCAAGTGTATTAGAGCAGGCTGAAAAAAGTAGAATACACAATATTCAGATTCAGCAAAAAAAGATAGAAGAAGTTATGGCAGAAATAGAAAGAATTAAGGCAAAAGTTTCTATTGAAAATGAGGCTGAAAAAACAAAAGCTTTATTAAAAGCCGAAGCGGACGGATTGCAGGAAAGAATAAGGGTGCTTGCTGATTATTCTCAGGCAGGATTGAATTATGAAATGATACAGAATTTGCCAGAGATATATAAGAATATACATATGGGAGATGTGACATTATTTCAAAGCGATTCAGAAAGTAATTTACCTGCAGCAATGGGATTTGTGGCTAATTCACTGTTAAAATTTGCTGTATCTGGTAAAGAAAAGAAGGACGAAAATTAAATGCTTATTGCATTTAATATAAAAAATGAAGGAGGCAACAAAATGGAAAGACATATTATCAAAGACGCAGTTTTCACAAAGCATCCGACACAGGAAGGTGTATTCATGAAACACTTTTTCTCAAGTCAGGAGAATGACCGCCTGAACAATCTGGAGGTAAGGATCATTCCGAACTTCATGATCGCACCTCATGTACACGAGAATTCATCTGAATTCTTCTATGTAGTAGACGGCGTGGGCGAGTTCTTAGACAATGATGAGTGGAAAAAAATCGAAAAAGGTGATGCATTTATGGCTCCGCAGGGTATGCAGCACGCTATAAAAAATTGCGGCAACAGCGATCTGGTTCTTTTTTCTACATTTAGTCCGGCAACAAAATAATATGTATGTGAACGCTTCTAGTGTGCTTCTTAGCTAGGAGCGTTTTTTAAAATAAAAATTATAATAAAGGCATGGTGATAAAATATGGTATTGAAACAGATAATAAAAAAAGATACAGGGAAGTTTTTGACTCGTTATGATTTGATTTATGAAATTGAGGAAGGTATATTAAAAACATATGAAATTGTGAGCAGAAACAATAATATTGAGAACATTAATGATTTGAGTAGAGCCAAAGTGGATGCGGTAGTAATGATTATGCATGATGAAAGCAACGAGAAAATATTATTGTGTAGAGAATTTAGAATGTCATTAGGAGAATATATATATAGTTTTCCTTCTGGTTTAATTGAAAATAATGAATCAACTATTGAATGCGCCATAAGAGAGTTGAAAGAAGAAACTGGATTGGTACTGAAAAAGATTCAAGAACTGTTTCCCGAAAGTTTCAGTGCGGTTGGTATATGTAATGAAAAAAGTATTTGTATAATTGGGAATGCAAGTGGTATAATAAAAAGCAATATTAGTGGAGATGAAAGTATTTGCTCCAAATGGTACACAAAAAAGGAAGTTAAAGATATACTGCGAAATGGATACATTTCTGCAAGAACACAAATGTATTGTTATATGTGGTTGCGAGAGCATATATGAAAGAAGGGATAGATTGAATTATTATAAAAAAAGGGGAATAGAGGCTATTTACAGAAAGAATAATAGAATTTTGTATGATTATCATATTCATTGTAATACTATCAATATAGGAATTGTTTTACAAGGAAAGCTGATTTGGGAGAACGAGGGGGATATAATAACATTATCACCAGAAGAAGTATTTTGCGTTATGCCGTTTTGTTTACATAGGCTGAGTTCGGATAGTATTTCCAGCTTGCTGATGATGTCAATTTCTCTGGATGACTTTATTCAAAAAGGAGATAATGTTTTATTGTACGATATAAAAGATTTTTTGCTGTACTATAATATATTTTGTAATAGGACTATTTTACTAAATATAGCAAAGGTATTATCAGACATATATATCAATTCTGACTATTTAAGGGAGATAGAGAAGAAAAATGCTTACATTAAGTTGCTAGATGAAACAGAAACATTAGATGAGATGGCTGGCCTTATGAATTATAGTAAGTATCATTTTTTGAGAAAATTTAAAAATGTTATTAGGATTACACCACATAAATTAAAGCAAATTAGGATGGTGCGAAAAGCGCAGGAAATGTTCAATACGGGGGAAATTCCAGGCGAGGTGATAAAGTATTTAAATTATTATGATCAGAGTCATTTTATAAAACAGTTTAAGCATATAGTAGGAGTTACACCAACAGAATACATGGATGCCGTAAAAAGAAGCAAATAGGAAAAAGAGACGGGGTGCGGACGATTTGAGAGAGTTTCAAGTTTTGTGTAGACTGAAAAAACGGATATAAGATTTGTTAATAGTTACTAAGGACGGAATTTGTTTTTACAAGCTCTGTCCTTATTTGTATTATAATGCAGTGTCTGCGCATGTCAAGGGAGACTGGCTCTGCCAGCCTCCCTTTGCTAAAACTCGGGTGCATCCCAAAGATTGTGTAAACCTCTAAACTGATGTAAGATAGAATTACTTAGTTTTGGGGGGATTTTATGGCAAGAAAAAAGATTCACCACAAAAAGCAACACTAGAGTGTGTTTGAAAAACATTGAATTGGGTTTGTCAAGTCTTTTGTGTAAGTTTTGAAAAAAATATTTATGGGGAGGAGAACCTCCCCATTCTTATCCCTGAATGCTTTTACGAGTTAACTTCTTAAAGCATCCTTGACAAGCAATTCCATTTCATCGTTTAATTCCCGGGATTCCTGATAGGCAGAAATGAGCATGTCATATGCCGCATTAAGTAATTCGGCTTCTTCTTCCTGATCAGCAGAATCAAGACTTCTTAAACGATGATTGATTTTTTTCCATCTTTCATGAAGGTCACTCATTAGAATCCTCCATTCTCATACTTGCGGATTCTTTTCTGGATTTTTTCATCCGTATCCAGCTGATTTCGGACAAGGGCCCAGTTGCTAACCGGTCGGCGGTTCCATTTTTTGTATAATTCACTAATCCGCAAATACAGCAGCTTTAACAATGCATTTTCATTCGGAAATGCCCCTTTCTTCGTGACTTTGCGAAAACTCGAATTCACACTTTCAACTGGGTTTGTCGTATACAGGATTTTTCTTACGGCACTCCCATATCGAAAAAGCTGAGCTACATGAGACCAGTTCCTTAACCATACATCAACCGCTCCCGGATACTGGCTCCATGCCTGCTTAAAACGCTCAAATTCGGCTTCCGCAGCCTTCAGGCTGGCAGCACCATAGACTTTCTTTAACTGGGCAGTAAAACGCTTATAATCTTTATTCGGTACATATTTGATTGAATTTCGTATCAGGTGGACAATGCATCTCTGTACGGTTACATCTGGAAAGATTGCCTTTGCGCCCTCCTCCAGACCGCTTACTCCATCCATTGAGATAAAGAGCACATCTTCAACCCCACGGGATTTGATCTCGTCAAATATCTGCATCCATTGATGTTTGCTTTCTGCTTCGCTGAGCCAAAGACCAAGAATATCCTTTCTACCGTCCACATCATATCCAAGTATCACGTAAACAGCATAATTTTTTGTTTCATAGTCTTTTCGGATTGCGACATACAGGCAGTCTACAAAAAGAAATGTATAAAATTTCTGCAATGGGCGGTTCTGCCATTCTTCCAGCTGTTCAAGGACATTGTCCGTGATCTCTGATATAGTTTCATGAGAAATCTCGAATCCGTAAATATCTTCGATGGTGTCTGCAATATCACGCTGGCTCATTCCTTTTGCATACATTGCCAGGACTTTATCTTCGATTGCAGAAACATCCCTTTTTCTTTTGGGAACAACTGCCGGTTCAAAAGTTCCATCACGGTCTCTCGGAACCTGAATCGGGACATCTCCAGCAGTTGTCTTTAATGTTTTAGACGTGTATCCATTCCTGCGGTTAGGCGATTCCTTTTCACCACGTTCATTATTCTGATATCCAAGATGGCTGTTCCTCTCTCCTTGAAGCATAGCTTCAAACATTGGGCCGAAAATATCTTTCAGCGCATCCTGCATATCTGCTACACTTTTGGGCTGATACTGGTCAATGATTGCTCTTGCCAGCTGTTCATTTGGGTTAAGCTGTTTTTTCTTTCTTGCCATAGTAAGTGTGTCCATCCTTTTTTCATCCTTTCTTGTAATCTTAACACACTCTGTATAGCAAACAAAGTGCGTAAGTTTTGAAATTTGTTTTTCTCAACTTACACACTTTATTTTACACCCTCCTGAATACTTGAAAATAGGGGATATAGCATCTCAATTATCCTTCCAGCGTTTCATGGAATTTGGGTATTTCGGAGTCCATTTTTCTGTCACCCAGTCAAGTGCTGCCAGTGCTTTTTTTCATCCGCTGCCTGATAAATGCTCTTTAAGTCTGTGGCAAATGCTTTTCTGTCTTTATCTGGGACATATTTCAGCGTATTTCTGACTTGATGAACGATACAGCGCTGGTATTCCGTTTTAGGAAATGCAGCTGCAATCGTTTCTTTCATTCCGGTAAGGTCATCTGCACAGATGATCAAAATATCTTTTACTTTATGATTTTTCAATTCATTTAACATAGAAAGCCAGTATTTCGAACTCTCATTATCACCAGCACGGATCGTTAATACTTCTTTACACCCCTCAGCATTGGTTCCCAGAATAACGTAGGCTGCCAGCTTACGGATTACACCATTATCACGATAATGGATTGCATCAATGTACAGGATTGGATATACCTCGTCTAATGGTTGGTTCTGCACGTCTCCAATCTGTGGAAGGATCTTATCTGTCACATCAGAAATAAAGTCTTCCGATGTCTTAAATTCATAAATATCTTCCATGGTTTCAGATATTTGTCTGGTTGTCATTCCTTTTGCATACATGGAAATGATCTTCTGGTCAATATCGGAAATGTCTTTTTGACGTTTCTTAACCACCTTCGGTTCAAAGGTTGATTTATGATCCTGTGGAACATCGATTTCCATAGAACCATAACTGCTGTTGACACGTTTGGTTTTATAACCCTTGCGATAATCATCACTGTCAAAGCGTTCTGATTTTACATAACCCAGATGTTCATCCATTTCTGCTTCCATCATTTCTTTAATGGTTCCGCCGAGCAGATCTTTCAGTGCATCCTGAATGTCTTCAGCGGTCTGAATATCATACTCTTCTAAAAGGTGGTGGATAATGTTATGTTTTCCTTCTGTCATTTGTATTCTGTGTACAGGTTTCTTTTCTCTTGCCATAATAAAACTGTTTTTTAGAAGAGCGTATACGTCCTCAACACTACTAATGTTGTTTTCTGCGATAATCTGCCAAATTTGTTCCTTTGCTACGACCATAAAATACTCCTTTTAGATAAGAATTTTCATATCTGAATTCTTATCTAAAAGGAGTCATTTTTTCATTAGAAACACAAAATATTTTACACTACTGTTTTGGTCTGAATAGGGTGACTATTTTGTTGCAGGACTAAATGTAGAAAAAAGAACCAGATCACTGTTGCCGCAATTTTTTATAGCGTGTTGCATACCCTGTGGAGCCATAAATGCATCACCTTTTTCAATTTTTTTCCAATCATCATTGTCCAAGAACTCGCCCTCGCCATCTACTACATAGAAAAATTCAGATGAATTTTCGTGTACATGGGGTGAGATCATAAAGTTCGGAATAATTCTTACCTCCAGATTGTTCAGGCGGTCATTTTCCTGGCTTGAGAAAAAGTGTTTTGTGAATACACCTTCTTGTGTCGGATGTTTTGTGAAAACTGCGTCTTTGATAATATGTCTTTCCATAATCATTACCTCCTTTTGCTTATCATATATCAAAATTTGCTATTTGTATTGTAAAAAATTGCGGTAGTTATAAATTTGTAATTATATTTTGAGATCAGCCAGCAGAAACAGGTAGTGTTTCATGCAAAAGATAACTATGATGCGGTAGTAGCTGAAATGGAGAAACTCATGAAAAAACGTGATGAGATCCGTCAGAAGAAACTGCTTGACGCATTCGCAACCAGTAATAAAGCTTTCGAAGAGGTAATAATTTTCCTTCGGGGCGAGAACCCCGAGGAGTAATCATCAACGAACGAGAGTCAATTTTTAAGGAAGTTCACACAATTATTTGATTGAAGAAAAGATACTAATTCGAAAATGGTTATTATGTAAAAATGCATAATATTCATTTTATTAAAAAAGAGTTGACAATTTCATCTACGATGATAAAATATATATGATGAACGTAATAATATTATGAATAAAATACTGTTATAATAGTATGTAAGGAGGGATTCCAATTAGTGAACTATTATCATCCGAATTGTTATCTGGGCAAATAGATACGCTGGTATTGTATGTATTAAGTAAAGGCGATAGTTATGGGTTAGAGATCTACAAGCAATTGAAGGAGATAACGCAACATCGTGTTAAGTTGAAAGAAACCACACTATATTCTTGTTATAAACGATTAGAAACCAAAGGTTACATTACCTCTTATTGGGGAGATGAAACCAATGGTGCTAGACGAAAGTACTATTCAATTACTCAATTAGGAATAAAAAAATTACAAGAGATGGCAGGGATTTGGAAGGAATTATTTCAGATGTTATTATCCGTATATCAAACAGTCAAAACTGATTAGAAGGGAGAAGTGAGGGCATGAACGAAAAGGAGTATTTAAACCATTTATTTGATCAGTATGTTCAAACACAAGAGCTTCTGGAATTGAAAGAAGAGGTAGCTATTAATCTACATGAGAGTATTGTGGACTATTTGAAAGAGGGATTGAATAAAAAAGAAGCTTTTTTAAAAGCAGTGGAAGATTTAGGAGAACTGGAACAGATCTTAGGCGAATTTGCAAAGAAGAAGGAAAATATATGGAAGTGGCTTTATTATATCTCAGGTGTGTCCATTGCGATAGGACTTTTGCTTGCAGTGATTACATTCTTTGATCAGATTGGATGGAATGGGGCATTTTTGGCACTGGGATGCCTGTATCCATTTTGCATCGTACAATCAGCATATATTGTATGGTATAAGATAGGAAAAGCAAAAAAGACTGGGTGGAACAATCTTACTGGAATCACGGCTTCTGTTTTTTTATTCCTCATAATCAATATTGTAGAAAGTATGTTTCGGGAAAAGTATTATTATGGATCAATGATACAGGGACTGGAAAATGTAACTGCCGAGATTGCGTTAGCTGCTATTTCGTTAATCATTGCAATGTATGCATGGGGAAAGGCAAGGCTGACCAAAGTAGGTTAAACCAAACCAGCACGAAGCTGCAAGCTTTGTATGCAATACCCAATGGAGAGAATTGTTAACTACAAAGTTGAATTTCAAAAAGGGACTTGTTATTTTGGCAATGATTCCGGGAATTCAATTTTTAACGGGTAGAGTGATATTGATTTTAATGAAGCATTTTCATTATACTTACTCACTTGAAATAAGGGAATTAGGAGAATTGAAGTTATTTATATTTGATGCTTTGTTTGCGTTAATCTTAGCTCCAATAATGGAAGAACTGCTTTTTCGTGTTTGTGTAATTTCATCTTATCAGACATTTGTTGGGAAAATGTATGGGATGATTATAGGGGCGATATTATTTGGATATATGCACGCCACAATGTCTGTAAGGATGCGGGCAATAGTTATGGGAATTATACTTGGTGTTATTTTTTTAATGACAAATGACTTGTTAGTATGCATATTAATTCATTCAGGCTCAAATTTAGTGGTCACGATTTGCGCTTGTCTAAGTTTATATATACAAGATGAAGAGGTAATGTCAGTTGCTTCATCAGAGATTTATGTAAATAGTCCGATTTTAGTGGTATCGGTTTTGATTTCTCTGTTAAGTGCGGCAGTATTATTTAAAAGATGTTAGTGTGAAGGAACAAGCATAGGAAAAGACAATAGAAGTTATGGATTTAATAAAGTATGGTGGAAAAATGCTTGAAGCAAAAAATGTGACGTTTTCATATGTTAAAGGTAAAAAAGTTCTTGATAAATTTTCGTTTGAATTTTTGAATAGAAATGCATATGTTATCTGTGGTGAAAATGGATGTGGCAAGACCACTTTGTTAAAATTGTTGCTGGGTTTATTGGAGCCGGATAGTGGTGTAATAGAAAAAGAATCAGATTGTATTATTGGATATGTGCCAGATTATAATGGGGTTTATGAAAACCTGACTTTGTTGGATAATGTGATTTTTAGGTTGGGGATTTATAATATGAAGTATGAGCAGGTGGAGGATAGACTCGAAAAGTGGCTTGCAGCATATGGAATGACGCAATATAAAAATGCTTACATCAGAGACTTATCTTTGGGCACGAAGAAGAAAGCAGGGTTACTTTGTGCACTTTTGATTAAGCCGCAATTACTGGTTTTAGATGAACCGACGGATGGACTGGATAAGGGATCAAAAGAGGAACTTATTCATATATTGCAGCAATTGAAAAAGGACATGACGATTATAACAGTAACGCATGATGACTATTATATTAATAAATTTGAAAGTGAACTAATTAAATTGGAATGAATTTTGGCAGAGTATACAAGAAATATTGATTTGAATATGAGGAAGGTATGAA
>UMBM01054769.1_pt1 | contig 12839 bp, 10 predicted proteins | sample 1963971 | NCBI WGS metagenome assembly UMBM01 (sample SAMEA4835942, study PRJEB28245) | human gut metagenome | biome: gut microbiome; material: fecal sample | place: Denmark | collected 2008 | reverse complement strand
CCCGGTACGGAATCTCCCCGCATGAAAGGGATCGTCCATCCATTCGGGGTAATCAAGACGTTCCGGGCGGCGTCGTAAGGGCAGTTCAAGGGTGGCACGCCATCCTCGAAGCTCCGGTTCTGGATCAGCTCGGCGTACAGCCCCCCATCGATCCCGTGGTTGATCTCCTCAATGGTCAAACCATACAGATCCGGGTTCACGGGAACCGTCAGGCCATCCGCCTCCACGGTTATCGTAGAGATCACCGGCATCTCCGGCTGGCAAGAGGACAAGCCCATCCCGACAATAGCGCCAACCAATAAATGAATAACATCAAAATCTATATATTTCCTCCAACGCATCTTCGAATACTCATCTCATTTATGTGCGTACAAACTTAATCAAAAAATCGCAGTTTCCCCTATTTTCAAAGTCCGAACTGTTTTTTCAAAAAAACAATTGAAAAACATAGATTTTTTCAATTTAATATCCTAAATTTGCATAATAGATAAAACAAAAGACGACAATATTATACGACTCTATGGAGAAATCTGTTCTTTTAGTGGATGACAAGCAAGAAATCGCAAAGATAATCATGCTTTATTTATCAAGTACTTACAAGGTATCCTATAAAGAAAATCCTTTGAAAGCGATCGCTTGGCTTCAAGAAGGCAATTTACCGGATTTGATCATCTCTGACTTGAATATGCCAGAAATGTCCGGAGAGGAATTCTTGGTTTATTTAAAAGCGAACGATATGTTCAGCCATATACCGGTCTTGATCCTATCGAGCGTAGAGAGCAGCTCAAATAGAATACGTTTGTTTGAGGAAGGGGCGGAAGACTTTATCTTGAAGCCTTTCAATCCAGAGGAATTAAGGGTAAGGGTAAAACGAATATTAAGATAATGAATTATGTCTTTTTCGGTAATAACGTGCCGTTGGCCGAACGTTTACGTAAGGCATTAGGCACCGGGGTCATAGAATGTATAACGCTTCTGCAGATGAAAAACACGCTTCTTCCTGCCGAGGAAATGGATTATTGTGTATTCATCGAGAAAACAGATCCTACGTTAAACATACCAGCGATCACGCATTTGCATAAGACGTTTCAAAATATATATATCGTATTAATCGCCCCGGAAATGACCCGGGAGGAAAAAATAGCCTACTTGCAAGCCGGAACGGACTGTGTCATCTCCGAATCCACCTCTAAGGAAGATTTAGTGAAGTTACTGAGTATCGCCGAGAAATGCAAGAGAATGGAAAAAGCGCGTAAGCCTCAAATGAAAGAGTCCGATCTCGCCATTTTCAAGCTGCCTTTATGGAAAAGGGTCTTCGACATCATTTTCTCATCCATAGCGCTCCTCTGCCTCTCCCCAATCTTTATCATCACGGTGATTTGGATCAAGCTGGAGGACAAAGGTCCCGCTTTCTACAAGTCGAAACGAGTAGGCAGCAACTATAAGGTTTTCGATTTTTATAAGTTCCGCTCTATGTATATGGATGCGGACAAGCGCATAACAGAGTATAAAAAGCTTAATCAGTATACGGAATCTATTGCTGAAGAGGCTACAGCCTCTTCAGCAACTTCTGTGAATTCACAGAATGCGACCTCTTTTTTTAAAGAGAATAAACAAAATATCATTTTATATTCTGATAATGACGCTACTCCTGAAAACGACTATTTAAAAGTAAAACGTCACGAACGTTCCAACGCTTTCATCAAATTAGAGAATGATCCCCGTATAACAAAGATCGGCCATATTATCCGGAAATACAGCATTGACGAACTCCCCCAGCTATTCAATATATTAAAAGGAGACATGTCAATAGTTGGTAACCGCCCTCTTCCCATATACGAGGCTGAGCTACTGACCAGTGACGAATACATACAACGCTTCATGGCTCCTGCCGGCCTTACAGGCCTCTGGCAAGTAGAGAAACGTGGCAATTCTGGTAGTATGTCCGCCGAGGAACGTAAACAATTAGACATCAAATATGCTCATACATTTTCTTTCTGGCTGGACGCAAAGATTATATTCAAGACATTCACGGCGTTCGTGCAGAAAGAGGACGTATAAACTATACATAGCTGATAACAAACATAATTCACATGAAGATACTATTTATTCTATTATTCATATTAAATGCTTTTTCAATTGTCGCACAAAAAAAGAAGACATACTTCGATAAAGCTACAACAATAGAAGTAACTTCCGGCACGGATTCTATAAATGCCATGCTAGATGACTATGAACGTATTCAATTACCACCTCTATCGGTTTTTCTGGAATCCGTATATGACCATCCTTCTGTCAGAATTTATGAAGCTAAAAGAGATGAGGCTAACGCCGATATGAAGATTACAAAAAGAGAATGGTTGGACTATTTCAGGGTATACGGCCAATATCAATATGGGCGATTAGTTCAACTTTCTACAAGAGAAACCATAGAAGATCCTTCATTTCTCACCAGTATAGGCAGTAATCAGCATACTTACAGTGTAGGTATTTCCGTGTCTATCCCATTCGGAGACTTATTCAGCCGAGGCCAAAAAGTACGGATGAAGAAAGCTCGTTTCCGTCAATTGGATTATGAGTATGAAATGTCCATAGAAGAACGGAAATTAAGAATACTGGAAGCTTATAATAGTGTCTTACAAGCATTGGCTACATTAAAAGCTAAATCAGATGCTGCCGCACTTTACAACGCCCAGATGAAAATCTCCGAACAAGATTTTATTAATGGAAAAATTGATATTATCTCATTATCCATGGAACGTGGACGTCGTTCTGGTGCCGTGATTTCTTACCAAGAAGGTCGTGCGACCTTACACAATGCCGTAACTTTATTAGAAATGCTCACAAATGTTAAGATTATAAATCGATAACCCATGGATATAACACTTTATATATCGCGTTTTATATATAGAATCCGGCATCAATTAGTATTCGGAACGCTAATAATAACAGCGTTGGTTGCTTATTTCAGTCAATTCTTAGAAAAAAAATATACAGTTACCACCTCAATTTACACTGGCATTACGTCTAATACAGGATTAGATGATGAGACTCGGCCTGATTGGCAAGCTGTGAATAACACCTATGATAACTTGGTAAATCTAACCAAATCAAGAGGAACCTTAGAAAATGTCTCATTGAAATTACTAGCTCTAAACTTAATGCATGGAGATCCGGAAATAGATAATCTATATATAACAGCAAATAACTATAAAAAGTTGATAGCTTCCGTGCCAGAAGAGATCTTACTTTTAGTTGATACAACTTCTCTTGACAAAACCGTTAACTTATTCAAGGAGTATAAATACAGCGACAGTCGTAATTATTTACATGAGTTGTTTAATGGATCTAGTGCATTTTACAGTTACAATGCCTTATCCAGTATTATCATCAGAAGGCAAGGAAACAGCGACTTAATAGAGATAGCTTATACTTCTACCGATCCCGGTATTACATGGAATACGGTCAAATTGGTGAGTGAAGAATTAAAATATTCGTATAACAACTTACGATATCAAACCGCAAATGATATTGTTAAATATTATGAGGAAGAACTTAAGAAACTTCGTGTACAACTGAATAAGCAAGAAAACGAGCTTACTGATTATAATGTAAAGAATAGTGTTATTAACTATATTGAGCAAACTAAAGCTATCGCCCACTCTTTCGCAGACTTTGAGAATCGGTATGAGGAGACACGGCGAAATTACGAGAGCTCATCCAGCATTATCAAAAATCTGGAGCAGTACATGGATATTCGTACTAAATTAGTTAAGTCCAATGAGGAATTCATTAATACCTTAGCCGAGGTATCCCGTATTAGTGGTAAAATAACAGAAATAGAGACTTTCACCTCCGATGAAATGCTAAGTAAAGACCAAGAGTTAGTAAAATACAGGGAAGAACTACGAGATGCCGAAAAGAAAATAGGCCTAATTACTAATAATATTAATAGTTATAAAGAAAGTAAAGAAGGTATAGCCATTGAAGGTTTAGTTCAAGAATGGTTAAATCAAACACTTATACAAGCGAAAGCACAAGCTGATTTGAAGGTTCTAAACGAGCGCAAGAATGATTTTGCAGATCAATACAAGAATTATTCTCCTATTGGTACACGAATAAATCAACAAGAACGTGAGATTCATGTAACCGAGCAATCTTATCTTGAAGTACTTCATGCTTTAAATATGGCAAAGATGAAGCAGAAGAATCTTCAATTAACCTCTTCAAACTTAAATACGATCTCGGATGCCTCCTATCCTTTATTCAGTGATAAAGGAAAGCGGTTTCTATTAGTTGTTGCCGCATTTATTGGTAGCATTATCTTTATTATCGGATTAAACCTAGTTATCGAGTTGCTAGATCGTACGCTCCGGGATGCCGAACGGGCCAGACGTCTTACTGGCATGAATATATTAGGGGCTTTCACAGGACGTAATTCCCAATTAAAATATCGTGGATTCGTAAAAACTTGTAACCGTATCTCTGCGGCTTATGCTTGTAACCGGTTAACACCTTACATCAAAAAGGGCGATACACTTTGTATCAATATACTAAGTCTAGAGGAAAAAGAAGGAAAAACGTTTATCTCACGATATTTCCAAGAATCTTGGGAAGAGCTTGGCTTCAACGTAAAATATCTGAGGATCGGTCAAGACATCCCTATCGATGCCTCTTTATTGATGGCTGAACGGATAGAGAAACATATCCAGCTCGAAAGTAGGCCGGATATATTAATAGTCGAGTATCCTGCCATCCAGCAGTATGGTACTCCATCCCACTTATTAGGATCAAGCCAAGTCAACCTGTTAGTCGCTAACGCTTGCCGGGTTTGGAAGAATAGTGATACGGTACTAATTAATTATCTACGTGACATTACAGAAAGTACAGCGTTGTATTTATATCTGAACAATGCCACCCGAGAGGCTGTGGAAGATTTCACAGGGCAATTACCCCCTAGAACATCTATGCGATCATTTGCTAACCGAATGATGTATATGGGACTAACAGCGACTAATACCGCAGTAAAGTAACGAGGAGAATGGAAACGTCAAGGTATACAGAAAGGGTCAACATCCCATTTAAAATATCTCAACTCATTCTTATTCTAGGATTGGGAGGGATTGGTATCTCCTTGCTGTATAATTCTATTCCTGTATTCATACTTATATCCTTGATTCCATTATTATGTGTAGGAAGTATCCTTTTATTAAGATATCCGTGGTTTATATTATTCGTAATCTTCACGATTAATTATCTCATATTAGGTATTTCTCGGTACGTTTCCGTAGAAGGTATCAGTGTCATTATGGAAATCCTGTATGTATTAGCTTTGGTACTGATCTTTATACAGGCCGCCCTCTTCCAAAACATAGAATGGCGTAGAGCAATTAATATTCTAAGCATCACATTATGTGTCTGGACGGGCTATTGCATTTTAGAAATCATCAACCCAACTGCTTCTTTAGAAGGTTGGATATTATCAAGAGGATTAATATTCAACGGATTAATCATTGTCGTTATTACATCTTTGTTATGTACGCGATACTCCATCCTTAAAGCCATAATATTCTGCCTATCCATATTCACATTATTGGCCATAGTGAAAACGTTGATACAATATATTATTGGATTTGACAGTTACGAAACTAAATGGTTAAACGAAGGAGGAGCTACAACACATATCATTTGGTCGGGAACTCGCTATTTCTCATTTTTCACGGATGCCAGTAACATGGGTGCCAACATGGGTGCAGCCAGTATGTTTTTCGGTATAGCCGCATTCCATATGCGATCGATCGCATGCAGGATATATTATCTCTGCGTCGCTATTTTAGCTCTTTACGCCATGTTCCTCTCCGGGACAAGAGGGGCGATGGTTGTGCCATTAGCAGGATTAGCTCTATACACACTGGTCAGTAAACAAACTAGAGCTATTATTGGAGGAGCGAGCATGCTACTATTTATCTATGTTTTTTTCGCTTTTACAACCATAGGAGAAGGTAACTCATCGATCAGGAGGATGCGAACCGCATTCAATCCAACCAAGGATGCCTCGTATATCGTACGTAAAGAGAATCAAAGAAAATTGGCTACATATCTAAAGCACAAACCTTTCGGAGAAGGGTTGGGGCTATCCGGAGATGGATTAGGGGTAAAAGTTTCCAGACGTTTTACGACCTCAATTCCGACTGATTCTTGGTATGTAAAAATCTGGGTAGAGACCGGTATCGTTGGATTGATACTTTATCTTGGCATGATCTTCTCAGCTATAGGATGGGGAGGCTGGATTATTGCGAAACGAATAAAAGATCTTGAACTAAAAGGATTATTATCTGGACTACTTTGTGGTATATTCGGTATGTTCATTAATGCATACACAAACTCCTTTTGGGGACAATTTCCAACAATGATAATCGCACTTATGGGACTAACTTTTGTATTAAACGGTCCTTATTTCGATAAGGATATAGAAATAAAAAAATTAACTATTTCAAATAAATAATACCATGATTGAACAATTCTTTCAAATAGGAGAAAACTGGATTGATAAGGAGCAATATGCTTTTCAATTAGGAGATGCCATATTATTTCTTTGTTTTCTGATATTTGTACTATATCTATTTGTATTTTCCGTTTATTCCAAACGAAAACCACAATATAATTATCCTACAGCCAAGAAAAAATATCGTTTTGCGGTCTTGTTCCCAGCTTATCAAGAAGATGAAGTTATCATAGACTCAGTAAAAAGTTTTCTCTCTCAAGAATATTCAAAAGGGCTATACGACATTATCGTAATTTCTAATCAGATGCGACAAGAGACTATTGATAACTTAAAAACATTATCAGCGAAAGTCGTTGAGATGAATAGTCCCCAAAGCACAAAGATTGAAGCCCTTAAGGAAGCCATACATTATATTGAAGAAAGAGATATCAAGTATGATAATGTAGTTATTCTTGATGCGGATAATGTCGTAAAACCAAACTATCTCGAGAAAATAAACGATGCTCTTTACGCAGGTTGTTCCGCATTGCAAACACATCGGGTCGCTAAAAATCGAGATAACAGTATCGCAGTACTCGATTCTGTCAGCGAAGAAATTAACAACTCAATCTTTCGCAAGGGGCATACCCGTCTCGGTTTCTCTTCCGCTCTAAGTGGTTCGGGAATGGCTTTCGAATATGATCTTTTCAAGAATATCATACAAGATTGTCACGACATTGGAGAGGATAAATACATGGAAAGGAAACTTTTGTTACAAAATGTTTATATCGAATATTTAGAAGAAGTATACTTATGACGAGAAGGTCAGAGGTAAGAGAGATTTTTACAATCAACGACGTCGTTGGTTAACGACTCAAATCAGCAACTTATTCTCCGGTATTTTCCAAATGCCGGGAGCCATATTAAAAGGGAATTGGGACTATTGCGACAAATTGTTCCAATGGATGATGCCTCCCCGTGTATTACTCTTGGGTTTTATTGTATTAATAGCCTCACTCTTAACCATTCTTGATTTCATAACATCCATTAAGTGGTGGCTTTTATTGATATTACTAGGTATCACATTCAGCATAGCGGTACCAGATTATCTCGTTGACAGGAAATTCAAGAAAGCGATAGCGAGTGTCCCTGTTTTATTCATACTTATGTTTCTCAATATTTTCCGTATAGGGGGACGTAAATTCAATCCAACCAAACACTCTTTCAAATCATGAGAATAGCGATTGAGGCACAGCGTATCTTCCGGCCCAATAAACATGGAATGGACTTTGTCGCTCTCGAAAGTATTAGGGAGTTACAGAAAATCGACAGGGAAAACGAGTATTTCATCATCGTAAGCCCGGGTGAGGACCATTGTTTAGAGGAAACAGATAATGTACATATTATCGAGGTGAAATGCCCTACCTACCCTCTTTGGGAACAGGTTGCCCTTCCCCGGGTCGTGAGTAAAATAAGGCCAGATCTTTTGCACTGTACGAGTAATACAGCTCCGATACATTGCCCCGTTCCGTTAGTGCTGACATTGCATGATATTATTTTCTTGGAACCCCGTCAGGGAGGGAATAGATCTTGGTATCAAAACATGGGATGGTATTACCGCCGCATGGTAGTTCCTCGCATACTTTCCCAATGCGAGAAGATCATCACAGTTTCTCATTTTGAGTGCAACCGCATACGTGAGGCATTGCAATTGCCGAAGGACAAAATCACAGCCATCTATAATGGATATAGCGAACATTTCCGTCCTTTATCGGAAACATTATCCATTACCCGCAAATACATCGATGATGACGATTATATTTTTTTCCTAGGCAATACAGATCCTAAAAAAAACGTCGCTCGCACCCTAAAGGCGTATAGTCTTTATCTGAAGCAGTCTGATAAAAAACGCCCTCTGCTTATAGCTGATTTAAGCAAGGATAAATTAGACGCTATCCTCCGGGAGCAGCAGATAGAAGAAATCAAACCTTATCTCTCCTATCCGGGATACATTCCAAACAAAGACCTAGCTTATTTATACAACGGTGCTTTCGTCTTTTTATATACTTCCCTCCGGGAAAGTTTTGGTATCCCTATGTTAGAGGCCATGGCTTGCGGCACACCTGTAATTACCGGGAATACATCTGCTATGCCAGAGATAGCAGGAGAAGGAGGAATACTGGTTAACTCTTTGAATGCAAAAGAAATAGCAGAGAAAATACTTTATTTGGAGCAAGATCAAATTTTCTATCAAAATCAAATAAAGTATGGCTTAAATAGAGTCCAAAAATTCTCTTGGGCACAAACCGCAGAAAATCTATTGTCTCTATATAAAACGATTTAAACCAAATAAATCATGGATTTAGGCCCAATCAAACAGAAAATCAAGCAAAATGAGTTTTTGAAGAAAATAGTATTCTATTCAATAACCTCTCCTAAAAATCCTAAACCTCGTTGTTGGGTAAAATGGTTTGTCAATCCTTGGATCCATAAAAAAGGAAAAGGAGCTATCATTCGAAGGAGAAGATCCCGTATTGATGTATTCCCTTGGAATCAGTTCACGGTAGGGAAAAATACCGTTATTGAGGATTTCACGACCATTAACAACGGAGCCGGCGATGTTATCATAGGTGACAACGCTCGTATTGGTATCGGCTCCGTGGTGATTGGCCCCGTACGATTCAAGAATAAAGTAGGATTAGGCCAACATGTCTTCATATCCGGTTTCAATCATGGATACGAAGATGGAAATATGGATTCCAATGAACAACCTTTGGTAAAGAAGATCGTGGTAATAGATGAAGACTCTCATATTGGGGCGAACAGTGTAGTTGTGGCAGGGGTTCATATAGGCAAAAGATGCCAAATTGGAGCCGGAAGCGTAGTTACTAAAGATATTCCAGACTATTCCGTCGCCGTAGGCAACCCTGCAAAAGTTATCAAACGCTATGATATAAACAAACAAAAATGGATAAGAATCTAGTAAGCGTAATCATACCAGTATACAATACAGAAGAATTTGTAGAAGAGGCAGTAAGATCCATCATGAACCAAACTCTACAGGAAATAGAGATCATTGTCATAAATGACGGTTCAACAGACGGCAGTCTATCTATTATAGAACGCTTGGCTAAAGAAGATAAACGTATACGAACCTATACGCAGCAGAACCAAGGATTATCAGCTACTCGTAACAAAGGCAACGAATACGCTCAAGGCAAATACATTTATTTTATGGATAGTGATGATTATTTGGAACCGGAAACCTTAGAAACATGTTATATAAAATGTGAACAACAGGCTTTAGACTTCGTTTTATTCGATGCTGACATATTAAACAAGGAAAAACATAAAAGCTTACATTTAAACTACCAACGAAAAGATTGTACGAATCCGGAGTTAGTATATCAAGGTCCACATATCTTAAAGCTATTAATGGATCACAAGGCATATTCTCCATCCGCATGTCTTAATTTCATAAGAAGAGAATACCTAACAGAGATCCAACTCGATTTTCTTCCCGGAATCATCCATGAAGATCAATTATTCACATGCTTGTTATATTTACAGGCCCAAAGAGTATCCTCCATACACAAGGATTTCTTCAAACGTAGGCTACGGGAAGACTCAATCATGACCAGTAAGTTCTCAATGCGAAACATGGAAAGTTACTTTACGATAACTGCCCATTTAAGCAAATTCGCAGACTCACACCCAATGTTCCGTGAAATAATCGACTTATATTTATCAAGAATGCTCAACGCCGCAGTATGGCTATCCTATAAAATACCCTTTAAAGATCGCTTGAAAATAGCCAGACGATGTCTAAAAGAATATAGGCAATACGTGACAACAAAAAATCTAATAGTTTTATTATTCAAATCATTCCTATAAAAACAAAAGAAACTATGGCATCCATAAAAAAAGAATTAATATCAGGAGTATTATATACGGCCATATCCAAATATTCCGGAATAATTATTTCTCTGGTTGTCACCGGAATATTAGCACGCTTAATTGCCCCCGAAGAATTTGGTATAGTAGCAATAGCAACTGTAATTATTTCTTTTTTTGGTATTTTCAGTGACCTAGGTATTGCGCCCGCTATTATTCAAAATAAGGATTTAACAGGCAAAGATCTTAACAGAATATTCTCTTTTACCTTATGGTTGGGAATCATGATATCTATTCTTTTTTTCCTATGCTCTTGGCCCATTTCTTTTTTTTATAAACAAAAGACATTACTGACAATATGCCAACTACTATCCATCAATTTATTTTTTGCTTCGGCAAACATCGTTCCTAACGCACTCCTATTCAAGAATAAGGAGTTTAAGTTTATCGCATATCGTAGCTTAACTATCCAATTTATTGGAGGAAGCATAGCCATCAGTGCCGCCATCGCAGGTGCCGGACTATATGCATTAGTCATTAATCCTATTTTCTCCAGCATTCTCTTGTTTATCATATCATATCGGAAAAACCCTCAAAAGTTACAATATACATTCGGTCTGGATTCGGTCCAAAAGATATTCAGTTTCTCAGCCTATCAATTTTTATTTAATGTAATTAATTATTTCAGCAGAAACCTTGATAAATTATTAATCGGAAAATACATGAATATGAATGCCCTAGGGTATTACGAAAAATCATATCGGCTAATGATGCTTCCTTTGCAAAATATAACCCATGTGATCTCTCCTGTCATGCATCCAATCTTTTCCGGTTTTCAAGATGACTTGCATAAGCTAGCGGATTCATACGAGAAGGTTATTCATATTCTAGCCTTTATTGGTTTACCCCTGTCTGCGTTATTATGGTTTTCCGCAAGGGAAATCACTCTCATTTTGTTTGGGGATCAATGGATGCCCTCCGTTCCGGTATTCCAGATATTATCTATATCTGTTGGTATACAAATAATATTATCAACATCCGGCTCTATTTTCCAAGCGGCCAACGACACTAAAAGTTTATTCATTTGCGGCGTATTCTCCACTTTATTAAACGTATCTGGCATTGTAATAGGGATATTTGTATTTAAAACGCTCGAAGCGATCGCATGGTGCATTACTATCACATTTACGATCAATTTCATCCAATGCTATATATGGATGTATAAAGTGACATTAAAGCGTAATGTGAAAATCTTTATCCGACAATTTTTATCACCTATTGTATTAACAAGTATTTTGATACTCTTACTATGGCCTATATATGAGATATCATACAAGATGACTGAGCTAGGAAGCTTATCCGTTAAGATTCTGTTAGCTATATCTTTTTCTTCCATATATATACAATTAAGTGGAACTTATGATATTATTAACCTACTTAAATCCAAGATACAGAAATGAAAGCTTTATTCCTGATATTTCACGGTCTTAATCCTGCTAATGGGATCAGCAAGAAGATCTACTACCAAGTCAATGCCTTAAGAGCATGTGGCATTGATACGAGACTCTGTTACCTAAATGAGTCTAACGGCAGGAAATTGAGAATGATAGACTCCGAGGTACTACAAGATTATGGAGCAGGGTTCAAGGGTAAAATACTGAAAAGGATAGAATATTCTTCAATCGTTGAATATGCGAAGAAAGAAAATATTAGTTTTATTTATATGCGATCTGATCATAACGCTAATCCATTCACGATTCATATGGTTCATCAAATGCGTAAAGCGGGGATAAAGGTTGTAATGGAAATACCAACTTATCCTTATGACCAAGAATATATAGGTTTCTCTCGTCGGAAATTACTATTTATAGATCAATGTTTCCGTCATTCCTTGGCCAAACAATTATGCGGGATCGTGACTTTCTCCGACTATAAGACCATATTCGGCATTCCCACTATACAAATATCGAACGGCATTGACTTCTCGCAAATTAAATTGAAACAACAGGTCAACGATACAAACAAGGAACTTCACCTAATAGGAGTAGCGGAGATTCATTACTGGCATGGATTTGACCGTCTGGTTAAAGGTCTGGCTGATTATTATGATTCACATCCCAATTACAAAGTCTTTTTCCATATTGTAGGAGATTTCTTCGGGCAACGAGAAAAAGATGATATCCTTCCAATCATCAAACAGCATAAATTAGAGAACTACGTAACCCTTCACGGCGCTAAGCACGGCGAAGAGCTTGACCGGCTTTTTGAGAAAGCAGACATGGCCATCGGTAGTCTTGCACGGCATCGTAGCGGTATCACCCATATTAAAACATTAAAGAACAGGGAATATGCCGCCCGGGGCCTTTCTTTTATTTACTCTGAGACAGATAGCGACTTTGAGAATAAACCGTATATACTTAAAGTGCCCGCAGATGAAACCGCCATCGATATAAACTCATTA
>UMBM01047885.1_pt1 | contig 12903 bp, 13 predicted proteins | sample 1963971 | NCBI WGS metagenome assembly UMBM01 (sample SAMEA4835942, study PRJEB28245) | human gut metagenome | biome: gut microbiome; material: fecal sample | place: Denmark | collected 2008 | reverse complement strand
GGGAATATCAGATATGGCATGTGGAAGTGCAGGAAGAACTGGACGAACTGAAGCAGGAGAAAAGAGAGATTAAGAGGCAGATACAGCTTGCTGATGATATTATAAAAGAAAATTTGTATACAGTTTATTATGCGGTGTCGGGAAAGGAGGAGATTGTTGCTGACAGGGATGTTGAGATACCGGGGATGGAAGAGGATACTGCGGTTGAGAAAGTGGCGGCAGCAGTTGTTAAGCCTGATGCAAATGTTGAGGTAATGAATCCTAATAATAATCAGAATGAAATAGGCAGACAGAAAGAGCAAACAGATAGTGCGAGAAAACAACAGACTGGTTTAGAGGGTATAGGAATACCAGAGGTTCATAATTCGTCTGATGTGAATGTGGCAAGAATGGACGAAAGTACAACTGATGTAACAGGTAAAAGTGAATTTGTGGAAACTAAAGAAACTGAGCCTGTGGACAAAGTTGGTTGGATTGTCAGGAGAATATCAGAGCTTGGCGGTTATGAAAATATCAGTGATTCAGTTAAGGCAGATGTATTCGGATTCGATATTGCAGATGTAAGTGGAAGTATAAGGCTGTTTTCAGATGTTATGAAGAGGATGGGAATAAAGCTTGCTGGAGATGAGCTTTATGAGGAGTTTCAGAGAATTTATGATGTGAGCGTTGGCAGGGATGCAGGGAAGGAAAAGGCAGAAGATAAGGTATGGAATAGAGGCAGAGGGAGGTGATCCTTTTACCTTGCAAAAGAACGAAAGTTCGATAAAATATGCTTGCAATTGTTCAGATAAGTGAATATACTAATAGATAGATGTAGGAGGCTTGTAATGGAATATTTAACTACTATAGAAATGTCAGAAAAGTGGGGCATAACACCACGAAGAATAGCGGTTTTATGCGAACAAGGAAGAATTGTTGGTGTGGTAAAAAAAGGCAAAACATGGTTGATTCCATATAATTCTGAAAAACCAGAAGATGCAAGAAAAATCAATCATAATAAAAGAGGTGCTTAAGATGTTAAAAGATAAAACATTGACATATATTAGTTTGTTTAGTTGTGCAGGAGTAGGGTGTTTTGGATTTAAGAAAGCAGGATTTGAATGTATAGCTACGAATGAGTTAATTGAAAGAAGATTAAATGTTCAGAAATTCAATAATAAATGTAAATATGAATCAGGTTATATATGTGATGACATAACTACTGATGAAACAAAACAAAAGATTTTTAAAGAAATTGATCGCTGGAAGAAATTAGGCAATGACAGAGTTGATGTTTTGATCGCAACGCCCCCTTGTCAAGGAATGTCAGTTGCTAATCATAAAAAGGCAGAGAATGAAATTATTAGAAATAGTCTTGTGGTTGAGTCGATACATCTTATTCAGAGGATTAATCCAAGATTTTTTATATTTGAAAATGTTGCGGCATTTATGAAGACGGGGTGTACAGCTCCAGATGGCAGTGTTAAAGCTATAGGAGATGTTGTGTATGAAGAACTAAGTGATAATTACATTATAGCTAGTAGAATACTTAATTTTAAAAATTATGGTTCAAATTCATCAAGAACAAGAACGGTAGTTATTGGTGTATGCAAGGAAATGTCAGAGTATGTTTCTCCAATAGAATTATATCCTATGTATGTAAATGAATTAACATTGAGACAAGTGATCGGAGATATGCCAAAGCTTGAGTGGGGAGAAATTTGTCCTACTGATTTTTATCATGCTTTCAGGACATATCCTGAAGATATGAGATGTTGGATTCATAATATAAAAGAAGGTCAGTCAGCATTTGATAATGAAGATGAATTAAAACGTCCTCATAAGATTGTAGATGGTGTAATTGTTCCAAACAAGCAGAAAAATGGAGATAAGTATACCAGACAGTACTGGGATAAAGTGGCACCTTGTATTCATACAAGAAATGATCAGCTAGCAAGCCAAAATACAGTACATCCTGAAGAAGATAGAGTGTTTTCAATAAGAGAATTAATGAAGATAATGACAATTCCATCAGATTTTAAATGGGTCGAGCAGTCTTTGGAAGAATTAAATGCTTTAAGTGATAAAAATAAAAGAAGTTTATTAAAAAAAGAGGAAATCAAAATCCGCCAGAGCATAGGAGAAGCTGTTCCTACAGAAATATTTTATCAGATTGCTTCAAATATAAAGAATTTTATGGAACAAGAACATTTTACGCCTGTATTGATTAGTAAAACTATTAAAGAATATGGCTTGTTGAAACCTAATAAGTTAATGAGTTTTATTTTGGATAATCCTCTTAATTTAGGTAGTGCATCATTAGCAAGGATTGCTGAATTGACTAATTCACAGAGGGAGAACAATGCAGCATACTATACTAATAAGTATATAGTTAATGAGATATATAAAAATCTTCCAGATATTGAAAAAGATGAAATAAATGTTCTGGAGCCATCTGTTGGAGTGGGTAATTTTTTGCCATTTATATTTAAAAAATACGAGGGGATTAGAAAAGTCAATATTGATGTAGTAGATATTGATGAAAACAATATAAAAATTCTCAAACTGTTGTTAGATAAGCAGAGAATACCTGATAATATAAGTATAAATTATATATTGGCGGATACATTGCTGGAGCAATTTGATAAAAGATATGACCTTGTTATAGGAAATCCGCCGTTTTCTAAGTTAAAGGCTAAAGAGGCGGCTAAGTATTTAAAAAACAATATTAATAAGGATACAACTAATACATTTGAGTTTTTTTTGGAAAAAGCATTAAGAATTTCTGATTATGTTGTAATGATTATGCCCAAAGCAGTATTGAATACACCAGAATTTAATGTGACAAGAGATATTTTGGCAGCGAAGAAGATAGACTGTATTCAAGATTATGGAGAAAATGGATTTAAGGGGGTATTGGTAGAAACAGTTTGTTTGTTTATTGATACAGTAGGGCAGCCTAAGGACACTTTAGTTGAATCATTGACTTTAAGGAGAAGTATAATACAAAGACAACAATATATTACAGAAAAAAAATATCCGTATTGGATTATATATAGAGATAGATTTTTTGACGATATATCTAATAGACTTGAGTTTGGCAAATTTTCTGTTTTCAGAGACAGGCAAATTACTAATTCAAACACTTTTCAGGAAAAAAGTGAAAATTGTCTCAGAGTAATTAAGTCAAGAAATATTAGTGATGATGGAAAGACAATAATAGATATTCCTGGATATGATACATATATTGAAAAGGATACAGCTGAGGAACTTAGTGCATATCGCTATGTGGGAAATGAAAATGTATATTTGACCCCAAATATGACATATAAGCCAAGGGTAATGAGAAACAAGAGAAATGTAGTTGTTAATGGCTCCGTTGCGGTGTTAATTCCCAAGGATAATATGGAACTTACAGATGAGCAGATGGAATATTTTTCCTCTGATGAGTATAGACACTTTTATAAAATAGCTAGAAATTATCAGACTCGCTCATTAAATGTTGATGCTACAAGTGTGTTTTTCTATGGAGTATTAAAGGAGTGCAGCAATGGATAATGTAAAAATACAGCAGTTTTTAGATGAACATGATTATGATATAAGAAAAACGCATAATGGAAGATGGATAGATCAAAAATGTACGATGGATGTTGTGTGCCTTGTATCTGACTGTATTGTTGAATATACGAGTGGTAGAAACGATAAAAGTTTTACAGTAAATGATATATGGTACAATGATTATACAGTTGACAATGTGCAACAGATATTTAGTAAACCGGATCCAACAAAGAAAGCGTCTAACGAATATGATAAATATTTTGGTCAGCCAATCAAGTTATTAGATGCAGCAGGTGTGATTCATGGAGAAAAGAGTGGACATGGGTATGTTTATACTATTGTAAATCAGGAGATATTAGAATATATAAGTTTCAGGGAAAGAAATAGCTACAATTTTTTATGCCTTTATATAGAGAAGGTACTTAAAGATAGTTGTATATATCGTGCATTTGAATATTTTTTTAGGCTACAGGACAAGTGCAGTTTTAAAGAGTTAAAAGATACATACACGGAGTTTACAATACATAATACGCCAATTAATGGAACAACTGAGTGTGGACGTATTTTTACTAAAGTTTTAAATCCGCTTGCATGTAAATATAAGAAATGTGGTACAGAGAGAGGTCATTTGTCTAAAGATGTTATCACTCAAGATATGATTATGTACAATCAGAGAAATTGGAGGGATATTCTTTCAGAAAAGCCCAAAGATATGACTAGAGAAGAGTTTGAGAAGACTTTACCTAAGCTAGATGAAGATTATATGACAACATATCGTATTAACAGGGCAAAGCGAAATTTACGCAGATTTAATGATAAATATCGTTCTGGAATGACAGAAGTTAGTGATGAGAGACATAATTTAGATTTAGCAACACAAATGCATCATATATTTCCGGCTAGTGATTATCCAGCTATTGCTGATTATATGGAAAATCTGATTGCATTAACACCAACACAGCATTTCTCATATGCTCATCCTAATAACAATACTCAATATATTGATAGGGCATATCAATATTTATGTTTACTAGCTAAAACTGGAAGTATAAGAGAAAACTTGTTGGGAAATAAAGATGTTCCGATTATATATGATTTTTATCTGTATCAAACAGTGTTGAGTACTGGACTGGAATCAGATGAATTTTTTGATGTAGAAGAAATGGATTTTGATGGACTCTTAAATAAGATTGAAAAATATTACTAGGGGGGAGAAAAAAATGAAGCGAAAAGATTTCAAGGAAAGCTTATACGATGCATTGGATAATGAAGTGGATGGAATGTCATATGATGAAAAAATGACGCTTGTGCATAGCTTATTGGTTGACTATGAGAAAGACAATGAAGAAAAGCGTGATATATCCAATAAAGGATGTAAATGGACAGATGAAGAACTGAAGATAATTCTATCTGATGCACCTACAAAAGAAAATTGTATAAAATATGCCAGATTGTTTAAAAGAGGATATGGTAGTATAGAGCAAATTTATAGATGGTCGGTGACTACAACAAAAGAAATGTCTGAAGAACGAAAGAATGATAGCTTTATAATTCAAGTGAAGAGAATTGCTAAAGAATTGGGAATTAGAGGATAGAAAATATATGAAGTTAGATTGGGGTAATGTTTTAAAATTTGCTAATGATAGAGAATATTACGAGGTACTCGGATTTTTGGCAAAAGATGAAGAGTATGTAAGAGTTTATACTGAAAGCAATGATAAGTCTGGGGCATGGGCACCGCAAGGAAGAATGCTATTAAGAAATGTTAATGTTAAGTCTTTGCCGGAAGCATTAATGAAAGCATTTGAGACAAGCACAGATGGAAGAATTAGCGAAACAAAGTATGTAAGAAATCTCAAAGAAAACCATGGCTTTACCAAAGAAGTTGATCCTACAGGAAGTGATTTTACTAAATGGTTATATAAAGAATCTATTGAAAAGGTTTTGGAGACAGTTCCAGTGGAACATGAAAATGACTTTTATCGAGGTTATCATTGGAATTGTGAGGTCGTTAAACGGATACGAAGCATGTCTACCAACGATATAAACTTGACAGAAGAATCTAAGCAGGAAGAATTGCAACCGCAGACAGAAGGAAGAAAAACTGTTTATTATACAACAAAGTATGAGCGAAGTACTCAAAATAGAGAGGCTGCCATCCGCATACATGGAACAAAATGTATGATATGTGGTTTTGATTTTGAAAAGAAATATGGTGAACTAGGCAAAGGGTATATAGAAGTACATCATATTAGACCATTGTCTAAGATAGATGAGGAAGTAGTTGTGAATCCAGAAAAGGATTTGATTTGCGTATGTTCAAATTGCCATAGGATGTTACATAGATTTAAAAGCTATATGGTAACGGTTGAAGAACTTAGGCGAATTGTGGAAGATAATGGATAAATGATAGAAATATATAATTGTATAATATGATATTTATGATATCCTTGCCCTATGTTGAATAAAATAGGATGATGCTATGGGAAATACATATGAATTAAAGTATTGGAATAACATGCAAGTTGAAGTAGTAAAAAAATATCCATTATTTAGAAAATATAAAATTAAGATAATACATACAGGTGTCATTATAATAGTAGATGAATGTGCAATAACAGGGTCAAGAGAAGAAGCTGTTTCAATCGCATGGTTGGAGGAATAAAATGCTTGAATTTATAAAACAATATTTATCAGGTGAAAAGTGGGAAGAACTATGTAATTCCTGTTATAGAATAAGATATCAAGAAATGGGATATCAAGAGATTCCAGCTCAATATAGAGGTGATGGTGGAATTGAGGGATTTACGAAAAATGGTATTGTATATCAATGTTATTGTCCAGAAAAGGAATATACGGATGATGAATTATATGAACATATGCGTAATAAAATGACAACTGATATTGCGAAATTTATTAGTAAAGATTATGAAAAAGTATTGAAAGGATTAGGAATTAATAATATAAATCAATGGCATTTTGTTATTCCTCAGAATAAAGATAGAAGAATATTAGAGCATGCGGAGAAGAAGAGAAAAGAAGTTTTAGCTTATCGAGAAAAAAATCTGGAACAATGCTCATATATCGCTGAAAACTTTACGATTACAATAAAAACTGCAGAGGATTTTAAATTGGAAATATCCAGAATCATTAGAAATGATTTGGGATGCAAACTTGATTTTACAGTATTGCGAAATGAAAAAATAGATTGGTCAAAATGCGATAATGAAAAAGTAAATAATGTAAAGCGAAAAATTAAAGCAGTTATGAATGGAATTGATGATGATGATGAAGACTATATTGATATGGTTAATACATATATGGAATCGTATGTTATTGGAATCGAATTGATGGAAAAGTTAAGAACAGAACAAGTTGATACATATGAACAAATAATCAGTTTAGAAGATTCATATAAGAGGCAAGTATCAATTAAAACTAAAACTAATACAGATAGTTCAATAAATCAAAAGTTATTTGTTGAAATATTAGATGATTTTCAAAGTGTATTAGAAAAAGAGTTGCCATATATAACAAGAAGTTCTGTTGCTGAATTAAAGGACGATATGATAAGCAGTTGGCTGGCAGATTGTTCAATGCAATTTAAGAGTAGGTGAAAAGATGCGAAAAACAGAAGAACTGGCTAGTAAAGGTATTATATTTGAAGCAAAACCAGATGCCATTCCATACAATTATAGAATTAGTTATAAAATATCAATAATATGCTTATTAATTCATTCGTGTTGCGGACGTAGAGGATGTTCATTAATTAAGATGCATATCATTGGTTCTGCTTTATCGGACGATAGATTTAAGCAGAGGTTAATGAAGTCTTTGAATTCTCAGTTACAATATAATCTCATAGTAAGATTTGATCCGGCATTAAATAGAGCATTAGAATTTGCGCTTGCAGATAAAATGATTGTTCAACAAGGAAATGGAACATATAAGCTCTCTGAAAAAGGAAAAAAGTTAGCAACAACCATTTCTGATGATGAATCAATATTCAGAACGGAAAAAGAAATATTAAGGGAAATATCTTTAAGTTTAACAGAAGAACGAATTAAAGAGCTTTCAGAAAGGTGGAAATACCATAATGCTGAAAATTAACAGATTGAAAATTAGCATTCAGGCGACAAATAAAGAGTATTTATTTGATGAAACTTTTAGTAGCGGATTGAATTTTATAGCGAGTGACAATAATACGAGAGGAAAAAGTTCTGTACTCATAGCAATATATTATGCCCTTGGATTTGAGGAGATAATTGGAGGTGTTAATGAAAAAGTATTGACATCTGCATATAAAACCATGATAGAAGATAATGGGAATAGTTGGCCTGTGTTAGAGTCAGGAGTTTATTTAGAAATCTCAAATGGACATGAAGAAGTTACAATTTTCCGTTCAGCAAAAAGCGAGACAAGAGATGCAAAATTGGTGACAGTATATATGTCAAAACTTTCAGATATATTTTATGAAGAAACTAACTTGGATGAATTTTATGTGCATATGCCAAATGCGGCAAATAACAAAAAAGGATTTCATCATTTTTTAGAAAGATTTCTTGATATAGAATTACCATTGGTTCCATCAACAGATGGTGTTGACAGAAAATTATATCTTCAACTGGTATTTTCATCAATGTTTATAGAACAAAAAAATGGTTGGTCAGGAATATATTCTGGAATGCCATACTTAGCAATTAAAGATGCTAAAAAGAGAGTGACAGAATTTGTATTAGGATTAAGTACATTTGAAAATGAAAGAAAAAGAAGTGCACTTGCAAATAAAGAGAGATATCAGAAAGAACAATGGAGAAATCTTTATGGAGAAATGATCTCTTTGCAGAGTAGAAATCAGTGTATGGTAAAAAATATACCTTCGACTCCGGAAATATTATCTGATAAATTTATTGAGAATATCCATATTGTGCGAAGTGTAGGTGAGAATATTGGCATAGATGAATGGATTGAAGAGTTACAAGAAGAGCATGATTCATTAAAAACTATTAAACCAAAAATTATTGACAATTATGATGATTTACAGAAAGAATTAGAAGAAGTTGAATTGGATTTATCAGAGTTTCAAGACAAACAAACCGAATTGCAAGAAAATCTTCGAGTTGAAAAAAGAAAAATCTTTGAATTAAATCAGAATCTGAATATTATTAAGCAGGATATTGTTAATAATAAAGATGCAAAAAGACTGAAAGATTTAGGGAGTGATTTACAATGTCGGTCTTTTGAGGGGATTTGTCCAACATGTAATCAAAAGATACAAGACTCTCTTTTACCAATTCATCATCAAAATAATATGATGACAATTGAGCAGACAATTAAGCATTTGAATGCTCAAAAGGAAATGCTTGAATTTGCTCTAGAATATCATAGAAATAGAAACAAAGAGTTAGATGCAACCCTGAAAGAAGTACGTGGAAAAACTGGAACATTATATAGACTTGCAAAATCGATTCGAAGAGATTTATACTCGATTGATGATGATTTATCAGAGACGATTATATACAAAAGGATGGCGATTGAACATCATATTTCGGAATTGGTCGAATTCAAAAATAAAATTGATGACATTACTAAGAAGTTTATAGAGCTTAGTGAGGAATGGAGTGATTTACTAAAAGAAAAAGCGAATCTTCCGAAATTAGGATTTTCAGAAGATGATGAAAATAAATTAAAAAATTTCAAGAATGATTTTATATCAAATTTAAGGGACTTCAAATATACTAGTATATCTAATATTGGTGGAATAGAAATATCAAAGGATAACTATATGCCAGTGATTGATAAATTCGATATGAAATTTGATTCTTCAGCAAGTGATAATATTCGTGCAATATGGTCGTACACATTAGCACTGTTACAGACCTCAAAACAATATAGAGGGAATCACCCAGGATTAATAATTTTTGATGAACCAACGCAGCATAGTATTGGTGCGGATGATGCAAAAGCTTTTTTTGAAAAAATTGTCTCTTTGCAAGGACAGTGTCAAATAATCATAGGAATCACTGTGAATACAAAGGAAATTAAGAGTGCTATTGAGAATATGGATGATAAAGATTACAAATATATTCATATCAGAAATAGGGCATTTGTTTAATGAACAACAATTAAATAGTAGCTATGAAGTTTTTGAGAAAAATGATAAAATTAAATTTGAGTGGGTTTAATTTACACATTGATTTTGAAAGAGAGGTATTTTATTATGGAGAAACTTATTTATGGAAAGAATGGGCAAGTACATTTTGATAATGTAACTGAAAAAAGAGAGGCAATTGAGTATATATTGACATCATCAAATGTTGATTTTAATATACATGAGGATAATCAATTTCAAAATGCCTGGGGTCCTGAAGAGCGCATTCATTTTAAAAAAGAAGATGGGGTTCCAGAGTCTTTAAAAAAGATAATGACTGCCGGCAGACCAGGAATATATGGAAGAATAAATTGTGCAGAATTTTGTGAGGAAGTTCGTCAAGAAGCAAGAAAAAGAGGAATGTAGAGTATATGGATGAGTGCTAGATTTAATGAGTAAGCCACTCGAACCATCAAGAGTAAAGAAAATATTCAACGGTACTGGATCGGTACTAAAAATGTGTGGAATGAAAAATAATGAGTAGAAAAGATGCGAGTTATTAATACAAAACAGTATAGATAACTGCATTAAAACAACTAGAATCAAACCAAACTTTGCGAGTTTGAATAGAAGTCACAAGTCTTGGAACCCGCTAAACAAGCGGATTCCGAGACTTTTTCTTTTGCACTGCTACTAATTTGCTACTAATAGCAACTACTTTTTTTCTATCGTTTTCATTTGGTTGTCATTAACTTTAATAGCAAGAAACCCTGATGACTGCGGGATTTCTACTATATGATCTTTCGCTGTGGCATCTGGATGATTCCCTCTGATGCGGTATTTGATGGTACTAACGCAGGTCCAAACTGAGGTCGGATTGTTACATCTGAGCCGTTGCTCTGAGTCTGCGGCACTTCACATGTGATACCTGCGGCTTCAAGCAGAGGGTTATCAGATGGTGGTTCAGGTGTTGGCGAATCTGTTGCCTGCAATGATTCTAGACTATGCACAAGCTCCTGCTGTTTATGTGGAAACAGATGGGAGTATGTGTTAAGTGTTGTGGATACCTTTTCATGTCCGAGCCTGTCTGCTAACATCAAGGCATCACAGCCCTGATTAATAAGTAAGCTGGCGTGACTGTGTCTGAGGTTGTGTATTCTAATCTGCTCAACACAAGCTCTGCATCTGCCAAAACCTTTATCTCGTTTATGAGACCAGACTTCGTAAAAGAGAAGATTCTTTTGTACAACTTGCTAATTCTAAGGATTGCCAGCATTTTGAAAATAATGCTGGTAATCGATAATCCCTACGGAAGCAGATGACCTGCCGCCAGGTACAGCTCATACCATTCCTCACGAGTCAGAGTAATATCGCACGCCGCGATAATTTCTTTCAGGCGGCTTTCACTTGCAGTGCCGGTAACAATCTGCATATTTGCCGGATGACGTAAAATCCACGCAGCCGCAATAGTAGTATCGCTGACATTATATTTTTCGGCAATCACATGAAGTTTTTTATTCAGTTCAGGGTATTCGTCGCTTCCGAGAAAGCAGCCTTTCCATGCCGGCATCTGAAACGGAGACCATGCCTGGAGAGTGATATTGTGGAGGCGGCAGTAGTCGAGCAGACTTCCATCGTGATCGATTGAACCTGGGGTTTCCATATTGACTTCCATGCCATTTGCAACAAGATTGGAAACAGGGATGCTGAACTGAACCTGATTGACAACGAGTGGTTGGCGGACATATTTCTGCAGCAGTTCAATCTGCATCGGCTTATGGTTTGAAACTCCAAAATGGCGTATCTTTCCGCTTTCATAAAGAACATCAAATGCAGCAGCAACATCTTCCGGTTCTACGAGTGTATCCGGACGGTGAAGAAGCAAAAGATCAAGATAATCTGTATGGAGCCTTTGTAAAATGCCATCGACAGATTTCAGAATGTGCTCCTTTGAGAGATCATAGAAGCCTTGACGGATGCCACATTTTGACTGAAGATAAATATCTTCACGCTTTATGGATGAATCATCTGCGAACGCTTCGCCGAATATGCTCTCGCTCATACCATCACCGTAGATATCCGCGTGATCAAAGAGATATGCACCTTGTTCCAGAGCTGCATGAATAAAACGATTCATCTCATCCTTCGATTTTTCAGAAAGGCGCATGCATCCAACAGCAACTGAAGGAACCTTTCGTATGTGATTTCCTAAAATTATTTCTTTCATAGTAAAAATCTCCTTTGCAGTTATTTTCTTATTCCAATAATGAGTGAGGCATATCCCCAATCCCACATGAGTTGTTCTTTATTTATACAGAATTGTGAATAAGGAAGAATGGTACCCAGCAGATTGGCTTGGTAATTGTGATAAAGGGAACCGTCTCAAAGCAGAGATTTGCACTGGCAGGTTCCAATGAGAGATGCTAAAAGCTGCTCTATTATAATCGGAACCAAAAGTTTTCGAAACATTACCTTTATTGAAATATATTCTACGAGTTTAGGTTAGTACGATAAATTCATAATGTCAATAAGAAACATTTAAAGCGTTAATGAAAGACTGCGTAATGAGTTGGAGCGGGTGGGACTAAAAGATCCTGTTTATCATACAAATGCTTTTATGTTGCAGGCAGTTATTTATAATTCAAAAGTTGGAAAAACTATTGTTGAAAAAACCGCTGATTCATTTAAAAAATTGGCTGTTGCAGTCAATAAGTCGTCGATTGATTACCAAAAGCCGGCGATTGGAGAAGAAAAGTCGGCGATTGACAATAAAAAATCGGCGGTTGAGCAACAAAAATATAATGAACCTTCGAAAGCAAATATTCTTAAGGTGTATGATGAAATAGAGAAAAATCAGATTTTGGGAACAAAAGAAATAAAAGAAATTCTTGATTGCTCACCATCCACAGCAAGAGCAGTCATGACAAAACTTAGAGATATGAAAGTTGTTAAAGTGGTAAATGGTAAAGGAAAGGGAAAGTATGTATTCATAGAATAAACATCAGGTATAGACTATTGATGAAAGTAAAAGCTCTATGTATGGAAGTAGGGAGAAGGTAAAAATTGAATTGATTAAAGGCACAAATTTGGTTTAAGTAACTCTTATAATGAAGATGGAGAATGTCACAGAAAATGTCGTAGAAATGTCATAGAAAATGTCATAGAAATTTTGAGAAAAATCAAGTGGTTAAAATCAGAATATTCTAAGAAAAAGCTTTCTAAAGAGAGACGATTAAAGAGCTTTCTGAAAAACGAATATTTCAAAGTTAGTCTCA
>UMBM01047408.1_pt1 | contig 12929 bp, 4 predicted proteins | sample 1963971 | NCBI WGS metagenome assembly UMBM01 (sample SAMEA4835942, study PRJEB28245) | human gut metagenome | biome: gut microbiome; material: fecal sample | place: Denmark | collected 2008 | reverse complement strand
GGCGCGCCGGCACAGAGGAGATGGCCGCCGTCCAGCACGGCGGCGTGGGTGGCCAGGGGCAAGGCCTCCTCGAGACGGTGCTCCGTCAGGAGGACGGTGATGCCCAGCTCGCGGTTCAGGCGGCCCACGGTCTGCAAAAAGTCGGCGGCGGCAATGGGATCCAGCTGACTGGTGGGCTCGTCCAGTATCAGCAGACGGGGCTGGAGCACCATGACCGAGGCCAGGGCCAGCAGCTGCTTCTGGCCGCCGGAGAGCTCGTCCACTTTCCTATGGAACCAGTCCTGGATGCCGAAGAAGGAGGCCATCTCCGCCACGCGGCGACGGATGGAGGGCGTGTCGCAGCCAAGGCTCTCCAGTCCGAAGGCCAGCTCATGCCAGACCTTGTCGGTGACGGTCTGCTCCTCCGGAGACTGGAGGACGAAGCCGATATCAGCGGCCTGCCGATGGGGCGGCAGGTCATCCAGCGGCTGACCGTCGAAGAGGATACGGCCCTCGGCCGCACCGTGGGGGCGCAGGGCGGGCTTCAGCTGGCGGAGAAGCGTGGTCTTGCCGCAGCCGGAGGCTCCGCAAAGGACCCAGAACTCGCCCTGACGGACCGTAAGGGACACATCCGCCAGCGCGGGGCAGGGCTGCTGGGGATAGGTGAAGCCAAAATGCTCCAAACGCAGCAGTTCAGGCACGGGGCGTCCCTCCTTTCCGGACGAGATAGCGGCGCCGGGACAGGGCGTCCAGCAGCACCGGCGTAAAGCAGAGCAGGCCGTAAACGGCGAAAAAGCTGACCGTCAGCGGTGTGACGGGGCCGCTGATCAGCATGGGATAATACTGAAAGCGCAAGCCGCCGGCCAGACCGCCGCCCAGCAGATACAGGCCGCAGAAGGCCAGCCAGAGGGCGACGGCACCGTCACGCCGGTCAAACCGGTAGAGGGAGAAGGAGGTCCTCCCCGGCAGGCCATAGCCCCGGCAGCGCATACTGTCGGCGGTAATGAGCCCGCTTTCCAGGCTCCAGGTGACAACGATGGAGAACACACGAAGGGCGCTTCTGACGCGCCGGACCGGGGCGCCGGTCTGGGTATCACGGCCCAGATGCCGCTGGGCCTGCGCCACGGCGCGGAGCCGCCGGACAAAGCGGGGCACAAAGCGGAGGATCATGCTCAGCAGCAGGGACAGCGCCGGGATGACGCGGCCAAAGAGGTACACCACCTTGTCTGAGGTAATGACATCGGTGACGCAGACGAACCACAGCGCCACGGCGCTGAGCATGGCGCCGGCGGCCAGACCGTAGAGCAGGCTCTCCAGCGTCAGGGGATTACCGGAGGGCAGGTAGGCCAGAATGGTGACGCCCTGGTGGACAAAGGCCGGGTTCAGGGCCGCCGCCAGGAGGGCCATAGGCAGCAGCCACAGCAGGTGGCGGCGCAGGCCCTTGCCGCCCAGCAGACGGGCAACATACCACCCGCCGCCCAGCGTCGACAGAACCAGGCACACCGGGTGCATCAGCAGCATCGCGCAGGCGATGACCAGGGCGAAATAGGCAAAGCTCACCGCCGGATGGCAAGTGCGCAGCGTATCGTCCATGGGATCACCTCCTGCATACATGATGTCTTAACCTTTTGATTATACCCTGCCGCCAGGGGATACGTCAATCCTGCGTGCGGAAAAAGGGCGGCAAAAGCCGCCCTTTTGTCAGCCCATGTAGGTATTGCCCACGTCTGCACCCATATTACAGGTGTAGAGCCACTGAATACTCTCGCCGCCGGAGAGCGTATAGCTGTCCGCGCCATAGTTGGGGAAGGTTCCCCCCACGCAGTACATCCAGCCGGAGCTCCTGCCTACGTTCTTTTCGAACAGGCCGTTGATGCCCCTGACATAGCTGCCGCTGGAGCTCACCGGGATACCCGCGTCACCGCAGGCCCGCTTCAGTACGGACATGACAGACTCACCCTCGGTGATGGTCACCGTGGCGGACAGGATCACGCCGTCGGCGGGGATAAGGCCCTTCACGCTGTCGGAGCACTTGTCCATATTATCAAGCACCGTGGCGCAGGAGATGTACAGCGATACGGATGCCGCCGGCGCAGGGTCAGGTGCAGGCGCAGGGTCCGGGTCCGGCGCAGAAGGCTGCTCCTGTTCCTGCTGTTTCTTCTCTTCTTCCAGCCGCTTCTGCTCCTCCAGGCGCTTGGCTTCCTCCTGCTTTTTGGCGTCCTCCTCGGCCTTTTTGGCATCATCAGCCGACTTCTGCTTGTCAGGCTTCTTGTCGTCCGCGGTCTTATCCTCAGTCTTTGCCGCGTCCTGCTTGCCGTCAGCCTTGGTGGTGCCCCTTTCAGCTGTGTCGTCCTTCCTGGTGTCCGTGGTCTGCTCCTGCGTTGCCGTGGGAATGTTGCCGGGGGCGTACGATACGGTCTTTTTTCCGCAGGCGGCGCAGGTCAGCAGCAGGGACAGCGCCAGCGCCAACAGCCAAAATCGGTGGTTTTTCTTCATATCTCTCATTCCTCATAAAAGCGCCATACGCAGAGGCGCTTTCGCGCCCCTGCGTCGGCTGTTCTGTTGTTACTTGGAAACGCGCTTCCGCTTATGGGTCAGCGCCACAACGGCTGCCGCCGCCAGGACCGCGCTGCCCAGCCACAGCACCATCTGACTGTCGTCCGCCGTATTGGCGGAGTCCTTCTTGCCGCTGTCGGCCGTACCGCTTCCGCCGTAGTAGTACCCGGAGGACACCGTCTCATAGGAGACGATAGCGAACGCGGAGGCCTTGTCCGTCTGGAAGGTCAGGACATAATTGCCCTTGGTGCCGCCCAGCGTAGCGGACAGCTCGGCAGTGGTCACATTGCCGCTGCTATCCGTGTGGCTGCGCACCACGCAGACGCGCTTGCCCTGAAGGGCCGCGTACAGCTCGTCGGTGATGGGGATGGTCACGGTGACGCTGTGGGGCAGCTCGATAAGCTGCGCCACGGTCTTGATCTCGTTCCCTTCCGTCTTGACCAGCGCCACAGTCACGTCTACGACCTTCTCCAACTGCGCGTTCTTGCGGGATTTGTCGCCGCGCAGGGCGTCCAGCTTCTCGGCCAGCTTGTTCAGCTCCTTCTTAACCTCGTCACCGGCCGTCTTGGCCGCCTCGGTCAGGGCGCTCTTGCCGCCGTCGGCGGCCTTCTGCTCGTTGGTGAGCTGGAGCGTATCCGTCACGGTCACGGTGATTGCACCGTCGCTCACTGCTGCCTTGATGTCCGCCAGCACCTCCCCGGTGATGGTATCATCGGCCTTGATGACCAAGCCGTCGCCCGCGGCGGTCTTGTTGTCTTTGCTGTCCACCTTGATGTTGTCACTCTTGACGTCCGCCAAAGGATTCTTGACGCCGCAGACGGTGCAGACGCCGTTGACGTAGGTGTGCTTGCCAGTGGCGGGAATGGTCGCGCCAGCTGTGATGACAATGCCGCAGCGCTTGCAGTAGGTATCCGCCTCATGGCCGGAGGCGTAGCAGGTGGCCGCCACCGCCGCACGGGTGGCCTCATCGTGGCCCAGGGCCGCGATGACCCAGCTGTCCTTGGCGATCTCGGTCTTGCCCGCCGCATCGCTGAAGAACTTGTGGCAGCGAGAGCAGGTCCAATAGGCACTGTTGCCTGCCTCGGTGCAGGTAGCAGCCTTGCCCGCCGTGGCAGTCATACTGTGCCCCAGAGACGGGACGATCATCGTCTCCTCCGTGCCGCAAACGCTGCACTTACGGGTGCTGATACCGCTTTCGGTGCAGGTGGCCGCCTTGGTCACCGTCCACGCGCCGAACTTGTGTCCCGTCGCGGGAACAGGCTTTTCCTCCACGGCGCCGCAAATGGAGCAGATCCGGCGGCTGACGCCGTCCTTGGTGCAGGTGGCGGCCACGGTCAATTGCCACTCGCCGAAGCGATGGGCGCAGGCGGCGTCGGTCATATCGTAGAGGGCGTTGGCCTTCTCGGTAAAGCGCGCATAGGCGGCCATGGCGCAAAGCGCCTGCTCCGTGGCCATCTCGTTGACGGCCTTGTCTGTGAACTGATGCTTAAAGCCGCCGTTCTCCGCCACGCGGTACTGCAGGAGGTTCCCCAGCACGCTCAGGGTCTTCCCCTCCACGGTCTTGGTAAAGCGCGCGTCCGTGTTGGCATCCAAATTCAGGGCGGAAAGGGCGATGACCACCTGCGCGCAGCTCTCGGAGGAGTCGTAGCCGCTTCGATACTTGCCGGAGAGCCAGTTGAGGGCTTTCTCCACGGCGGTGTTCACGGTTTCATTGCCGCCGTCCTTATAGTAGGGTGCCAGTGCCTGCAGCGCCATGGCGGTCATGTCCACGTCGCCGACAGATTTTGTGTCGGCGCTGGCGCTCCAGCTGCCGTCTTCGTTCTGCTGTGCAAGAACAGCCTGCACCAGCCAGGAGGTGTCGGAGGTGTAGTTGCGGCTGTTGAGCGCCAGCAGACCCATGACGAGGCCGTTGATATCTGTGTTACTGGTATCGGTGACCTTCATGATATCCTTGTCCTGCAGCGCCGTCAGCAGGTTTTTGCCGCCCACGTTGGCGGGGTCCTTGCCGATGGCGGTAAGGGCCAGAATGATACGCTCGTTGTCGGTGACGGTGGGGTTACGGCTCTCGGGATCGACAAGAACGCCGTCCGCGCCCATATTCTTCTGCACATAGGCCACGACCTTCTCATAATAGGCCGCGATATATGCCTCGGACAGGGGCACCTTGGCGCGAGCCTGTCCCAGTACCGCCCACTCGCCGAAGAGATAGCTGACGACCGGGGCGCTCACCGCGCTTTGGATATACGCCTTGGCGCCGGCATACGCCTCATCGAAGCCGGGCACTTCCGCACCGGGCACCATGGGATCCGTCGGGTCCAGCGGAATATAGGTGTCGGTAAAGAACAGGCGCAGGGTGTCGCCGTCTTTGAGATAGGTGTTGTCCAGCGTGGTCTTGGGCAGAGTCTCGGTGCCGCCCTGTAAGGTGAGGCCGAACATCCAGCCGGAGGACTTGCCGTCGCCCTTCTCCTTGAGGGTGTGGCCCGCCGCATCGGTGATGCTCTTGATGTAGGCGCCGCTGCCGGTATAGGTGTAGTTGGCACTGTCAAGGCACGCCTTCACAGCGTCCCAAGCGGTTGGATCCTCGTTGGCCTTGCCGGTGAAGGTAAAGCCGGAGATTCCCGTGAAAGTATGGCCGTTCTTGTTGTAGCCGTCCACCTTGACCTTCACGGTGAGGGTCTGATTTTCGTTGGGGTCATTCTGCCCCGTGGTACCGGGCACCGTCAGGTCGATCTGGATGGGCTGCTTGTAGAATTGGGCAAAGTTCTTGTAGCGTTCCTTGCTCTCCTCGGTGCCGTTGATGCCGAACTTTTCCCAATACTGGGCGTACTTGGTGTAGGTCAGGACGCTGTCCAGCGTAACTGTCGTATTGTACTCCGGCTGGTGTACACGCAGCAGCTCATTCTCGATGACGGAGGGTCGGGAGGATCGGAAGCAGCGGTACTTCTCCGTATCGAGCCAGCCGGGGATATCGTCGGCCTCGATGCCGTCGAAGGTCATATTCACCGTGCCGCGGACGTATTTCAGCGTGCCGTCCTCGTTTTTGCAGATCTCTGCGAAGGGGTACAGGTCGGAGGTGACCTTGGTCTTATCCGTATTCTCGTTCTTGATACCGTCCCAGTAGGCGTTCTCGGTCCGCGCCTCCGTCATAAAGGCGGCAGCGCCATCCAACTCCGGCTGGGTAAAAGGCTGAATGGTGAAGCTGAACTCCTGCCGCGCCAGCAGAAGGCCGGAGCTGCGGGTGGTGATGGTCACCACATACTTCGCCTCCACCGGCTTCTCACCGGGCAGTGGGCGGTAGACCATGGCGTGATACCCGTTGAAGTCCAGCACATCCGGGGTGAGGCTCACCATCGTGACCTTCTGGTTATAACTGTCGGTCATGATGTCCTCCTGCTCCAGAAGAGCGGGTCTGGGCATCTGCATATCGTCGCTGACGGCAGTCGTGTCCACGGGCTTTGTCTTGTCCACAAAGTCACGCAGGAGCCCCTGATACTTCTCCGCCAGAGCGTTTTGCATCTCGCTGGTCACGCTGCTGTCGAAGGGCGCAACGGTGGCGTCAAAGAGCACATCGGCATAGACCTCCACGCCGTTGTCGCCGGTGATGTGCGCCAGCGTGTAGTCATCGAAGGCGTCATAGGTCACGCGGGCGATCAGCCGGAACTTGCCGGCCTTCTCGGGCAGCGCCGTGCCGTCTGCGGGCTGCAGGGGGCGGTTGACGGTGCCCACGCCGGTGCCGTTGGTGCCGTTGGTGATGTAGAGCCACTCGGTGTTCCGGGTGCCCCACTGCACCTTCACATCATAGCGCCCCGCAATGCTGGAGGGAAGCGTGAGGTTGGAGGTGATGCGGTCGTTCACGGTGTAGAGCGTCCAGCCCGCCACCTCGCTTTGGGTGGCCCCGTTGGTGTTCTCGCCGCGGATGAGTTCCCAATTCAGGGACTCGGCGGCGCTCTCCAGCAGTTTCTGCACCGCGTCGGCGCTGCGCCCCACGGTGGCACGGAGGGTGATCTCCTTGGTGACCCCGGCATAGGTGATGTTGAACTTCAACCCCGTGTACTGCACGGTCTGGCGGGCGGTGCCGTCGCCGGTGAAGTAGGTGATTTTGCCGTTGTCGGCAATGTACTGTACCTTGGTGCCGTCAAAGCCGTTGGCCTTGGCGCTGCCGTTGACATAGGTGATCTCGGCCTTGTCCGCCACATCCGCATAGCCCTGCTCTGCCAGCAGGCGGCGGAAGGCTTGGGTGATGTTGGTTTCATCATAGAGCCCCACGCCCTCCAGAGGCTGCACGGCGGTATTCTTGCGCGTGAACTCGGCGGCAATATCCTCCAGAGTCTGCACCTTTTCCGCATTCTCGGACCAGAGGCACAGCGTGAAGGTCTTGGTCTTCGTGGCAGCGCCGCTTTGGAGAGTGGCGGTGAGGGTCACCGTGACCTTATCCGCCGCAGGCGCGGTGAGCGCGCCGGTGGCGGTGTTCACCAGAGCGTTATCCGCCGTCCATGCGAGGGAAACGGTCTTCTCTCCACTGCCCTCCACGGGAACGGTGACGCTCGCGGGCAGGGTCAGGAAGCCGGTATAGGTCTGCGCGATCTCCTCTTCCTCCTCCGGGTCGCTGCTCACCGGGGTAAGGCCGCGGAGCTGATAGACGCCGGTGGCATCGGCCTTCAGAAGGTCTGCATTCTCGGCATCGAGCCCCAGTTCCTTATAGAAGTGCTTTTGCAGGGCGTTCAGGAAGTAGTCGTGCAGGTCCGTGACCGCTTCGCCGGGCTCTTCGATGCCGTATTTCTCACAGAGGTCGGCCTTATCGTTATAGTCCGTAAGGTCATAGAATCTCAGCACAGTCTCGGCGTACCAGTCGGCCTTGGCTTTCTTGGCGGCGTCGGCGGCGCTCATGCCGCGAAGTTCCAAGGCGTTGGCGGCGGCGGCAGCGGCCTTGAGGTCGGCATTGTCCACGGGGGTGCCGCCCTGCCAGGGCAGCACCGGGAAGCCGCCGTTGCTGTTGCCGCTGTCAAGGTGCATCCCCATCTCCGCCGCAAATTCCGGGGTGCGCATATAGTCCGCGGTGCGGGCAGTCATACCGCTGGTGGTGCCATCCGCCGCGGCCTGTGGTGCGACGGTGTCCAGATAAGCGCAGTTGGTGATGGTGGCACCGGAGTTCACCTTGCCTACCACCGCACCGAACTTACTCTCATCTGCTATTGCGAACTCTCCTGCTACATAGGAACCCTTGAGCTCTGCATTAGCGTTCAGTTCGCCTACAAGGCCGCCGCGTTTTTGCTGGATAATCTTATTCGGCTGCGTCTTTTTTACCGCGAGAGTACCGGTAAAATAGCAGTTCTCGACAACACCGTATGCATATCCGGCAATGCCTCCCAAAGGTGCGGATGTACCATATGTACTATTATCGTAAGCATCCTTGACGACAGCCCTACTAACGCAACCACTAATCACACCGTTACCGGTAGTCCGTCCAGCAATGCCACCGATTGCCGATGCACCATTATGGCCCTCGCTGGAGAACGTGATACTACCACTGACCATGCAGTTCCGTATCGTTCCTGCACTGGAATTGGCAACACCTCCCAAAAGCGACGAGGTACTGACAATCGCGCAATTCACACGCAGATTTTCAACTACGCCGCCCTCTGCAAGTTCCCCCACAAGGCCGGTTGTAACGAGTCCACTAACGGTGTAATTATCGCCGTCCAGGGTGCCGGCGAACTTATTGCTGCTGGTGCCGATGGCCGTCCAGGGCTTGCCGTTGAGGTTGATGTTGGCGGTGAGTTTGCCGTTGATGGCTTTCTGCCCGCCGTTGACCGCATCGGCGAACCACGCCAGCTTCGCGGCGGTATCGATCAGGTAGACACCGCTCTTGTCCTGCGTGGGCGCGGTCTTGGTCGTGCCGTCCCAGCCCGCACCGGCATAGGTCAGTGTTACCGTGATGGTGTCGTTTTTGGCAGCGGTAAAGCTGCCGCTGACCGTGATATAGTCCGCCTTGGCGACGGTGTAAGCATAGGTCTCGCCGAGGTAGAGTTTGTAGCCGCCGTCGGCCTCGGGCTTGATGGTGCCGCCCACGGGGTGGGTCACGGTCACCGTGGCGTCCGCCGGAGTTACGGCAAAGGTCAGGGTACGGGTGGCAAGTTCGCTCAGCGTGACGGTCTCGTTCACATCGGCGCTAACGGTGATGTTCCCCGTCTTGGTCTCGTAGCCGAACTTGCTGACGGTATAGGTGTAGGTACCCGCAGCAACGGTGTATGCACCGTTTTTGCCGGTGATCTCCGCGCCGCTACGGTCCTTCAGCACCACCGTTGCACCGTCGGGAGTTTTAAGGGTGAGGGTGTGGGCTGCGGCGGCGGCAAAATCCTTGAGCCGGACATAGTAACTGCTGCCACTTTCGCTGAAAGACAAGGTGAGTTTTTCATCCTTATTCAACACCGTGCTAAAGGTTTTCCAACCGTTCTCCTCATAGGCTGTCAGCAGAGTGCTTGTACCTTTTTTGACGCTAAAGACAGAATCGCTCTCCCAGTAATCCTCGGCTTTATTTCCCTTTGCAAGATACCGGAAGGACACCAAGCGGGACTCTGTCGCCGTCAGGGTCAAGGAGGTCGTGCCGGAATAATTTCTATTACTCTCCAAATAGTTTCCGGCAGCGTCCTTGACGGGCTTAAACCCGCTGGTGCCATTGGTGGCGGTGATACCGTCCAGGCCGGCAAAGAAATCGTCAAAGGTCAGCGACTTGACGAACTCCAGGCCTATGGTCTTGGCAGCCTGGACCACAAAACTCCCAAACAAGGTATCGCAGCCATCCAACTTGGCCGTGTAGGTATATGTGCCCTCCGGCAGCCGGCAGGCGGCACCATTGCCCGTATAGACCTGGGTACTGCCGGACTCGACGGTGATGGTCGGTTCGGCGTTCACACCCTCCGGCTTGGTGATATTGAAGGTCACAGAATACTTGGCCGCTTCTGTCAGGGTGACGGTCTTGTTCACATCGCCGGTCTCAACTTTGATCGTGCCGGTGGCCGTCTCATAGCCAAACTTGCTGACGGTGTAGGTGTAGTCGGTATTCTTGGCAGCGATATAGACATTCTTGCCTTTTTCGCTGTCCGCAGACTCCTTGTAAACGGTGGTGTTTCCCTGTTTCAGTGTTACCGCCGCATCATCGGGGGTAAACTGCAGGGTAATGACCGGCAGTTTGACAAGGGTAACATTGACTGTTTGATTTTCGGCGCTCATGGTCACCTTGCCGGTGGCGGGCTCATAGCCCTTTTTGGTGACGGTGTAGGTGTAGTCCGCTGCGGCTTTTACGGCGAATACGCCATTGCTGCCGGAGACGGTTTTGCCTTCCTTATCTTTCAGAGTGACCGTCGCGTCCGTCTGGTCCGGCGCTATGGTCAGCGTGTACATCGGGGAAACGGCGAAGTTTTTGAGCTTCACAGAATAATGGCTTCCATACGAATAGGGATGCTCAAATTTAAGCGTCACAGTGTCGCCTGCTGCCATGTCTACACTGAAGCTTTTCCACGCACTGCTGCTGTAAGAAGTAAGCAGTGTAGAAGATCCTTTTTTTACCGTGAAGCAATAATAACTGTTTGAAGACGCACTCCCCAAGTAATCAAAACTGAGGGTGACATTCTTCGTTGCCTTCAGTGTGATTTTGGAGGATGAGTAGTTACTTGTATTGCTGGACTCCAAATAATTCCCTTCGGGCTTTTGCACCGGGGTAAAGGGAGAAGTTGTATCATCCGTGGCGGTGATGCTCTCGGAAATCGCCGTGAAGAAATCGGCAAATCTCAACTTATCATTCACCTTGATGGTAAAGGCAGCGGTTTTGCCCCTGTACTTGACAGTGACGGTTTGGCTATCTGTAGGATTTTCGGTGCTAAAGCCCTCATAGGTCACACCGGCGGCGTCATAGCCATCGGTAATGGTGCGGGTTTCGTCGGTGCCATCATAGTTCACCGTGAGGACCATGCCGGTCAGGTCAAGTTCGGCATCGCCCTTGTAGTACTCCGTCTTTGTGGGAGCCTTGGTCACCGCAATGCTCTGCACCTTTTTCAGCGCCACGGTTTGGGTGCTGTTCTCGGTGGGCGTCACGGTGCCGACGGCGGGCTCATAGCCCTCCTCGGTCGTCTCGGCGGTGTAAGTATAGGCGTGACCCTTCAGCAGCTGATAGGTCGTTCCCTCGGTGGGCGCAACCTGCGTCTCGCCGTCCTTGAGGGTGAGCGTGGCATTCTCCGGGGTCACGGTGAAGGTCACGGTGACCCACTGTGCAGCATCCTCCGCCAGCGTAACAGTAACGCTGTCGGGAGTCGCCACGGGGTTGTCCTTGTTCGTCACGGTCACGCTGCCGGTCTGCTGCGTGTAGCCGGGGCAGGACACGGTATAGGAATACGGTGCATCGGCGGCAGGCAGCGCCACGGTGGTGGAACCGGTATAAGTGCCGCCGTTGATTTCGAGCGTGGCATTCGCGGGAGCAATGGTAAAGCGTACCGCCGCGGTGGGCGTCTCCCATTTCAGCGCGGGGTAGTCCCCGCTCTTGACCATGAAGCCATCCCCCAACAAAGCCGCAAACGCGGGGGATTTCATCTCGGTTTCAGTTTTGAAGCCGGAAGCTCTATCAACCGTAACATTATCAGCGGGTACTAACAAACTAGCAGAGCCCTTCAAAGCATAGCAATTCTTGACCTCAATCGGATTTCCTTGTTTGTAAGCAAAGGCAAGTATTGCATTTCCATTGCTGATATTCTCCAGATTGTAGCAATTCTCAATTAAAACTCCCTTGGCACCTCTTCCGAGAATACCGCCGATGTTGGAACCTGTTACCGCACCGGAATTATAACAGTTTTTGATAAAATGGGCGTTCTCCAAAGTGCCGCAGATGCCGCCCGAATTTCGTGCGCCGCTTATTGTTCCTGTATTCGCGCAGCCTGTGATCGTAACACTATGGGCACTGCCCGAACAATAGCCAAAAATGCCGCCTACACCATTACCACCTTGTACGGCAGCCGTGTTCTTGCAGTTTTCGATGGTCACATCGCCGCTATATGTGTTCGCAAACCCTGCGATACCACCCACATATTTCTCTGTACTGGAAATACTGCCTGCGGTGATCACATTCTTCACCACGGCGCCGCCCGCCAGTTTGCTGAACAGGCCGACATTAGCCGTGGAAGCGGTGATATCCAGCGTCACGGTGTGGCCGTTGCCGTCAAAGGTGCCGGTAAAATCGTTGGCATAGGGCGCCGTGACGGTGATATTCGCCGTCAATTGATAATTGCCGCCGGGCTCCATCGCCGCAAACGCCTCCGCGGTGCCGATATCCTGCACCGCGCCTGCCGCCGCCAGCATCGGCGCCGCACCGCCGCTACGGGCCATCTGGGACACAGGCGTTTCCGGAGCAGGCTCCTGCTGCTCCTGCGTCTCCTCATTCCCGGCAGGGACGGTGTTCTCCGTGTCCACCGGAGCTATCTGTTCCTGCTGGGTCTGCTGCTCCTGATCCGCGGCCAGCGTGTCGGCCAACACGGAGGTGGGCAGCAGGCTGACGACCATCACGACGGTCAGCAGCCAGCTTATGACTCTCTTCTTCATGTCTCTTTCTCCTTTATGTAAATTTTTTGTCGACGTGAGGGGGTGGGCGGGGATGCGGCAACATCCCCGCCCCACTTATGGAAAAGCACGCGGCCAATGGCCGCCTCAGCTTGACAAAGGGGATATTTTTCATGCAGGGCATGAAAAACGGGACAGAGTGCACTCTGTCCCGCAAAAATGAAACGCTGCCCGGCACAAAACCGGACAGCGAACGCAATAGATACGACCCCCTGCGCCACGGAGAGACGTCGCCGCCCCCGCCGCCCGCCCAAAAGGGCCGGCCGCGAAAAAGGCGGTGCAAAAAACACCGACCTCCCGTTCAGGAGGTCAGCGTGGTACATCTACATGGTGGTACAAGGTTCCCGCACACGGAGAGCGCGCCCGCTGCAACTATGTCCTACACAATGCAATTCTCCTGGCTCGCGCCGCGGGGGACAGCCATCCCTCCTCGTTTGCAGCCTACCTTCTCATGGGCTTACCCACAATGGCGGACTTTCGTCCCGGCGGCTTACGCCGCTTCGGTGCATCCTTGCGCTCACAGTACCGGTCGTGCGGGGTTTGGCTACCCCTTTCCTTCTATGCCGACGCCTGGCCCGTGATGGGCTGTACGGCCGCCGGCGACATTGGATCAACAGACTGTTTATTTACTTGTCAGCGACATTATATTACAGGAATTGGCCGTTGTCAACCCTCCTCCCTACCCCAGCGCCACGTCCAGGATCATCATTACGGTAAAGCCCGCGGCAAAGGCCAGCGCCCCCGGGCCGGAATCGCCGCGCGTGGGCAGCAGCTCGGCGGCCACCACATAG
>UMBM01030585.1_pt1 | contig 13180 bp, 10 predicted proteins | sample 1963971 | NCBI WGS metagenome assembly UMBM01 (sample SAMEA4835942, study PRJEB28245) | human gut metagenome | biome: gut microbiome; material: fecal sample | place: Denmark | collected 2008 | reverse complement strand
TTTTATCAGAGGAGTTAACAGGTTAACAGTTAACAGCTGTTTTGCATGGTCACCCCCGAAATTATGCATTGTACATTATCTATTCTCCACGATTTCTTCCGCCTCCTCCTCTTCTTCTGCTACTTCGGCAGTAAGGTCTGCCTTGAGTCTTGCCGATCTCAGTTGCTGCCTGAAAACCAGGCAGGTAGCCAGAAAATAGACACCCGTTTGTATCCAGAGTGCTCTGAATTCCGGCAGAATATCTGAAAGCGAAGCACCCATACTGCTGATTCTGAGGAACCCGCGGATGCCGAAAGTGGATGGGAAAACCCACGAAAATCCTTGCCAAAAGCCCGGAATATTGCTCAATGGCCATGAAACTCCCGTCATAAAAAGCAACGGAACGGAGGTAAATACCACCAGAAGCATCACATTTTCACGATATCTTACCAGACACGACAGCATCAGACCGAAGAAAACGCACGAAAGAATGTAAGGAAGGAGGAAACCGAGAATGGTGGTCCACGTTACCATACTTACAAAACTGAACAGCTTGGGAACTACCAGCGTAAGATACATTCCCATCACGGCATAAACCATGAAATAAACCAATGCCTTGCCGAAAACAATGCGGAAAATACCGCCATAATGCTCGCTTACCGGTATGAGTTCGCGGTTTCTGTTGAGTTCTCTTGATGTTCCCGCTGCCATTCCTATGCCCAGCAGCATCGTCTGCTGCAGGATAAGAACCAGCACAGCCGGCAGAATGGCATTTCCGTAACCTCCTGTCGTGTTGAATATCGGAACCTCATCAAAGGCGAGCGGCTCGGTGGTAATCTCATCGTCTCTATTCGTAAATCCTCCAGCCTGTGTTATCTGGATGCCCGAGTTGATGTGGCTGGCTACGGCCTGCGAGGTCTGATAAATCGCTTTATAGGTCAGCATCAGACTCATATCGCAGTAAACTCCCACATGCGCCTGTTCGCCCCGGTTCAGCTTCGTATCGAAGTCGGCAGGGAAGTAAAGGATTCCGTGAACTGCCTGCCTGCGCACCAGTTCCTTCGCCTCGTCCAGACTGTTGCAGTAATAGGTAGCCTTGGCGTCTGGTGAAGCATCATAATCGCGGATAAACTCGCGTGAACTGTGACTGTGGCTCAGGTCCACAATCGCCGTATCCACTTCTCTCACCACCTCGTTGTTGTAGATCCAAGAGTAGAGCAGCGGATACCCCAGCGGCACCAGAATGCAGAAGATGAGCACACCCTCATCGCGGAAAACATTGCGCATTTCCGTCTTCCAGATGTAGCACATGTCCCAGATGCCATTGATAATCTTATATAATAAACTACTTTTCTTCATTACGGTAAGTATTTATATACCAGCATTGCCTTCTTGATGTTCCAGACAGTGAGCATCGGCAGGGCGCAGAACAGCACCATTGCGCCCCAGTGGAGCACAGCATCGCTCATAGGGAAACCATTGAAGATGTTCATCTGGTAAATCATGTAATAGTGGCGCATCGGGAAAAGCTGGCCGATAGACTGGATTGGAGAATCCATCGAGAAGAGCGGATAGGTGGCTCCGCAGATGGAGAAACTCACCACGCCCCACAACGAACAGATACTCATCGACATGCGCAATGAAGGCATCAGTCCGAAGGCAAAGATGCCGAAACACTGGCAGGAGAGTACGCTCAGAATGCCTAACAGGATGATAGGAAGCGCGCCGCTCGGATGTGGAAACTGCAATACATAATAGATGTAGAATTCGAATAGCAGGAAGATACTCAGGAAGATGAGTGTCTGTGGCAGCATCTTACCCGCAATGGCGAGATAAGGATTGTTGCCTGCCATCCGCATCCAGTCTCTTGCCCGGTTGAACTTCAGTTCCGTACCTATAGAATAAGGTGTAATCAGGAAGATGAACAGCATGATGAGTCCCGGCACCATTACGCTCGAAAGATAATAGTTGTAGTTGGCGTATGGGTTGCCTATCATGTGCAGATCTACGGCGATAGGCTGTAGGAAGGTCATGATTTCATCGTTCGTCTTTCCCAGCGCCGAAAGTTTCGCCATTCCTGCCGCCGCACCTCCCAGGGTAGAGATGGTTTTCAGATCGCGGAAGAGCAGGGAGCCGGCTGCCAGCGATACGCTGCTGTAATAGAATGAAATCTTAGGCTGCTTCTGGGCCATCAGGCCTGCCTCTGTTCCGTCAGGAATCAGCAGGAAGGCGTAGATTTCGTTCTTCTGGATAGCATGTCTTGCCTCTGCCATGTTCTCGTAATGCGCCACTACCTTGGTGGTCTGGAAGGCATCGAGCTTATGTACCAGCTGGCGCGATGTGGCGGAGTTGTCCTGATCTACTATGCCCACAGGCATGTCGGTAGGCACTCCTCCCTTCATCAGCGTGGTGAAGAAAATTACCACCACGATGGGGAAGATGACCATGCAGAAGAGATAAATGGGGTTCTTCCACATGATGCCGCATTCTCTGAGGGCTATATGATATAATTCCTTAAACATAGAACTTTAAAGGTTGAACTTTGAACAGAACGAACAGCATGGATTTTATTTAATAAAACAATTGAATTCTTCACTCTTCACTTTATTACCAAAGACATTCCCGGGCGCAATCCCTCAATCTTTGTGATAGGACGGGCCTTCACCTCGAATGTCTTGCGGTCGTAGTCGCCATTATCCTTGGTTGCCTTCCAGGTAGCGTAAGAGCCCTGGTCTTTCAGGTAGTAAACCTTCATCTTGATGTCCTTGTTGAAGGCAGGAACGTAAGCGGTGAACTCATCGCCCTTGTTCAGCCCCTTGAGATGGTCTTCGCGAACATTGAAGGTTCCCCACATATCGCTCATGATAGAGATGCTCATGATAGGAGAGCCGAGGCCTACCAGCTCGCCTACCTTAGGATAGACATTGCTAACCTCGCCCTCGCACTGGGCAATCTGAACGGTCTCTTTCAGAAGATTCTTCACTACATCCACAGCGCTCTTCGAAGCCTGGGTGTTGTTGGCAGCCATGCGCTTCTCCTGTTCGCGGGCGCCATTCTTCGCCATATCGTACTGACTTCTGGCAGCAGCCACCTGAGCCTCTGTAGCCTTGTAGGCTGCGTAAGCCTCATCGCGTTTCTGACCGCTGATTACACCCTCGTTGAAGAGGTTCTGCATGCGGTCGTAGGTCTTCTTGGCGATGGTTGCGGCAGCTTCAGCCTGCTGAACCAACTGGTAAGCGCCCTGAATCTGCTCCTTGCGTGCACCTGCATCCGTCAGGTCCTTCATCGCCTCGGCTGCAGCGTTGGTAGCCTGGAGCATCTGTTCCTGCGATTTCATTTCCGGCACTTCGAGGATGGCGAGCGTATCGCCCACATGAACGTAATCGCCTTCCTGAACGCGGAGTTCTACTACGCGTCCCGGCAGTTTGCAGGACACTCTGTATTCTGATACTTCTACCTCGCCCTGAATGGTGTCATCCTTCTGTTCCAGGGTGAAGAAACCGATGACGCCTACGAGAATGACTACTGCTGTAAAACCGATTACAGCGAGCAATATGTTGTTATGCTGTGATTTCTCAGACATTTTGCTTAATCTGAATTTAAATTTGTTATTATTATTACTGCAGGATACCGAGCGCCTTGTTCAGCCCAACCTGAGTCAGCTTCACGTCGATTTCTGCATCAATCTTCTGGCTCTGTGCTTTCTGCCAGGCAGTCTGTGCAGCCATCACGTCGGTAACCTCCATCACGCCTTCCTTGAAACCGAGGTTGGCGCATCTCAGGTTCTCATCTGCACTGGCGATGTTCTTCATTGCCATGTTGAGCTTCTTCTGGGCTTCCTTTACCTTAAACTGGCTTTGAGTAATCTGCAGATGAATCTTCTCTCTCGTATCATCCAGGTTCATCTGGGCGATATTGCTGGCAGCCTTGGCGGCTCTCACCTTGTAGGCGCCGTCGAACCAGTTCCATATCGGAACATGAACCATCACGCCTACGTTCCAGACTCCGGTAAACTTCTTCTGGAAACCATTGAATACGTTCGGGTTCGAAATCATGTAGCCGCCTGTCAGCATGACGTGAGGCAGATTGATGGCGCGAACCATTTTGGTAGCTTCTTTAGAGATGTCGAGCGCATTCTGCAGCATGCGGAGTTCCGGCCGGGTGTTCAGCGCCGAATCCTGTGCTGCCACTTTCTGCTGCTCGGTGTCAACAGGAGTTCCTGATAAAGCCAGGGTTTCCTTATCTTCATCGGCAAGTGTGATTTCCTGGTTCATCGGAATGCCGCAGAGCTGGCAGAGCAGCATCTTCGACAGAGCGAGTCCGTCTTCTGCTTGGGTAATCTGCATCTCAGCCTCGTTCACTTTCACGTCTACCTTCAGTCCGTCTGCCTTGGTGGCTACTCCCTGCTGAATCATCTTATGAACATCCTCGTTCAGTTTCTTTACGAGGTCGCGGTAACTGATGGCGAGTTTCTGCTTCTGCTTCAGCGAAACGGCGAGCCAGTAAGCCTGGTCAATGCTGTAGAGCGTGCTCTGGGTCTGCTGGTCGAGATCATTCTCTGCAATCTGCTCTCCGATGTCGGCAATCTTGTTGGCTGCAATGATGGCTCCACCCATATAGATAGGTTGGCGAACCATCACGCTTCCAGCCCAGATATTGCGGGTGTCGGTGCGGAAAGCATCTACCAGTTTCTCTCCCAGCGCATTGCCTTGCTGCTGCAGGGGTCCCAGTTTCTCATTCAGCAGTCCGCCTATCTGCTGCGCTATTTCCGGGGTAATCATTCCCTGACTTACAAGTTGGCTCATCAGATTGCTGACTCCTCCCGATATTCCTCCGGTAACGGTAGAGCCGATATTGCTGAATGTTGATTTCTGACCGTCGTTCAGCAGCGAAATCTCCCTGCTGAACCATTCGTAACCGCCTAAAGCATCTACTTTAGGAAGATATTTGGTACGTGCCGATTTCTTCATGTTGTACGCCACGTCTTTCTTGAGCTTCGAGGCATTGAGCTGCTTGTTGTTGCGCAGCGCCATGGCACGGCAACTGTCAAGGCTCAGCGTTTGTGCCTGAGCCCCAGCAGGAATCAATGCTCCCATCAGCATGATAAGAGTTATATATTTTTTCATCCTTTGTTTATAATATTATATAATATTGAATGCAAAATTATGGAATTATTCTTAAATGACAAAGAAATTTTGTTTATCAAATCTTTAAGAATCAAAAAATATATTGCATTGTGGAAAAATAGAACATACCTTCTGGTTTTCCGTAATCCCTTAATCGTCTGTTTCTTAGAAATCCACCCGTTCTGTCTCGCCCCAGGTAGGGTCTACGGTAATGCTTATTCCACCACCCGTACTGTCGTCTCCGCCACCGAATCCGTCAGCAATGGAAATCTCGGTATAGGTTGTTTGGTTCTGATGGATTTTCAAATCGGCTTTTTCAAAACTCTTTACCACCTTTGCATCGGCATCCAGAAAGCTGATACTCATCTTGATGTTCTTCTCTTCTTCATGTGGGAAGGTGTAGACGGTAAAGTCTCTGCCGCCATCTTTCATACTGAAATTCTCGGTCTGACGGCTGTTCACGCAGCCGAATCCGGTGGTTGCATCCAGGGTGCTGCTGCCGCCGGTATAATAGAACTTGATGCTTCTGATTTCTTCGGGAATAGTTTCGTCGTTAATATGTAACTTGAAGGCGCCAACTGCTCGCCTCAGGTTGATGTCGGAGGTGGCTCCGTCTGCCGTTACGCTCAACCTGCCGTAATAATAGAAGGTGTCGGTAAGCTTGTTGCTCGCAAACTTTACTTTCTCGGGTGCGCTGACAGAGCAGTTTCCCTTTCCGTTGTGGGCAATCACCACCAGCCGGTATTCTCCTTCGTCCAGACTTACATAGGCTGTTCCGAAGCCATTGTCTGTTGAAAGCTGGTTCACCGTCTCCAGTTTCTCCTCTCCGTCAAAGATGGCAAGTGTCAGTCTGGAGCACACATCGCCCAGCGCCATCTGCTTGTCGGCAGCTTTGGTTGTCAGCAGACTTATGCCTTCTATTTTCTGCACATGGATAGTTACATTGGCGTTTGCCTCATGTGATTTTCCGGTTGTTTCGTCAATCGAAAACTTCTCGCATGAAGTAAGCGTCGCTACGAGCATCAGCAACAGGGATGCCAGTAACCGATAGGACTTCTTACTCATAACCGTTCTTATTTACTAGTTGCTCTATGCGTTATCTCGGAGTTTCCTCGGGCATAAAGATGTGGCAAATATACGTTTTTTCTCTTTTCGATGCAAGTAAAATCTAATAAATCTTTATATTTTTTGTCATTTATCTGTTTTTTCGTAATTTTGCATCGGTTTTTCTGTACTTACAGAGCCGATTTTGCATTGTATATATAATAAGGTATAGAAGATATTGGTATGGATAAGAAGATAAAAGCATTGTTTTTTGATATTGACGGCACCCTGGTGAGTTTCAAAACCCACAAGATTCCGCAGAGCACGGTAGATGCCTTGGAGCAGGCTAAGAAGAATGGGGTAGAGGTGTATATTTCTACCGGTCGTCCGCAGCTCCTCATTACTAACCTCGGTCATATAGAACATCTCATCGACGGTTACATCACCACCAATGGAGCCCGCTGTTTTGTAGGCGATAAGGTGGTGAGCCAGCACGCCATCCTTCCTGAAGATGTAAAGAAGATTATCGAGGCAGCCGACCGTGATGATTATCCGGCAATCGTCGTAGGAGAGCATCATCTCGCTATCCATCATTATACTGACGAGGTTTATGAAATCTTTGCCAAGGGACTGGGGGTGGATTGTGAAATCTTCCTGACCGATGTGAATGAACTGGGAGATGAGCAGGTTCTGCAGGTTACTCCTTTCTGTTCGGTAGAGCAGGAGGCGCTCCTGATGCCTACGCTCCGCAACTGCACCTCGGGCAGATGGCATCCTGCCTTTACGGATATTACGGCAGCCGATGCGGATAAGGGCAAGGGCTTGCATGCAATGGCTGATTATCTGGGTTTGAACATAGAAGAAACCATGGCTTTCGGCGATGGCGGCAATGATATTTCCATCGTACGGGAGGCAGGCACCGGTGTTGCGATGGGCAATGCAGGAGATAATCTCAAGCAGGTAGCCGATTACATTACGACTCATGTGGATGAAGATGGTGTTAAGAATGCGCTCCTCCATTTTGGCGTGATTTAAATTCCCGGTGTTATTGACTTTTTTTTCATAACTCCCTATATATAATAAGGTGTAATCCTGATGAAGCCTTTTGATAGGAGAGTTTCATTTTAATAAAATAATAAATGCAAACATGTTATTTGTTGTAATAAATGGCGTGTTTGCCTTTCTGTTTTTAAATCTCCCTTTTGTACCTAGTTTCTTTTCATTATTTACGTTTTGGGAGAATAAATACCAAAAATACTTACGAAAAGTAATAGAATATACGAAAAATATACATAAAGTACTGTAAAGTTGATATTTTGTATCAAATTGTTTGCTAAAAATTTGTTTAATTAGCAAAAAGTATGTATCTTTGCACCCGATATTTGTAAGTTGTTTAATTTTTAAGAGAGAGAATTATGGTAAAAAGATTGACCATGCTCATGGGGGGGCTCGTTCTTTCAACAGGAATGGCTCTCGCTCAAACTACTGTTACAGGTAAGGTTATTTCTCAGGAAGACGGTGAGCCGGTAATTGGCGCATCTGTAAGAATTGTAGGAACTAAGACTGGAACAGCGACTGATGTCGATGGTAATTTTACGCTTCCTAATGCCAGCAAGGATGCTGTCTTGGAAATCAGTTACCTCGGCATGCAGACTAAAACTATGAAAGCATCTGCTAAGATGAAGATTATTTTGGCTTCTGATGCAAGAAATCTTGACGAGGTAGTTGTTACTGCCTTGGGTATGAAACGTTCAGAGAAAACTTTGGGTTATGCTGCCAGTACAGCCAACGCTTCTGAGTTGACTGTTGCTAAGTCTGGTTCCCTGATGAGTGGTCTTCAGGGTAAGATGGCTGGTGTGCAGATTTCTGGTGGTGGTGTTACAGGTACCTCTCAGAAAGTCATAATTCGTGGTATTTCTTCTGTTTCCAGCAACAACCCATTGTATATTGTTGATGGTGTGCCTATCAACAATGACCGTTTGGGTGATAACTCTGTTGACTTTGGTAGTGGTGCAGGCGACATTAACCCAGAGGATATTGAATCGGTAACTGTATTGAAGGGTGCTTCTGCTACTGCTCTTTATGGTTCCCGTGCAGCCAATGGTGTTATCATGATTACTACAAAGAAGCCACAGGGTAACAAGAAGGCTTCTATCACTTACGATGGTTCTTTGACATTTACTGATGTGCTCCGTGTGCCAATGACTCAGAATCTCTTTGGTCAAGGTTGGGGTTCCTGGTCTAATGAGGAGAATGGTTCTTGGGGACCTCGCCTCGATGGTCGTGAGCACTGGTATGGTTCCACCGGTCTTTCTAACGGCGAGACTTTAACCAAGCCTTTTTCTTATGTTAAGAACAATATCCGTGACTTCTATCAGGTAGGTAAGGAATGGAACAACAACGTATCTCTCCGCTATGGTGATGAGAAAGTAGGTATTGTTGCATCTTACGGTAATGTAAGTTCTAATGGTATTACTCCTAATGATGGTGATACATATCATCGTAATACCTTCTCACTCCGTGGTTACGCCAATATCGACAGATTCCATCTGGACATGTCCCTGAACTATGTTCGCAAGGATATGCGCCGTTCTCGTGATATGTATATGGAGTTGCTTCAGGGTGCTTCTGATGTTCGTTTCACCGATATGAAGGATTACAACCTTGAGCGTAACAATGTAGATAACTACTATACATTGTATGCTACCAACCCATATTATATGGTAGATAACTTCTATTCTACTTATCAGGACGACCGTATTTATGGTAAGCTGGAGTTGTCATACGATATTACCAAGGATATCAAGGTAATTGGCCGTTTCGGTGGTGATTATACCAATTATAAGACCGAGCGCATCGAACCACGTATTATTTATACCGAGGGTTCTTATCAGGCAACTGGTAATGGTACAACTGTAGGTAACCAGGGTTACTATTCTAAGTATCGTTCTCAGCGTGGACAGATTGATGCCAGCCTCTTATTGACCGGTAATCATACTTTCGGTGATTTCTCGGTAGGTGCAACCTTAGGTTGGAACTTGAACCAGAGAAACTATGATAATGTAGGTGGTTATAATGAGCAGTTGGATATTCCAGGTTGGAATTCCTTGAGTAATACATCTTCCTATTCGATTACTGATACTGACTCATGGAATAGAAGATTATTGGGTCTCTTGGGACAGGTCGAATTGGGTTATAAGGATTGGGCTTTCCTGAACCTTTCTGCCCGTAACGACTGGTCTTCTACTCTTCCTATGGGTGATAACAGCTTCTTCTATGGCGGTGCCAATGTGTCTGTGCTTCTGAATCAGGCTTTTCCTGCTTTGAAGAATGTCAAGCAAATCGACTTGTTGAAGGTTCGTGCAGCTATAGGTCAGACAGGTAATGATGCTGATGTATATATGACTAATTCATATTATCGTCCATTCCAGTCTTATTATACATATTTGCCAATTTCCGGTGTTTCTGGTTTGACAGAGTATAACCGTTTGCCAAATAAGTCATTGAAGCCTGAGATTACAACTGAGTATGAGTTTGGTTTGAGCGGTACATTCTTTGGCAACCGTTTGAGCTTCGATGTGGCTTACTATGATCGTACAACCAAGAATCAGATTATCTCAGCTACTTTGGCTCCTGAGACAGGTTATACTTCTAACACCCGTAATGTAGGTAAACTTCAGAACAAGGGTATTGAGGCGATGGTTAATTTTACTCCTATCCGTACTAAGGATTGGGAGTGGAGTGTAGGTGCTACATACGCTAAGAACTGGAGTAAGGTGAAGGAACTTTGGGATGGTCTTGATGAATATACCATTCCTGTAGGTACTACAAGTACTGGTTTGTATTCTTCTATGCGTGGTGTATCTTACGTATTGAAGGTTGGTGAGCCTATCGGTATCTTCAAGTTGCCAGCAACACAGAAGGTAACAGATAAAAACAGTCCATATTATGGTTATAGAATCGTAAATGGTAATGGTTTCTTGCAGTCTAGTACTACAGATTATGATTATCTCGGTTCTTCTCAGCCAGATTTCGTAATGGGCTTCACCACACATCTGAAGTGGAAGAACTTGAGCCTTGCTGCAACGGGCGACTGGCATAAGGGTGGATTGATGTATTCTGAGACATCTTATATTACTCACTTCAATGGTAACTCTACAGAGACCGTATTCAATGAGCGTGATGCTTTTGTTTATCCTCATTCTGTAAAGATCGTTGGTGGAGAGTATGTTGAGAATAATATTCCTGTAACTTCCAATTATATGAATTATGTTCAGGGTAACTATAGCTACAACCCGGAGGTGCGTCGTGATTTCGTTGTAAGCCGTTCTTACTTCAAACTCCGTGAGTTGGCTTTGACATACGATTTCCCTAAGACAATCACAAGTGCATTGAAGATGCAGAAGTTGTCTTTGAGTCTCGTTGGCCACAACTTGTTGCTCATCACTCCAAAGCATCAGAATTATATCGACCCAGAGTCTTCTAACTTTGGTAATGATATCAGCTCTGAGTTTGGTGAGACTATGGGTTCTGTGTCAACTCGCAACTATGGTATTAACTTGAAGGTTGTATTTTAATTAAAGGAGATTTCTTATATGAAAAGATATAAATTTTTAAGCGCAGCATTGCTGGGAGCCCTCTTGACAATGGGTACTGTTACTTCTTGTAGCGATTCCGGTTATTTGGATATCAACTACAACCCAAACTATCCTTCTACAGCTTCCTACAAGCAGTTGCTTCCGGCTGCCGAAGGTTCTATCGTAGCTGTCAGTGGTCTTTATCAGCAAATTACTGGTGACTTTTGGTGCCAGTATGTAACACAGGGTAATAGTACAAACCAGTATAATACATTGTCTAATTATGCTGTAACAACATCAGGTTCTATTCCTCCTGTTACTACGATTTGGCAGAATACATATGCCAACAGTTTGGAAGATTTAAAGCTGGCTTTGGCTTCTGCTGAAGAAAGTAAGGCTTGGAACTATTGGATGGTTGCCAAGATTCTTCAGGCCTATAATTTCTTGGTATTGACTGATACTTATGGTGATATTCCGTTTACAGGTGCTCTTGATGTCGAAAACAATCCACATGCTGCATTTGATGATAGCAAAACCGTAGTATATCCGGGTATTCTGGAGATGCTGGATGCTGCCATTGCCAAACTCGATGATGCTAAAGCTGCAGAAAAAGCTTCCCCATTAGGAACTGCTGACTGTTTCTTGGGAGGCAGTATGGATAGATGGGCAGGGTTTGCGAAGAGTTTGAAGTTGAAGATGTATCTCAAAGACTTCGACGCTCATAAATCTGATATTCAGGCTTTACTTAGTGCAGGTGGTCTTTTGGAGCAGGATTGTGCTTGGGTAAATTGGGAAGATGGCGCTAATAAGGGTAATCCTCTTTATGAATTTAATATCCGTCAGTTGAATACTACTGAGAATATTCGTGCTTGTCATACTTTCTTGGAGTATCTTTTGGATAAGAAGGATCCTCGTATCATCAAGTTGTATGAGGTAACTGCTAATGCCAAAAAAACTCTCGGCTATTCTTCTGATGAGGAACTGATAGCTCACATGGATGAATGCTACGAGGGCCTTCCTTGCGGAGATAAGCCAACTACTGATGAAACTACAGAGGGTGGTATTGCAATCTCTAAGTCTTCTCGTATGAAACAGGCTTATGATGATGCTGTCTATCTGATGAACGAGGCTGAATGCGAATTGATGATTGCTGAGGCTTATGCTCGTTTGGGTGATGCTGAAAAGGCTGAGGAATATTATAATAAGGGTGTTCTTGCCGGCTTCAGCCGTTGGGGATTTGATGGTACAGCATTCGTTGATGGTGCTTACAAGTTCGATAAGGCCGATATGCTTCATAGTATCGCCATGCAGTATTGGGTAACTTATGCTGGAGCGAATGCTTATGATGGCTGGATGACCCGTAACCGTTTGGGTATTCCTGAGGTGCAGGCTAATATTACTGTTCGTAAATCAACAACTGCTTTGCAGCGTGAATTGTCTGATGGTTATGTGTTAGGCAATTTGGTTGATCCAGGTGCTAGCAATATGAATGCCGGTGAGTATCCTATGCGATTGCTTTATCCTACAGCTACTACATTGTATAACTCTGCTGCAGCCAAGTATGTAGAAGAGAATGGAAACTCGCTGACCAAGAAACTTTGGTGGGAGAAGTAATGATTATTAATGTAATAAACGAAAAGTCATGAAGAAAATATTATATTTTTTGAGCTTTGTTTTCGTAGCATTGTTTACTGCATGCTCTGAGGGAGACGATTTCGATATCGATTATACTCCTATTGCTCCTGTTGGTGGTGAGTATAGAATCAATGTGGAGAGAGGTTATGATGCTTCTAAGACAGATGCAGAGTATTGGGCTTCTAATCCAACAGATGCTGAATTCATCTTTAAGGCTGATGGTACAGGAACCACTTCGGGTGTTCTCTATGCCTATCTCAGCAATACTACCGATTATGATAAGGACAAGGCGTGGATTCGTGTAGGCTCAGCTGCCTCTAAGGCAGCTTACGCCATCAATGCTAAGGTATCTATTGATATGAGTGCTTATACTTTTGGTGGTGAGAATGTGGATGATTTCATTGGTAACTCTGCTACAGCTACCGACAAGGTAACTGTTAGCGGTAAGTGTGGTCACAATACTTATACTACTGTATCTGGTACAGTGACAGATGCAATCAGTTTCACCTATTCCCGTTCTGACCAGCCTGGATATCATTACAGAGTAACAGGCTTTAAGTCTACGGGTTGGGCTGAGGATAACAAGTAATATACTTTTGCTATACATGAATTATTCCTAGATGATGTTTCTGATGATATTGTCTAGGAATAATATTAAAGATATAAGGCAAAGTGATTTGCCTCGTTGTTGACAAAGTCAACACTTATATCTCTCTCGTCTTGGGGACTGGCGGTGGCCAGTCTCCTTTTTGAATTTATAAGAGAGATTTCTTGGTTAATGAGGGTGTGTCATAAGTCTGGATAATAGTTGGTGTATAA
>UMBM01023171.1_pt1 | contig 13301 bp, 10 predicted proteins | sample 1963971 | NCBI WGS metagenome assembly UMBM01 (sample SAMEA4835942, study PRJEB28245) | human gut metagenome | biome: gut microbiome; material: fecal sample | place: Denmark | collected 2008 | reverse complement strand
CCAACAAGGCTTGTCCCTGCTTTGATGTGAAGAAGGAGTGGGGGAAGGAGTAAACAAAAAAATAGCGAGTCTTCACAGACCCGCTATTTCCTATTATTTTAAATTTTTTAAGATGTTTATTAAAAATTTTCTAGCCTTATACAATGCCCTGAGCCATCATAGCCTTAGCTACCTTCAGGAAGCCGGCTACGTTTGCACCCTTTACGTAATTTATGTAACCGTCTGGCTCTGTACCATACTTCACGCAGTTAGCGTGAATATCGTTCATGATGTCGTGGAGCTTAGCATCAACCTCCTCACGAGACCACTTCAGACGCTCTGAGTTCTGGCTCATCTCAAGACCTGATACTGCAACACCACCTGCGTTGGCTGCCTTACCTGGAGAGTAGAGAATCTTAGCATCCTGGAATACCTTGATAGCCTCTGGAGTAGAAGGCATGTTAGCACCCTCGCTTACTGCGATTACGCCGTTGGCGATGAGAGCCTTAGCTGCCTCCTCGTTGATTTCGTTCTGAGTAGCTGATGGGAGAGCGATGTCTGCCTTCTCAAACCAAGGCTTAGCACCTGCAACATATTTTACACCATACTTCTCTGCATATTCCTTGATACGGCCACGCTCGACGTTCTTGAGCTCCATGATGTAATCGAGCTTCTCGCGGTCGATTCCGTCTGGGTCGTAGATGTAACCGTCTGAATCTGAACATGTAACTGGCTTAGCACCCAACTGGAGCAACTTCTCCATAGTGTACTGGGCTACATTACCTGAACCTGAAACCAAAACTGTCTTGCCCTTGATGTCAATACCCTTGGTAGCGAGCATGTTGCAGAGGAAGTATACGTTACCGTAACCTGTAGCCTCAGGACGGATCAATGAACCGCCGAACTCCTGACCCTTACCGGTCAAGACGCCCTGGAACTGGTGTGTCAACTTCTTGTACATTCCGAAGAGGTAACCTACCTCACGGCCACCTACACCGATATCACCAGCTGGAACATCCTCGTCTGGACCCATGTGACGATAAAGTTCTGTCATGAAAGCCTGGCAGAAACGCATTACCTCGTTGTTGCTCTTGCCACGTGGAGAGAAGTCAGAACCACCCTTAGCACCACCCATTGGGAGAGTAGTAAGAGAGTTTTTGAATGTCTGCTCGAAAGCCAAGAACTTCAAAATACCCAAGTTTACTGACTTGTGGTAGCGAAGACCTCCCTTGTAAGGGCCAATCGCGTTGTTGTGCTGTACGCGGTAACCCATGTTAGTCTGTACGTTGCCCTTATCATCTACCCAAGATACGCGGAACTGGATGATGCGGTCTGGAATGCAGAGACGCTCGATGAGGTTTGCCTTCTCAAACTCTGGGTGCTTGTTGTACTCTTCCTCGATAGTACCGAGAACCTGACTAACTGCCTGAATGTACTCAGGCTCGTTTGGGAATCTTCTTTGGAGATTCGCGATGACTTCTGATGCTTTCATAATCTTTAATCTTTTATTGAGTTTAAATTCTTATTTTTTATTTCTGGTTGCAAAGATACATGTTTTTCTCGAAAACACCAACAAAAAGAAAGAAAAAATGCAGAAAAAGTAGAAAAAAGTTATTTTTTAACATTCTTAACCTCGATTTGTAGCGCTTTTGTGTACGCACACCTTATTATATAAGAGACGTTTTTCGGGGTTTAAGTCTTTATCCCGTTTTAGGGAATCTTGCATTCTGGCGACTTCTGTTTATCTATCCTGCACCATAGGGCATAAATGAGCAGGATGATAGCGTAGAGGCCGATTACCTGAGGCAGACTGATTCTTACGTTTTCGATGCTTGCTCCAGGCAGCATGCTGATCAGTTTTATGGCTGTATTCAAAAACTGGGTGATGCTGGTCAGGGCGCCTGATGTAAGGCTGATGAGTGGGGCGGCAACCGGTGCTATGGGCGCCCATAACGTGAGTGGGGAGAACAGGATTAATGCTGCCCCAAGATATAGGATGAGGGTTGCTGCGGGAATGGCGATGTAATTGGTGAGAAGTGAATAGCACGATATTCTGCCGAAGGTGTAGACGATGACCGGAAGGGTTCCTATCTGGGCTGCCAGTGAAACGCAAAGGAGTCCCCATGCCCAACGGATGAAACGGCTGCGGATGGGGAGGAGGGTGTAAAGGGGTGTGAAGAACAACAGAATGGAGGCTACGGCCAGGAACGAAAGCTGGAAACTCAACTCGAAAAGATAGAGCGGACTGATGAAGAGCATAAATATATAAGCTGAGGATAAAGTGTTGAGAGGCAGACCAGTACGATGGAAAGCTAAGCTTAAGCTGTAGGCTGAAAGCATGATGGCTGCACGGATTGCACTTGCCGGCAATCCTATGAGAAAAACGTAGGTCCAGATGGAGATGAGGGACAGGATGATGGTGTAAACTGAGTACTTTCTGCCGCCTAGCAGAAAGATGAAAAGCTGGAAGATAATGCCTATATGAAGTCCGCTTACTGCCAAGATGTGACTGGCTCCGGAAATGGAGTAACTGTTTCGGGTGTTCGAGTCGAGTGCGCTCTTGTCGCCCAGCGCCATGGCTGCGATGACTGCATAGTCTTGCTGTTTTACGTGAAGGGAAACCAGTTTGCTTTCAATATTGCTTTTATAGCGTTCGGTATTGATTTTTGCCCGTGTGAGGTAAGACAGTTCCTGCCAGTTTTTCAGTTGTGTAGAGGTTTGGGAATCAGCTATTTGCTTGCAGGTAAGAAAAGCCCCAAGGCTCAGAATGCATAAATGAATCATCACGCATTGGGAGTAGATGAGAAACTGGTGGCTCCTGCTGAAGTAAGCTTTTTTGCTTAAAAACTTAGTAAGGAAAAAGATGATGCTGCTAAGGGCGCATGAAATGATGGAGATGATGAGCCAGAAGCGCATATTGAAATCATCATAGCCCCATTTGGCTATGATGATTCCGATCGTCAGTGTGAGGCTGATGGTCATGAGCGGGGTGAGGGGTAGCGCTTTCATCATTCCTCTTTTCTTTTAAAAGATAATTTATTTCCTATTTCTTGAATCCGAAGATGCGCTTGATGAATTTCTTCACAGCATTTTCTTTCTTCTGTGGATTTACGATAGGGGTGTGCTTGTGTGCCGCCGGCTTGTCGCCCTTTTTCTGGGCTACGCCTCTGCCACGGCCGTTGCTGCCTGGGCGAACATTGTTCTCGGTGCCTGGGCGCTGCTGGTTGCTGTTATTGCTGTTATTGCGGCGCTTCTGGCTGTTGCTGTTCTTTGGCTGCTCGCCTGGCTTTCTGTTCTGCTGCTTTGCGTTCTGCTGCTTGTTGCCCTGCTGTGGCTGCTGCTTTGCGTTCTGCTGCTTGTTACCCTGCTGAGGCTGCTGTTCGTTGCTGCGTGGTGCTTTTTCCTGACGCTCGTTTGGCTTGTTTGGCTTGCGCTTGTGAGAAGTCTGGTCGCGGTCTTTCTGTCGGCGGTTCTTGGCACTGTTCTTTCCGGCCTCGCCGTTTTTGCCGTTACCGCGTCTGTTGTTTCTTCCGTTTGCGCCTTTCTTCTTCGGCTTGTTAAGCTTGATGTATTCAGGACCTTCGCCGCATTCCTCAGGGAGAGGCATTTTGTCTACCACCTTCTCCAGGAACTTCTCTATCTGCTGGAACCAGTACTGGTCTTCTTCGCTCACGAAGGTGATGGCTCTACCATCGCGGTTGGCACGGGCAGTACGGCCGATGCGGTGAACGTAATCTTCTGTATCGTGAGGAACATCGTAATTGATGACCATCTCAATATCATCGATGTCGATTCCGCGCGCCACAATATCGGTAGCTACGAGAACATCATACTGTCCGCTCTTGAACTTGAACATCACATCATCGCGCTCAGCCTGTTCCAGGTCGCTGTGCATGGCTCCGCAGTTTACTCCAATCTGCTGGAGAGAAGCTGCGAGTTGCTTCACCTTGAATTTGCTGCCGCTGAAGACGATGACGCGCTTCAGGTCGCCCGCCTTGAAGATGTCCTTGATGATGGTCATCTTCTGGGTTTCGTAGCATACGTATGCTTCCTGCTTGATTTTCTCGGCTGGCTTGCTGACGGCAAGTTTGATTTCTACCGGATTCTTGAGCAGGGTCTTAGCCAGTTCTTCTATCTTCTCAGGCATGGTTGCCGAGAACATGATGGTCTGGCAGGTCTTTGGCAGTTTTGACGCGATGGTCTTGATGTCGTCAGAGAAACCCATGTCGAGCATGCGGTCGGCCTCGTCAAGAATGAAGAAACTTACCTTGCTGAGGTCTACATTGCCCAGAGAGATATGGGAGATGAGGCGGCCCGGGGTGGCGATGACTACATCGGCGCCCATGCGGAGGCTGCGCAACTCCTGATCGTAACGGTTGCCGTCGTTGCCGCCGTATACGGCTACGCTGCTCACGCCCTGCAGGTAATAGCCGAAGCCTTGCATCGCCTGGTCTATCTGCTGGGCGAGCTCGCGGGTTGGTGACATGATGACGCAGTTGATGGCGTCTTTCGGATAACCGCCGTCATCGAGCTTGCTCAATACTGGCAGCAGATAGGCTGCGGTTTTGCCGGTTCCGGTCTGGGCTACACCCAAGACATCGTGACCTTCTAATATCTCTGGAATGCACTTTTCCTGTACTGGAGTGCATGTGTCGAAGCGCATGTCATATAATGCGTCGAGCACGTTGTCGTTTAAATCTAATTCGTCGAAATACATTCTTCTATAGTTTATAGTTTACAGTTTATAGTTTATAGGGGAGCATGGCTGCTATAAACTATAAACTCTTAATTATTAATTGATAATTACCTCGGTGCCTTGCGGTAGCAGAAGTAGGCTACGATGGCGAAGAGGAAGTTTGGAAGCCACGCTGCCAGAACAGACGGGAAGTTGGCCTGGATGGCGAAGGTGGCAGAAACCGTCTGCAGCATGATGTAGCCGAAACTCAGCGCAAGTCCAACGCCCAATGCTGCTCCCATGCCGCCCTTGCGCTTGCGGGCTGAGAGGGAGACGCCGATGATGGTGAGGATGAACGAAGCGAAGGAAGAGGCGATGCGCTTGTGGTATTCTACCTCGTACTGCACTACGTTGCCCGAACCGCGGTTAATCTGCTTGGAGATGTAATCGCGGAGCTCAGGACTGGTGAAGGTTTCCTGCTGACCCTTGGAATAGACCAGGTCGGTAGGTTCCATCATGATGATGGTGTCCTTCTGGGCTCCGCTCGTAATATGCTCCTTCATGCCCTGGAGCTTGCGGATTTTCCAGTTGCTCAGTTTCCAGTGATACTTGCTGTCGGAAATGGTGTCGTACTGGATGTCCATCGCTGTAAGGTGGCTTACGAGTTTCTTGTCCTGGAACTTGTCGAGACAGAATCCGTAGCCGCGTTTCATGCTGTTGTCGTAATGCTGCATATAGGCAATCACTCCCTTGTCTACCTGCAGCTGTACATTCTCGGCACTGGTATTCTTCTTCTTGTTCTTGTACATCGTCTCGAAGTTCTGCCTGATGACGGTTCCGTGGGGAATGACGTAGGCTGAAAGCCCGAAGGAGAGGGCTGAGAGCAGCACGCAGGTAATCATGTATGGGCGAAGGAGACGCTTGAAGGATACTCCCGACGCCAGGATGGCGATGATTTCGGAATTGCTTGCCAGCTTGGTGGTGAAGAGAATGACCGCCACGAACACGAACAGCGCACTGAAGAGGTTGGCAAAATAGGGCACGAAGTTGGCGTAGTAATCGAAGATGATTGCGCGCGCCGGTGCATGGTGCTCTGTGAATTTTGACAGGTTCTCGTTGAAGTCGAAGACGATGGCGATGGAGATGATCAGGGCGATGGAGAAGAAATAGTAGCCCAGAAACTTCTTGATAATGTACCAGTCGAGCTTCTTGATGTACCTGAACGGGTTGAGAAACCGGAATATGCGCAGGAACCGGAGCTTGTGAGCCAGCCAGCGCACAGCCCTGATGAGCCACCCGAACTTGCGGGAAGCCCATCGGCCGGTGCGGTAGAGCCGGTGGTGTTTTCTTATTTTCTTAAAATCTTTCATGATGCTTGCTTACTTAAATTCTTCGGCCAAGCTGGTCGATGATGGAATTCTTCCATGCCACGAAATCGCCCTGCTCGATATGATGGCGGGCATCGGTCACGAGGCGCAGATAGAAAGAGAGGTTGTGGATGCTGGCTATCTGCATCGCCAGCAGCTCCTGGGCCTTGAAGAGGTGGTGGAGGTAGGCCTTCGTGGTTACGAGGTCGATGTCGCAGCCGTCTGGATCTATCGGACTGAAGTCTTTCTCCCACTTCTTGTTGCGCATGTTCATCGTGCCCTGATAGGTGAAGAGCATGGCGTTGCGGCCGTTGCGGGTCGGCATTACGCAGTCGAACATGTCTACGCCGCGCTCGATGGCTTCGAGGATGTTCTGCGGGGTTCCTACGCCCATCAGATATCTCGGCTTGTCTTTCGGCAGAATTTCGTTCACTACTTCTATCATCTCATACATCACCTCGGTAGGCTCTCCTACGGCAAGTCCGCCGATGGCATTTCCGTCGGCTCCCTTGTCGGCAATGTATTTGGCTGCTTCGCGGCGCAGTTCCGGGAAGGTGCAGCCCTGAACGATAGGGAAGAGACTCTGCTGATAGCCGTAGAGGGGCTCGGTTTCGTTGAACCGTTTGATGCAGCGGTCTAGCCAGCGCTGGGTGAGCATGAGGCTGTTCTTGGCGTACTGGTAATCGCTCTGTCCCGGTGGACATTCATCGAAGGCCATCATGATGTCGGCTCCGATGATGCGCTCGGTGTCCATTACATTCTCCGGTGTGAAGAAGTGCTTGCTGCCGTCGATGTGGGAGCGGAACTCGCAGCCTTCTTCCTTGAGTTTGCGGATGCCGGTGAGCGAGAAGACCTGGAAGCCGCCGCTGTCGGTGAGGATAGGACGGTCCCAGCCGTTGAACTTGTGCAATCCGCCTGCTGCCCTGATGACGTCAAGACCTGGGCGCAGGTAGAGGTGATAGGTGTTTCCGAGGATAATCTGTGCCATGACCTGCTTCTTGAGTTCCTCGAAGTGGACGCCCTTCACGCTTCCTACGGTTCCTACGGGCATGAAGATTGGGGTCTTGATCTGTCCGTGGTCGGTGGTGATGATGCCTGTACGCGCATCGCTTGCTTTATCTGTTACTTGTAATTCAAATTTCATTTCTATTCTTTTTTATCATTTTCCTCAATGCTGAAGTCTGTAGGTTTTTTCACCTTCTCGTCGGTCAGCGCGAACTGCCAGACGTCAGCCACGTTCTCTACATAGTGGAAGTCTACGCCTTTGAGATATTTCTCCGGTATTTCCTCTACGTTCTTCTGGTTTTCCCTGCACATCACGATGTGCTTGATTCCTGCCCGCTTGGCTGCCAGAATCTTCTCCTTGATTCCGCCTACCGGGAGCACTTTGCCGCGGAGGGTTATCTCGCCGGTCATGGCTGTGTTGGCACGCACCTTGCGCTGGGTGATGGCTGAGGCGATGCTGGTGGCGATGGTGATTCCGGCAGAAGGACCGTCTTTCGGGGTAGCTCCCTCAGGCACGTGGATGTGGATGTTCCACTGCTCGAAGATGCGGTAGTCTACCTGGAGCAGGTCGATGTGCGACTTGACGTATTCCAGTGCGATAATGGCTGATTCCTTCATCACGTCGCCCAGATTTCCGGTCAGGGTGAGCTTGCCTGCCTTGCCCTTGCTGAGCGAGGTTTCGATGTAGAGGATTTCGCCGCCCACTGAGGTCCAGGCTAGTCCGGTTACCACTCCTGCATAGTCGTTGCCCTGGTAGATGTCGCGGTTGAACGGCGGATTGCCCAGCAGGTCTTTTACTTCGGCAGGGGTGATGGTGTAGTTCTTCAGCTCCTGGTTGCAGGCAAGTTTGTAAGCCATCTTGCGCAGACTCTTGTCAATCTGCTTCTTCAGCTGTCTTACGCCGCTCTCCCGGGTGTAGTGCTCGATGATGAACTCGAGGGCATTCTTGTTGAAACTTACCTTTGGCGAAACCTTGTCGAGTCCGGTGCTTTCCAGCTCTTCCGGTACGAGGTGGCGCTTGGCAATCTCTGTCTTCTCTTCGGTGATGTAGCCGCCTACTTCTATCAGCTCCATACGGTCGAGGAGCGGACGCGGAATGACGCTCAGGTCATTGGCTGTGGCGATGAAGAGTACCTTGGAGAGGTCGTAATCCATATCGAGATAATTGTCGTGGAAGGCATTGTTCTGTTCCGGGTCCAGCACTTCGAGCAGGGCTGATGCTGGGTCGCCGTTGAAATTGCTCTGCGCCACCTTGTCAATCTCGTCGAGGATGAAGACCGGATTGCTGCTGCCTGCCTTCAGCATGTTCTTGATGATGCGGCCCGGCATGGCTCCCACATAGGTGCGGCGGTGACCGCGGATTTCGGCTTCATCGTGCAGACCGCCCAGCGACATGCGTACATATTTGCGCTTCATGGCTGCTGCGATGCTCTTGCCCAGACTGGTCTTTCCTACGCCCGGAGGACCGTAGAGGCAGAGGATAGGACTCTTGCCGCCGCCGTTCAGTGCTCTTACGGCGAGGAATTCCAGGATGCGTTCCTTCACATTCTCCATGCCGTAGTGGTCGTGGTTCAGAATGCGCTTGGCACGGGTCAGACTGAGGTCGTCCTGGGTGTAGGAGTTCCAAGGCAAATCTACCATGGTCTGCAGGAATCCTATCTGTATCGAATAGTCAGGACTCTGCGGGTTCAGGGTGTCGAGCTTGGCAATTTCTTTCTTGAAGATTTTGGCAGTTTCCTCGCTCCAGTTCTTCTTTTTCGCCTTCTCCAGAATCTCCTTCTTCTCCGGACTGGCGTTGCCTTCTCCCAGTTCTTCCCTGATGTTCTTGATCTGCTGCTTGAGGAAGTATTCCTTCTGCTGTTCATCGAGGTCGTAGTGGGTTTTGTTCTCAATCTCAGTCTGGATGCGTAGCAGATGGCGCACCTTGTTCAGGGATCTGATGGCAATCATGATGCGCTCGCTGAGATTTTCCTCTTTCAGCATCTTGATTTTATCCTCGATGGAGAAAGGGAGGAGGGAGCACATGAAGTTGCACTGCATATGAATGCTCGAGAGTTCGTTGATGGCCTGGATGGCCTCATCAGTATAGTTGGCGTTTGATTTGATATAGTCTGTCGCTTCGTAATGGAAGTTCTCGTAGAGCATTCTGAAGAGTTCATCGTTGTTCTCGTCAGGCCATTTCTCCGGAAGACTTTTTACGTCAATTACTGTGTAAGGCTCTTTTTGAACGAGATGTTTCATCTGACATCTGCCCAGACCCTGGATGATGATGCTCATCTGCTCTGTGCCAGGCATCTTGATCACCTTGATGAGTTTGGCGAAGACACCTACAGGGTAGAGGTCTTCTTCGTAGGGCGATTCTGTATCTTTGTTCTTCTGGCAGAATACGCAGAATATGGTGTCTGGTTTCTTTTCCAGCATCCGGACGAGATTCAGACTTTCCTTTCTGCCCACAACGATAGGGGTCATGTTGGTAGGGAAAACTACAATATCTCGCATGCAGAGGGTAGGGTACAAACCTTCTTCCTGGTCTTCGATCAGGGTTTTCGGGTCGCCCTCGTAGTCTGCAATCATTTGTATTCGGGTACTTGTTCTTCTATTATCCATTTTGTTATGATTTCTATATTTCCGTGCAAAGGTACTCATTTTTTGTGAAATATCGTGGAAGATGATAGATTATTTAATAATAAAATTGCTTTTTCTATATATTAGTACCCGTTTTTATAGATGTAAGTAGCTGCTTTTGCAGGTGGAAGTGGCAATTTCTGCTGCTTGCGATAAAATAAATCGGCGGCGCATTCGTTTTCTTCTGTAAAGAGACAGAAGAATTTATGGGTAATTTTCGATTTAAACAGTTTGAGATAGAGCAAGACCGTTGTGCCATGAAAGTGGGAACTGACGGCGTTTTGCTGGGTGCATGGGCGCAAGGTGGCAGGCGGGTTCTGGACATTGGTTCCGGAACGGGACTGATTTCGCTCATGATGGCGCAGCGTTTTCCTGAAGCTGAGGTAGTGGGGATTGATATGGATGCTGATGCCTGCGGACAGGCGAGGGAGAATGTGATGGCAAGTCCGTTTCGCGACAGGGTGGAAATAGAATGCTGCAGACTGCAGGATTTCGGGGGAGCCGGTGTTTTTGATGCGATAGTGAGCAATCCTCCGTTCTTTGTAGATAGCTTGAAAAATCCGGACAGTAAGAGGACGATGGCGAGACATACGGACAGTCTTCCGTTCCGCGATTTGTTTGCGGGTGTAAAACGGTTACTTTCTGATGACGGTATTTTCTCTGCAATTGTTCCCGTAGAAGTAGTGGAACAGTTTGTTGCAGAGTCTTGTATATTAGGTTTTTATCTTATACGGAAGTGTGGTGTAAAGACGGTAGTGCGCAAGCAGCCAAAGCGCTTTATGCTGAGTTTTGCCAAGCATCGCATTTCGCCTTATGAAGAGCATGTTGAAACGATGATGGATTCGCGGGGAAACCGCTCGGAATGGTATAGGAAAATAACGGAAGAATTCTATCTTAGTGAGTAGTGATTAGTGATCACTACTCACTACTTAAAGGTTCAGCTTCTTCTGTACCAGTTTGCTGATAGCTTCTACTCTTTTGCTCTGGCGCTGGATGTCTTTATGAATATCATCGCGCACGGCATTGATGTCGTTGAAGAAATCGGCAAAGGCAGACTGAATCATGTTCGGCTTGCGGTCGTTCTTGTTGGCAAATGGGTTCACCAGCATCTTGATTCCCTTTTCTTCCAGATGGACATCAATCTCTGCACCCGTCATCACAGGGTCGCCATCATAATGGATTACGCCTGGCTGACTGCGGGTGATATGGAGCTTCTTGCAGCGGAACGACTTGATCTTCGAGTTCTTGTCCAACGTCTTGTTGAACATGTCGAAACTTACCTGAGGCGCCTCGATTACATCGAATGGTTCCATGATGACAACATCCATCAAACCGTCGCTCATGGATGCTTGAGGGGCAATATAGGCATTGTTGCCATACTGAGATGCGTTGGCACAGGAAATGAGGAACGCCTTATACTGCTTGGTGCCCGTCTCGTCCTCCAGCGTGTAAGTCTCAGGCTTATACTTCAATCCCTCGCGCAGGATGTTTTCGGCATAAGTGATAGGACCACGCTTGCCGCTCTCGGCAAACTTCATGCTGACGAAAGCGTCAAAGCCCATGCCGCAGGTGCAGAAGAACGGGTGGTCGTTGATGACACCATAATCCAGATCTCTAATCTGGCATTGGTTGATGACCTCTATGCATTTCTTCAGGTTCATCGGGAGCAGCAGATGTCTTGCCAATCCGTTGCCCGAACCGCAAGGCAGAATGCCGAGGGCAGTATCGGAGTGAACCAGTGAGCGGGCCACCTCGTTGACGGTTCCGTCACCACCAACCGCCACAACCACATCTACATGGTTGTTCTTCGCTTCGGTAGCAATTTCCGAAGCGTGCCCAGCTCTTTCAGTCATTCTTATCTCGTACTCAAAAAGCTCTTTGTCCAAAACAGAATCTATCAGACTGGGAACTGCCGCCTTGCTGGCTGTTCCTGAAATCGGATTCATGATGAAAAGTATCTTTTTCTTCATTATATAGTCAAGAGTTTGTAAAATTTAGGCTGCAAAAGTAATAAAAATACCCAAAATAACAAGAAATATCGATTAAAAAAACTATAAAAGTAAACTTTCTTATAAAAAAAGCCATTTTATTGAGTTCTTTTTTGTATCTTTGCATCCTGAAACTTAGAAAAATATAAAAAAAGATAATAAAGTACACCTATTAATAATGGGACAATTACAAGAAAGATACAAGAATTATCGTGAACCTCAGAAGTATATGGCTGCCGGTGTGTATCCATATTTCCGCGAGATCACAAGTAAGCAGATGACAGAGGTAACCGACATCGATGGTCATAAAATCCTGATGTTCGGTTCTAATGCTTATCAAGGTTTGACTAACGACCAGCGTGTTATTGATGCAGCAAAGGCTGCGCTCGACAAGTATGGTTCTGGTTGTGCAGGAAGCCGTTTCCTCAATGGTACGCTCGATTTGCACGTGCAGCTCGAAAAGGAGCTTGCTGAGTTTATGGGCAAGGATGAAACTTTGTGTTTCTCTACAGGATTCTCTGTAAATCAGGGTGTCTTGGCTTGCGTAGTAGGTCGTAACGACTATATTATCTGCGATGACCGCGACCACGCAAGTATCGTAGATGGCCGCCGCCTCTCATTCGCTACCCAGCTTCACTACAAGCACAACGATATGGAAGATTTGGAGCGCGTGCTCTCTAAGCTCCCTGAGGAGGCTATCAAGCTCATCGTTGTTGACGGTGTGTTCTCTATGGAGGGCGACCTGGCTAACTTGCCTGAAATCGTTAAGCTTAAGCATAAGTACAACTGCTCTATCATGGTAGACGAGGCTCATGGTCTTGGCGTATTCGGCAAGCAGGGTCGTGGTGTCTGCGACCACTTCGGTCTGACCGATGAGGTAGACCTCATCATGGGTACATTCTCTAAGAGTCTGGCTTCTATCGGCGGTTTCATCGCATCAGACAAGGATACAATCAACTTCCTCCGTCACAACTGCCGTACTTACATCTTCAGCGCCTCTAACACTCCAGCTGCCACAGCAGCAGCTCTCGAGGCTCTCCACATCATTCAGAATGAGCCAGAGCGTTTCGAGAATCTCTGGGATGTAACCAACTATGCCTTGAAGCGTTTCCGCGAGGAAGGTTTCGAGATTGGCGAGACAGAGAGTCCTATCATTCCTCTCTACGTACGCGATGCTGAGAAGACATTCGTTGTTACCAAGATGGCTTACGATGCAGGTGTGTTCATCAACCCTGTTATTCCTCCAGCTTGTGCTCCTCAGGATACATTGGTACGTTTCGCACTCATGGCTACTCATACTAGAGAGCAGGTTGAGCAGGCTGTCCAGATCTTGAAGAAGATTTTCGTAGAAGAGGGAATCATCAAGTAAAATCAGATTTTCCGGTCTGAAATCAGATTTGCCGGTCTTCTCGGTTTGACAGATTCGGGCAGTCGGTTTCTGATTTAAAAGTTCAGCAAGTATGATTGCGGTTCTTTGCCGCTACTATATATAAAATAAGGTATAAGGGCAATTCCGGATAGGGGTTGCCCTTGTTTTTGCCTGTTTCCCAGCCATTTTGCATTAAAATGCATATTTTTTTGAAAAAAGTTATGGAAAAATTTGGTGGAATCGAAAAAATGTAGTACCTTTGCACTCGCAATTCAGAAATGATGCTTAAAGCA
>UMBM01058212.1_pt1 | contig 13467 bp, 9 predicted proteins | sample 1963971 | NCBI WGS metagenome assembly UMBM01 (sample SAMEA4835942, study PRJEB28245) | human gut metagenome | biome: gut microbiome; material: fecal sample | place: Denmark | collected 2008 | reverse complement strand
CGGATGAAACAGGAAAGTTTACAAAAGAAACTTATCAGTCGATGGTTCAGCTTACAGCATGGCTGTGTAAAAAATATAATCTGAATGAGGATCAGGTCATCCGTCATTATGATGTGACCGGGAAAATCTGTCCGAAATATTTTGTGGAAGATGAAGCTGCGTGGGAACAGTTTAAAAATAATATAAGGAAGGCACTTGAAGAATAATCGAAAAACCTTGCTATCCCACTTTTGAATTGCTATAATGAGATGGATTGTGCGACGAAAAAAGATTTTAGCGGAAAATCTGTAAGAAGCATAAAGAAGTGTGGAGGTTTTAGGATGAACGATCTGGAAATGTACCGCGAGCAGCTTGCATTATGTGATGATAAGATCATTGATGCACTCGTGGAGAGAAATGCCATTATCGAGAAGATCATGGCTTATAAAGAAACTTATGGTATGCCGATTCTCCAGCCGGCTCAGGAAGCCAAGCAGGAACGCAGACTGAACGAGAAGCTGAAAGATAATAAATATCAGGATGAGATCCATGATGTATTTAAGCGGATCTTAAGGAATAGTAAGAGAATCCAGGCAAGAAAGCTCTTCTCATATAATATTGTTCTGATTGGATTTATGGGAGCAGGAAAATCCACGATTTCCGATTACTTAAGCACCATGTTCGACATGAAACTGGTGGAGATGGATCAGGAGATCGTAGAACGTGAAGAGATGAGTATCCCGGATATTTTTGCTACTTACGGAGAAGAATATTTCCGTAATCTTGAGACAAATCTTCTCAAAGAACTGCAGGAGGGTGAGAACTGCATTATTTCCTGTGGTGGTGGTGTTGCCATGCGTGAGCAGAATGTAGTCGAGATGAAGAAGAACGGAAGAGTTGTTCTGCTTACGGCAAGTCCTGAGACAATTTATGAACGTGTCAAGGACAGCAACGACAGACCGATCCTGAATGGAAATAAAAATGTTCCGTTTATTACAGATATGATGGAGAAGCGTCGTGAGAAATATGAAGCGGCAGCGGATGTTGTGATCCAGACAGATAATAAGTCGATTCTTGAGATCAGTGAAGAGCTTATCTCAAAGCTTACGGAGTTAGATGAAGAGAATGTTTGATCAATTTTTCCCGGATGAATATATGGAATCAACATACAGTATTCCATTTGAAAAGCTGTATCAGGAAGGGTACAGAGGTGTAATTTTCGATATTGACAATACACTGGTTCCGCATGGTGCTCCGGCAGATGAACGGGCAAAGCAGTTGTTCAGACGTTTGAAAGAGATCGGGTTTGAGTCCTGTCTTTTGTCGAATAACCAGAAGAAGCGGGTTGAGATGTTCAATCAGGATGTAGGGACGCATTATATTTTTAATGCACATAAGCCGGCTACAGGTAATTATAAGCGTGCGATGGAACTGATGGGGACAGATCTGTCCAGTACAATATTTGTCGGAGATCAGCTTTTTACGGATGTGTGGGGAGCAAAAAGAGCCGGGATTCATAATATTCTTGTGCAGCCTATGAATCCGAAAGAAGAGATCCAGATTGTGTTAAAACGGTATCTGGAGAAGATTGTATTGCATTTTTATGAAAAAGAATGCAGATAAATGCATTTAAGACAGGGCAACCTGCAAAAAAGGATTGAAAAAAGTAGAAAATTAGTATAAAATGGTATGAGCGAATGCCTGAATGATAAGTTATTGAAGGAGGATTATACATGGTTTCAGCAGGAGATTTTAAGAACGGTATTACAATCGAGATTGAAGGAAATATTTATCAGATTATGGAGTTCCAGCACGTAAAGCCTGGAAAGGGTGCTGCTTTCGTAAGAACAAAATTAAAGAATATCATCAGTGGAGGAGTTGTTGAGAAGACATTCCGTCCTACAGAGAAATTTGAGAATGCTCATATCGAGAGAAAAGATATGCAGTATCTGTATCAGGATGGAGATCTCTATAACTTCATGGATATGGAGACATATGATCAGATCGCACTGAACTCAGATGTTGTTGGTGACGCACTGAAGTTCGTAAAAGAGAATGAGACAGTTAAGATCTGTTCCCACAATGGAAATGTATTTTCTGTAGAGCCACCGCTGTTCGTAGAGTTGGCGATTACAGAGACAGAGCCTGGATTCAAGGGTGATACAGCACAGGGTGCTACAAAGCCTGCAATCGTAGAGACAGGTGCTACCGTTATGGTTCCGCTGTTCGTTGAGACAGGAGATGTTCTGAAAATCGATACACGTACTGGAGAGTATCTCTCAAGAGTATAATCCGGATATTCATAATTAGTCAGAGTCGTATACATGAGATGTTCATGTCTGCGGCTCTTTTTTTATATATTTTTAATTAGTTTGGAAAGTTTTAATAATTTTTATGTTGCGGTCAGGTGGACGGTCGCATATAATAAATAGCACATAATATTGTTTCAATTCATAAATCGAATCAGTCAGGTACGGATCGTACCGAATTTCATTCAAAAATCAGTGGACCGCAGTCGGAAAGGAGAAAGGTGAATTATACAGAATTTGTACATGCGGTTGAAACTATGATAAACCAGAGAAAAGAAGGAGGTCTGAAAGCGACAGTTTATACAGCAGTGAGGAATAACGATACACGGAGGACAGGTGTGATCCTTGAAACTCCGGGAATCAATCTTTCACCGACGATTTATTTAGAAGAATTTTATGAAAGTTATCTCGGAGGAAAGACGATCAATGAGATCGTGGACGAGCTGTTGGAGACTTATGAAAAAATTAAAAAAGATGAATCCTGGGATTATGAAAAGATTTTTGATTTTCAAAAGGTCAGAGAAAGAATTGTATACAGGCTTGTCAATACTGAAAAAAATGAACAGATGCTTCAGGATGTTCCGCACAGGGAAATACTGGATCTGTCATTGATCTATTATGTTCTGCTGGATGCAAGTGAAAAGGGGACTACGGCTATGCTGATCAGCGACAGGCATATGGATCAGTGGAAGACGACAGAGGAAATACTCTGGAGTGAAGCGGACAGGAATACAAGGCGGCTGCTTATGGCAGAGTGCTTTACAATGCAGTATGCCATGAGTGAACTGCTGGGGGCTGCCGGAAAAGAGGCACGCAGAGAGCAGAATCTCCTGGAAAGTAAAGAGAACGGAGAAGATAAAATGTATGTCCTGTCGAACCGTGCAAGAAGCAACGGAGCAGCCTGCATGATCTATCCTTATGTGTTAAGAATGATGGGTGATATTTTAGAGGAAGATTTTTATATACTTCCAAGCAGCATCCATGAGGTGATCCTGGTTCCGGCTTCAGCAGGGATCAGTGTGGCGGAGATGGAAAAAATGGTCTGCGAGATCAATGAGACGCAGGTACCGGAAGAAGAAATCCTGGGAAGTCATGTATACCGGTACAGCAGAAAAAATAAGACCATCAGCATGGGTGGAAAAGCATATCAGGTAAAGGAGGAGACGAAATGAGAAAAAAGGGGAAATTTCATGGAAGTCTTCTCTCGGCGGTGATGATCCTGGTGATTCTGTTTACGGCACTGGGAGAGAAAGGCATTTCGGCAAAAGCGGAAACTTCAGAAAAAGAAGAGGTGAAGGAGCAGATTGAAGAAAAAAGGAACCGGATCAGGAATGCTTATTTTCCTGAAGCGGATGTAGTAGACCGGTCAGCGAAAGAGGATGTGGCTGTTCAGTCGGCGGAAGAAGCGAAGACGGTTTATGTAGAATGTGGCAGAGTTATCTATTATTCAGGCTATTCTACCAATTATTTTGAGGCGGAAGGGAACAGTGCATGGTGTTTAGAACCGGCAAGAGGTACTCCGCAGAGTGGAAATTATACAGCAGTAAAACTGGAAAATACTTCTGATCTTGCAAGGGCATTATATTATTCTGTTGCTGCTCCCGGTGAAGCGGCACTGTATCAATGGTACGGAAGTGAAGGGTACTGGCAGATCGGGGATGTAAAGCAGGGGGCGGCAGTGGCAGGTTTTGATGAGAGATATTGCTACAGCCATATGTTCTTGTCGTGGGTCTATAATGCGTTTGACTTTGATGCCGCTTTTTATGGAACGAATCTGAAAAGGCAGGAATACTACGAAGATCTGAAGAAAGCATTTCAAAAGAAACTGGAGGAGATCAGGGCATTGGCTGTACCGGATCAGGGATTTTGTGCATACGTCATCAACGGAGGAAACGGAAAGCAGGTCATGGGTGGCTGGACTTATGTTCCGCATGGAAAAGCAAAACTGAAGAAAAGTTCAAAAGAGCCGCAGGTGACAGAGCAGAATCCGGCATATCGTTTAAACGGAGCGGTTTACGGAGTCTATACTGATGCCGGGTGTAAAAATCTGACAGGAACGCTTACAACCGATGAAAATGGAATGACGCAAGAACTGACGGTCAGTCCGGGACAATATTATATAAAAGAGAAAAGTTGTCCGACAGGTTATGCACTGGATGATACAGTTTATCCGATCTGCGTTTTATCCGGTCAGACGGCGATGATAGAAGTCAGTGATATACCGCAGAAAAATCCAGTCAGTCTTATTCTGCAAAAAAAGGATGCCGATACAGGGAAATGTGAAGCTTCAGGTCATGCGACACTGGAAGGAGCAGAATTTGAAATCAGATACTATAAAGGACTGTATGAGGAAGATCCTGCAAAAAAAGGAATGAAAGCCGAAAGAATCTGGCTCATGCGGACAGATGCTTCAGGAAAGATCACTTTTGATCCGGAGCATAAGGTCAGTGGCGATGCATTTTTTGAACTGTCAGATGGGGAAGCAGCGTTTCCACTTGGGACAGTGACGATCAGGGAAACGAAAGCACCGGATGGATATCTGACAAAAGATGAGGTAGTTGTGAGGAAGATTCTTCCGGAGGGAACAGCCGAGGCTGTCTGCACTTATGAACCGGTGGAGGTCGCAGAACAGGTGATCCGGGGTGATATCGAACTGATTAAATTCAGAGAGGACACAGATCCTGAAACAGAACACAAGACTCCGCTGGAAGGGATTGAGTTTTCCCTGACAGCAAAAAGTACCGGAGAAGTTTTTAAAATCGTGACAGATGAAAAAGGTTATGCAACGACAAAGCAATCAGGAGAAAATGCAAGGGGAAATCTTGTCTATGATACTTATACTGTCCATGAAATAAATCCTCCGCAGGGAATGAAACCGGTACAGGATTTTGAAGTGACGATCTCTGAGGAGGGACAGACATTTTATTATCTGCTGGAGGATAAGCAGATCGTTTCACCCGTCAGACTGGTGAAAAAAGATGCAGTAACGGGGAAGACGATCCGGGTAAAAGGAGCAAAATTTGAGCTGCTGGACGATGAGAAAAAAGTGATCACCATAAAAAGTTATTATCCGGAAGAGACAGAGCATACTTATTTTGAGACCGGTGAAGACGGAATGTTTCTTCTGCCGGAGAAACTGAAGCCTGGTACCTATTATTTCAGGGAGATAGAAGCACCTTATGGTTATCTGCTGGGAGAAGATGTGGCATTTGAGATCCGGGAAGGACATAACTGGGCAGAACCGGTTACGGTAGAATTTTACGATGAACCTTTGATGGGAAAACTGGAAATAATAAAGACAGATGCCGATACAGGAGACGTACTGGAAGGTGCAGAGTTTGAAGTTATAGCAGAAAAAGATATCATAACCGGGGACGGAACCATTCAGATAAAAGCCGGAGAGACAGCCGCAGTATTGAAGACGGATGAAAAAGGAAAGGCAGAAAGCGGACTGCTCTGTCAGGGAACATACCGGGTCAGAGAAATCCAGGCACCGGAAGGATATATCCGGGCAGAAAAAGAATGGATCGTGGAACTGACTAAGGATGCAGAAGATGACGAACAGAAAGAATTTGTCAGGAAAATGAGGATAACGAATCAAAAAGAGAAGATCATTGTGGAAAAAGAGAAGAAAAAATCAGAACCCCAGTCAGTAAAAACCGGGGATCCATCGCAAATGAAACAGTGGATGATGATCGTATCAGCAGAAAGTGTGGTATTGATTCTGATGCTTCTGACCTTAACTCGAAAAAGGAAAAAAGGGTACAAAAAAAGCGTCTGAGCGGAGTCGAACCGCCGCACATGCCTCCGGAGGGCATCGCTCTATCCACTGAGCTACAGACGCATTCCGATTGTATGATGAAATTCATCAACAACCTTATTTATCCTACCATAAAATAAAAGAAAAGTAAAGGGTGAATCTTGCTTGATGGATTTCATCATGAGCAGAAAAAATTTTACTGTTCATAAGACCGGTGACCAGCATCCGGAGACTTTCTGCTAGTTTTCTGCATCGGCAAGAATCTGTTCTTTCATATGTGGATTAAAAACCTGTTCTCTCAGCATCTGTATCTCATATTTATAAGGAGCATAAGATTTTTTCGCTTTTGTTGCAGAAGGAATATAGGGAGTTTCGAGGATTTTGGGGACATTTTCAAAGTCGGGATGATGAACAATATAGTTCAGGGCGTCAAATCCAATTTGTCCGAATCCGAGATTTTCATGCCGGTCTTTTGCTGCACCGGGGAGATTCTTGCTGTCGTTGATATGGAAGACAGCAATCTGTTCTTTTCCGAGGATACGGTCAAAAGAATCCATGACAGCATCGAAATGATGGATGATATCATATCCGCTGTCACTGGTGTGACAGGTATCAAAGCAGACCCGCAGTTTGTCGTTATGCGTTACACCATCGTAAATGGCAGCCAGTTCTTCAAATGTACGACCAATTTCCGAGCCTTTTCCAGCCATGGTCTCCAGTGCAATGCAGCAGTCAGTGTCAGAAGAGAGGACTTCGTTCAGCCCTTTAATAATCTGTGCGGTTCCGGCCTCAATTCCTTCGCCTACATGGGAACCGGGATGAAGGATCAGGGTGTGGCTTTTACAGGCAATGGTACGTTCAAGCTCTTTGGCGAGAAATTCAACAGCAAGGGAGAAAGTTTCTGGTCTGACGGTGTTTCCGAGATTGATGATGTAGGGAGCGTGGACAACAATCTCCCGGATGCCATGGGCTTTCATGTATTCCCAGGCAGGATCAATCTGAAGTTCGCTGATGTCTTTTCGGCGGGTATTCTGCGGAGCACCGGTATAGAACATAAATGTATCAGCTCCATAGGAGACCGCTTCTTTCGCAGAACCAAGGAGCATCTCCTTTCCACTCATGCTTACGTGAGAACCTAATTTCATAGATAAATCCGTCCTTTCTGAAAGTATTACTTCATTATAAAGGAATCTGAAAGAAGGAGCAAGAAAATCTTCGGTTTTACTTTCGGCTAAAATATTTGCTGTCAGTTGCTCACCCACCTATGAGCAAGCTCATGTGGGCTTAGACCTTTTGACCCTGGCATCATGAAAGATAAATAGCAGAAATGTCAGTAAAGATAGCTACACACCTATACAAGTAAAAATAGCTAGTGACTTGCCGTCTGGGAATATTCATGATAAAATAAAGATTACTGTTGTTCGAGTCTGAAAAGACTGAAGATCCAGAGACAGATCTTAGATACGAGAGATTCAAAAGGAGTGTGGAAAGTGAGAACATTACTGGAGTTAATTACAATAGAGATGAAAGAGGCATTTGTAAAGGCCGGTTACGGTGAAGAGCTTGCAAGAGTGACTCTTTCTAACCGCCCGGATCTGTGCGAGTACCAGTGTAATGGTGCTATGGCAGGAGCAAAGAAGTATAAAAAAGCCCCGATCATGATCGCAGAGGACGTTGTGGCAAATCTGGCAGAGAGTCAGTGCTTTGCACAGGCAGAGGCAGTGAAGCCGGGCTTTATTAATCTGAAGCTGAAGCCGGAGTTTGTGGCAGAATATCTGAATGAGATGGCTGCAGATGAGAATTTAGGCGTGGAGAAAGAAGCAGAGCCAAAGACTGTCATGATTGATTATGGCGGACCCAACGTGGCGAAGCCGCTTCATGTAGGTCATCTTCGTTCAGCGATTATCGGAGAGAGCATCAAGCGGATCATCCGCTATAAAGGAAATAAAGTGACCGGAGATATTCATTTAGGTGACTGGGGATATCAGATGGGACTGATCATTACGGAGCTGAAAAGGCGTCAGCCGGATCTGCCATATTTTGATGAGTCTTTTGGAGGAGAATACCCGGAGGAAGCTCCGTTTACGATCAGTGAACTGGAAGAAATCTATCCGACTGCCAGTGCCTATGCCAAAGAGCATGAGGATTACAGAGAAGAAGCATTGCATGCGACTTATCTGCTGCAGAATGGTTATAAGGGATATCGTGCGATCTGGAAGCACATTATGAATGTGTCTGTGACAGACTTAAAGAAGAATTATGAGCGTCTGAATGTGGAGTTTGATCTGTGGAAAGGTGAGGCAGATGCACAGAAATACATTCCGGGCATGGTAGAGATGCTTAAAGAGAAAGGCTTTGCACATTATGACCAGGGAGCTTTGGTTGTGGATGTGGCAGAAGAGACAGACAATAAGGAAGTACCTCCGTGTATGATCCTGAAGTCAGACGGTGCGGCATTGTATGACACGACGGATCTTGCAACGCTGGTAGAGCGTGAAGAGTTATATCAGCCGGATGAAGTGATCTATGTTGTGGATAAACGTCAGGAACTTCATTTTATCCAGGTATTCCGCTGTGCAAAGAAGACAGGAATTGTAAGACCGGAGACCGAGCTGAAATTCCTCGGATTTGGTACGATGAATGGAAAGGACGGCAAGCCGTTCAAGACAAGAGAAGGCGGTGTGATGCGTCTTGAGAATCTGATCCGTGAGATTGACGAAGAGATGTATAAGAAGATTATGGACAACCGTACAGTAGAGGAGGCGGATGCAAGAAAGACAGCGGCGGAAGTCGGTCTTGCTGCCATTAAGTATGGAGATCTTTCCAATCAGGCATCCAAGGATTATATCTTTGATGTGGACCGCTTTACATCTTTTGAGGGAAATACAGGACCGTATATCCTTTATACGATCGTGCGTATCAAGTCCATCCTCAAGAAATATGCGGAGAATGGCGGAAATGCAGAGGGAGCGAAGATTCTTGCAGCAGAAAATGCGGCAGAAAAGGCACTGATGCTGCAGGTTCTGAAATTTAATGAAGTGATCGATGCCGTATATGCCGAGACAGCACCGCATAAGCTTTGTGCTTATATTTATGATCTCGCCAATGAATTTAATAAGTTCTATCATGAGACAAAGATCTTGTCTGAAGAGGATGAGGCAAAGAAGAGAGGCTATATCGCACTCCTGAATCTGGCGAAAAAAGTTCTGGAGACTTGTATTGATCTGCTTGGATTCACTGCACCGGAAAGGATGTAAGACTTCATGACGGAAAATGGATTGATGGAAAGCTCGCAGACAGAAAAATTATTTTATAATAACAGTCATCAGAAGTCATTTGAGGCGACGGTCCTCTCCTGTCAGAAAAAGGAAAAATATTATGAAATCGTACTGGATCAGACCGCTTTCTTCCCGGAAGGGGGCGGTCAGTATGCAGATACCGGGTATCTGGGGGATGCAAAGGTACTGGATGTGCAGGAGCAGGATGGACAGATCCTCCACAGAACGGACCGGGAACTGCCGGTCGGAGAAAAGGTGACAGGACAGCTTGACTGGGAACTGCGGTTTATGAAGATGCAGCAGCATACAGGTGAGCATATCGTCTCCGGAATCGTGCATGAACGCTATGGTTATGAAAATGTTGGTTTTCATCTGGGAAATGAAGACTGTACGATGGATTTTAACGGAGAGATCCCGGTGGAAGATCTGCAGGAAATAGAGTTTCGTGCAAATCAGGCAGTCTGGGAAAATCTCAAAATACAGATCCTTTATCCTTCCAAAGAAGAGGAAAAAGAGATGACTTACCGGAGCAAGATCGAGATCACCGGACAGGTGAGAGTGGTTATCATTCCCGGATATGATGCCTGTGCCTGCTGTGCACCGCATGTAGATTTTACGGGAGAGATCGGACTGATCAAGCTGGTTGGCATGCAGCGGTATAAAGGCGGTGTGCGTGTAACGATGCTTTGCGGAGGCAGGGCAATGGCTGATTATGCTTTAAAGCAGAAGCAGGCAAAAGAAATTTCAGCGATGCTGTGTGCAAAAGAAAATGAACTGACCGATGCCGTGGCACATCTGCAGAGAGAGCTGGCGGAAAAGAAGACAGAACTGGCAGAAAAGGAGCAGGAACTGATCCGGTGTAAAGCGGAGCAGATTCCGGAGTCAGAGCAGATTGTCTGTATTTTCCCGGAAGGAATCCAGGGAGACTCTCTCAGGATACTGATGAATGCAGTCCTTGAGAAAAAACGGAAGCTTTGTGCCGTGTTCAGTGGAAATGATGCTGCAGGATACCGGTATGTGATTGGAAGCCGGGATGTAGATGTGAGAAATATGGCGAAAGAGCTGAATGCCGCATTTGAAGGACGCGGTGGAGGAAGACCGGAGATGGTACAGGGAACAGTCAGAGGAACGGAAGAGGAACTGCAGAACTGGATTCTGAGGAAAGCGGAGGAACTGTAGATGAATCAGAAAAAAAAGCAAACTCCATTCTGGCATCTGGCAGGACCGCTGCTGGGATACTGGGTGATCCAGTTAGTTGCAGAGATTATCGTTTCGATGCTGGTCATGCTTCCTTATGCAGCAAAGTATCTGAGTCTGGTTATGAACCATGCTTCAGAAATGAATTATACAGATGTGGTAAATAAATATTATATGGAGACGATGCAGCCGGGGCTGGAGCTGGTGTTGAAATATGCTACAGAGATTAACGGTGTGACAGCACTTTTCACATTGATTCTTACGGTATCTTTATTTCGTCTGGACAGAAAGAAAGAGAAGCAGGGAGGGATACCGCAGCGGCAAAAAGTATCTGCCAGAAACTATGTCTGGCTGATCCTGATGGGAGCAGCAGGAAGTATCGGAGTAACCTGTCTGTCTGTTTTGGCACAGCTTGCGATGAACAGCAACAGCTATCAGCAGAGTGTACAGAGTACCTATGCCGCACCGATTTTTGTTCAGGTTGTGGTTGTGGGGATTATTATCCCGGTCGCAGAAGAGATGATGTTCCGGGGGGTTCTGTATCGCAGATACAGAGAGACAAAGGGCTTTTATTATGCGGCACTGTGGTCATCGGTTTTCTTTTCGGTGACGCATCTGACGATGATCCAGACCGTTTATGCATTTCTGCTGGGAATCCTGCTGTGCTATGTCTATGAAAAGTATGGCTCAGTGAAGGCAGCGATAGGTTTGCATATCTGCCTGAATACCGGGTCGATCCTCTTTACCGGGGTCGGTCTGTTCAGATGGCTGGCAGGAGATCTGATGAGGATGGGACTGGCGATCATTTTAAGTGCTTTCTTCTGTTCCGTCTTATTTGTTATGATACAGAAGATCGGTGATCCGGTAATGGAGAAAAAACCTTCAAGGGAAAACGATGAACCATAACAGGAACATTATATAGAAAATTGTATTTATAAAAATACAATCTTGAATTGTACGCAATGGGGCGTGTGACCTGTTGCGTATTTTTTTACTTTTATGAAGAAAAATCCAGTGATTAAAGGAAATATAAAAGATATCAGGAATTGATGTTAAATTTATAAAAAACTTAAATAATCAGACAATTAAAAATAAAATAATAAAAAGTCGAATTATCAGATAATTTACAGAAAATTCCTATTTACAAGATGGGGAAAAAGAGTTATATTTTAAAAAGTTTTAAATATGCAAAAGAAAGGACAGCGACTATGAGGAAAGAAAATGAAATCCCACAGCAGGGTCTGTATCGTGAAAGTTTTGAACATGATAACTGCGGTATTGGAGCAATCGTTAATATTAAAGGTCAGAAAAGCCACAGTACAGTAGCAGGTGCACTGCATATCGTGGAAAATCTGGAGCATAGAGCCGGAAAGGATGCAGAGGGAAAGACAGGAGATGGTGTCGGAATCCTGACACAGATTCCACATAACTTTTTTAAAAAGGTCTGTCAGCCACTCGGGATCGATCTCAAAGGAGAGAGAGATTATGGTGTGGGAATGTTCTTCCTTCCGCAGGACGAGCTGAAGAGAAATCAGGCGAAGAAGATCTTTGAGGTGATCGTAAAAAAAGAAGGACTGAAATTCTTAGGATGGAGAGAAGTTCCGATCCACCCGGATATCCTCGGAAAAAGTGCGGTTGACTGTATGCCGTGTATCATGCAGGCGTTTATCGAACGTCCGTCCAGGTATGCAAAGGGACTGGAATTTGACCGCCGGCTGTATGTGGTAAGAAGGATCTTTGAACAGAGCAGTGATGACACGTATGTCGTTTCACTCTCCAGCAGAACGATTGTCTATAAAGGGATGTTCCTTGTAGGACAGCTCCGCCTTTTCTTTGCAGATCTGCAGGATGAGGAGTATGTATCAGCCATTGCCATGGTACATTCCCGTTTCAGTACGAATACAGCACCAAGCTGGCAGAGAGCCCATCCGAACCGTTTCATCGTGCATAACGGAGAGATCAATACAATTCGTGGTAATGCGGATAAGATGCGTGCCAGAGAAGAAACGATGGAGGCAGGCAAGCTGAAAGGTGAGCTTCATAAAGTTCTTCCGGCGATCAATACCTCCGGTTCTGACTCGGCAATGCTTGACAATGCACTGGAATTTATGGTCATGAGTGGAATGGAGCTTCCGCTGGCAGTCATGATCGCAATTCCTGAACCATGGGTCAACAACAATGAAATGTCTCAGAACAAGAAAGATTTCTATCAGTATTATGCAACCATGATGGAGCCATGGGACGGACCGGCATCCATCCTTTTCTCCGATGGAGATGTGATGGGAGCGGTACTTGACAGAAACGGTCTTCGTCCTTCCCGTTACTATATCACAGAGGATGATAACCTGATCCTTTCTTCTGAGGTCGGAGTACTGGATATTGATCCGTCAAAGATTGTCATGAAAGAAAGACTTCATCCGGGCAAGATGCTTCTGGTTGATACTGTGGCAGGCCGGGTGATCGATGATGAGGAACTGAAAGAAAAATACGCAAACGAGCATCCGTACGGTGAGTGGCTGGACAGCAATCTGATCGCTCTGAAGGATCTGAAGATCCCGAATAAAGATGTTCCGAAATATACGGCGGAAGAATGTACACAGCTTCAGAAAGCATTCGGATATTCTTATGAAGATGTGAAGACCTCCATTCTGACCATGGCAAAGAACGGTGGAGAGGGAATCGCAGCCATGGGAATGGATGCACCACTGTCCGTTCTTTCTAAAAAGCGTCAGCCGTTGTTTGGATATTTCAAGCAGTTATTTGCCCAGGTTACGAACCCGCCAATTGATGCGATCCGTGAGGAGATTGTTACATCCACTACGATCTACATTGGAAAAGACGGAAACCTGCTGGAGCAGAAAGAAGAAAATTGTAAGATGCTCAGGGTAAATAACCCGATCCTGACCAATACCGATCTTCTGAAGATCAAGAACATGAATGTGGA
>UMBM01048631.1_pt1 | contig 13518 bp, 12 predicted proteins | sample 1963971 | NCBI WGS metagenome assembly UMBM01 (sample SAMEA4835942, study PRJEB28245) | human gut metagenome | biome: gut microbiome; material: fecal sample | place: Denmark | collected 2008 | reverse complement strand
CTGGCTGCCGCGCCTTAAACCGTAATTATTATTGTAGGAGGTGCTATCGGTATTATGGAAGAACCTAAGATTACTTCTGGTACAGTGCCATATATCGCATCTGAAATCCCTGATGATCCAAGAGATATCACACCCGAGCAGTGGGAAGCGATGAAGGCGGTTGATATTCGAACAGTAGACAAGTCTCAGCTTGTAGACTTGAGCACCGTTCACATTGATGAATCCTTGCCTGTGCGTGAAAGAGTGCTCAGTTATCTGAAGCAAGTGAAGAATCCATACTGTGTCCGAGTGGGCAACTTTGCTGTCAAGGTGAAATACAAAGAGGACGGGCCATCCTTTGAGGAAGTGTTCAAGCATCTGCTGCAGCAGCAGAGCATGATGTAATTCTTGCCAGGTCCGTTTTTCATCTGGATAAAGGGCCATAGATGTGGTATAATAGCCTCGGACTAAATCAAGCATACTCACTCCTTAGGCAGACAGACCACGCCAAAGGAGTGAGATTATGCAGAATAATGCGAATGAGATGGCTGTGTTTAATACCGCCATCTATGTGCGTCTTTCCAAGGAAGACATCGTTGCGGCGCAATCTGGCCGTGAGAGCAACAGCATTACCAACCAGAAGCAGCTTATCCTGGACTTTCTGAAGGATAAGCCTGAATTTAATATTGTCTCCATTCGTATAGACGATGGATATACAGGGACGAATTTTGACCGTCCAGCCTTTCAGCGCATGCTGAACGATATTAAGGCTGGACGGATCAATTGCGTGGTCGTAAAAGACCTGTCCCGTTTCGGAAGAGAGTATATCAATTCCGGAAAGTATATCCACCGTCTATTTCCTGTTTTAGGGGTTCGCTTAATCGCTATCAATGACAACATCGACACGATTACCCGTGACGAGAGTAGCGAGTTTAGCATCACGCTCAAGAACTTGATGAATGACAACTACAGCCGTGACATCTCAGTGAAGGTCAGAAGCCAGCTGCAGGTGAAGCGGAAACATGGTGACTTTATTTGTCCGTTTGCACCGTATGGGTACCAGAAGTGCGAGGGAAACCACAATCGAATTGAGCCCGATCCCTATGCTGCCACAGTTGTCCAGGATATTTTCAACTGGAAAATTCAAGGCATGACGAACAATGGCATAGCAATTCGGCTTGCAGAGAGCGGAATTCTTGCGCCGCTGGAGTATAAGCGTCACAAGGGAGAGCCGTTATTCTCCGGCTTCAAAATGAAGGAACGGTGCGAATGGACAGCGCAGGCAGTTGCCCGGATACTCACCAACCCGATCTATATTGGAACCCTCCGCCAAGGCCTTCGCCGTAGACCAAACTATAAAATCAAGAAATCAATACCAACAGAAGAAAACGAGTGGGTTGTGATCCACGACGCCCATGAGCCTGTTGTCACGAAGAGGACATTCTATCTTGCTCAAAAAGCTCTTCTGATAGATACGCGAGCAGCACCACGAGCAACGACAGTTTATCCGCTATCCGGCTTGTTGGAATGCGGAGAATGCGGGAACGCAGTTACTCGAAGCACAATTAACAACGGATATAAGTTATACAGCTATTTCCGCTGCAGCGTGCGCACGAAAGAGAATCGCTGTGAACTCAAGCAGGTACCAGAGGCACAGGTTGAGGCAGCTGTCCTTCAGCTATTGCAAGAGCATATCAGCGCGGTGGTTGAGCTCGACCGGTGTCTATCTGAAATTCAGCAGGTGCCATATCAGAAAATCAATGTTGCCAAGTGTGAGCAGCGTAGAGAAAAACTTGCGGCAGAAATCGCTCGTTATCGCGATCTGAAGGCATCTCTCTATGAAGATATGAAAGAAGGACTCATTTCGAAGACTGACTTCTGTGACATCAGAGGTCAGTATGATGCAAGAATTGCCGATGCGCTGATTGCTCAGGAGCAGATCGACCGAGAACTCAGTATCTATCTCTCGGGCGAACAGTCCCCGAACAACTGGATGAAGACATTTACCGAACATCGAGGATTGAAATCACTCACGCGGGCAGTTGTTCTGGAGTGCATTGAAAAAGTTGTTATTCACAAAGACGAAAAGTTGGAAATCATCTTTGAGCATTCCGAGGACTATGCCCGTTTGGTGAGCAGCCTGCAGGAATATGCCGCGCGTGGAATACTAGGGGAGGCGATGTAAGCATGGCAAGAAAGAGCAGAAAAAATGTCCAAGCCACACCCGCAGTTGTTGTAGGCCCCGTCCAGTACAAGGTAGCGCTCTATGCCAGAATCTCGGTTGAGAACGAACAAAAGCGAGAAGCAGACACCATAGGTAATCAGATTGCGTTGCTGAAGGACTTTGTTTCCCAGCATCAGGATTTAGTTGTCTTTGACCTCTATTGTGATGACGATATCTCGGGAGTTAGCTTTGTGCGCCCGGAATTCGCTCGAATGATGAATGACATCCGAGCTGGCAAGGTGACCTGTGTGATTGTCAAAGACTTGTCTCGTCTGGGGCGAAATATGATTGAGAGCGGTGAATATATTGAGCAGATCTTTCCGAGAATGGGTGTGCGCTTTATCTCCGTTACCGATCGCTTTGACTCATTGCGGGATGATGCCGACATTTCAATCCAACTGAAAAATTTTGCAAACGAGGCATATGCGAGAGACATTTCCAAGAAAATTCGGGCGGTGAAACGGACGCAGCAGCTTGCTGGTAAGTGGACCACTGGCACTCCGCCATATGGATATATGTTAGATCCGGATGACAAGTACCACCTATTTCCTGATCCGCAAACGGGGCCAATCGTTCTTGCCATTTTCCGTATGGTGGCAGAGAATCATACTCTCCACTTCATAGCGAAAACTCTGAATGAGCAAGGGGTGCCCAGTCCCGGACGCTATCTGTACGATATTGGTTTGCGGAAGACGGAGAAGTTCAAAAATGCCATCTGGTATCTGCAAACGATCAAGAAAATTCTTGTCGATCCGGTCTATCTTGGTTGGATTGTGTCCGGAAAGTACAGAAGCCAGCTGTGCGAGCGGGGGACAAAGACTACAGTTAAAACGCCCGAAGAGGAATGGATTATCAATAAAGGTATGCATGAACCCATTGTTTCCAAAGAGCTTTTTGATAAGGTTCAGGACATCCTCTCGGCTAGGCAAAGTGAACAGGGCCTTGCGACTATCTACGATTCCAAGAGTAAACGAAGAAGTATGTTCAAAGGAATTCTTCGTTGCGGAGAATGTGGTCGCAGTATGTACTTGCGCAGTAAATCTAATCGCGGTTATTACTATTATTGCACTCTCCATGAGAATTACAATGCCACCATTTGTCCCAAGAAAGCGGTCAAACAAGAGGATGTAGAGTCCCTTGCCCTGCGACTTATCCAAACTCAGATAAGAGCATTCTCCGATGCCCAGAGACTGATTGCCAACTTGAATGCTACGCCTTCTTCGCAGACCCGCTATCAGATATATGAAACCCAGATTGATGATGCAAAGAGAAAAATTGAAAAGTTCAATCAGCTGAAGGCAGCCCTGTATGGCGATTTTGCAGATGGGCTTCTGAGCCATCAAGATTACACAGATCTGAGCGAGGACTACTCTAGGAGGGCGGATGATTTGAGGATCTTTATTGCTGAATTGGAGAAGGAAAAGGAAAAGTACTCAGTGGGATTTGGCAGCAAAATGCAGTGGGCACTGTTGATTGAAAAGTATAAGGATCAGGAGTCCCTTGACGCTGAAATGGCAGCAGCCTTCATTGAGACGCTTACCTTGTTTAACGATGGCCATGTTGAAGTGGCATTCCGCCATCGTGATGAGATTGAACAGGTTCTCTATGTCGCTGCGACCCGAGGAAAGGAGGCGGAGAGATATGCCGGATAAGGTGCTGGCGTTTTATATTCGTTTGTCGAGTGAAGACCGAGATCTCAAAACAAATGCATTGAAGAATGAGAGTAACAGTGTTTTCAACCAAAGGCGGTTACTCCAGGATTACTATGATACACATGAATCGCTCCATGGTTATAAAGTGATCGTGTTCTGCGATGACGGTGTCACGGGAACACATTTTGACAGGCCAAAGTTCGATGAGCTAATTGAGATGGCTCGCAATCAGGAAATTCATTGCATTATGGTGAAGGACCTATCTCGTTTCGGAAGAAACTTTCTTGAGATGGGAAACTACCTCGAACTGATCCTGCCTCTTTATGGGGTCCGCTTTATCTCTATCAATGATGCCTTTGATAGTGATGACTACTTAGGTGTCACGGGCGGACTTGAGTTAGCCCTCCGCAATCTCATCAATAATATGTATAGCCGAGATCTATCAACCAAGGTGCGCTCAGCTTTTCGCACCCGCAATCTGCGTGGTGAATACTGGGGAGGAAACGGCTTCTATGGCTACCAAGTCCATCCTCATAACAAAAAGAGATTGATCGTAGATGAGCAGGTTCGTGACATCATTGTCATGATTTTCGAGTCCTGCGTTGCAGGCATGACCACGAGCGAGATCGCTCAAATGCTGAATGATATGGGCATTCCATCCCCGTTAGAGCATAAACGGCGAAATGGCGGGTTTTATAATGGGGTGGTCAAGGAAGAGACTGGAATCTGGCTCAAGGGGGCTGTTCGAAAGATTTTGACTGATGAACGCTATACCGGTAAGATGATTACCAATACTCGAGAGACAGAAGAAGTAGGAAAGCCTAAGATGCGATCATTGCCCCGAGATCAATGGATCATAGTGCCAGGTACACATGAAGCAATCATTTCGGAGGAGTTGTTCCGAACGGCACAGAATGCGCTCCAAGGGCGTATTCGGAATGTTAACAAGAATACTGCCGGAAACCGAGCCAACAATCTGTTTGTTTGTGGCTGCTGCGGGAGGAAGCTCCGAAAGAATCCAGCAAAGGAACCACACCTTGTTTGCCCGAAAAATGACAGTATTAAGGGTGCTGAGTGTGCGGGTCTCTTTGTCAATCAGGCCCAAATTGAGCAAGCTGTTCTTCAGATGCTGCGGGAACAAAGTAGGAGCTTCCTTGAGCAGCATTGTTTGATGCAGGCATGCATTGACAAAAAGCTTTCAAGTATTCAAACGGAGCTTGATGCTAACACCAATATGACAAGACGGCTCCAAAGTAGAAAGGCTGAACTATATGAGCAATACCGAGCGGGTCGCATAAGCAGAGAGAAATTTGCTGATATCCAGAAGACAGATTCAGAGAAGCTGGCAAGACTCTCAAGTAGAGCTGAAGAGATCAAGCGGCTTCTGGTAGAGCACTATGAGTCTCGAGGTAATCTTGCGGCGGGAAAAAGAACAGCAGATCAGATCATCCTGCTTAAAGACTATGATCCGGAAATAATTAGAAATTTTGTAGAGCGGGTTCGTGTGTACCCTTCAGGAGAGATTGAGATAGATATGCGTACTTCGAGCGGGTTTGAATTTGTAACGGCAAGCTAAAACAATAAGCGCCCCCCACTTTGGAGGCAGCTGAAAAAATTCCGAAAAAACTGTATGTCTATCTTGACACAACCAGAGGGCATCGTCACCGGCACGGCGGTCAAGATGTTCACTGTGGCCGGGCCGGTGATCGTATTCGGCACAGCCGCCAGCGTGGTGTACGGGCTGGTGCTGTATCTGCTGGCATAGTGTGAGCGCCGGCGCTGCCGGTCACGACCGTGTCCGCCCGTACACATAAAAAGCCGCCTTTCGGCGGCACATGAAAAAAGAACCGGCCTCTAGCCGGTTCTTTTCACGCGGTTCAGATGTACTGCTTCATGCCCTCGGTGGCGGTGTCCTCGTCCGCGCTGATGGTGACGGTGAACTTCACGCCATTCTCCTCGCTGAAGCGGTCCAGCCAGTGAAGGAACGTCTCTACCGCCTGCAGGTCGTTGCTGCCGGCGATCTTGCAGAGATTATCCACGAACACATGGGAAATATCGTAATTGCCCGCGTACATACCGCACAGGAATCCGCGCAGGCAGTCAAAAGAATCCACATTATACTCGCCGGCGTTGACCAGACGGACGTTGTAGCTGACGTCGTAGGTCATATCGCCCTTAGGCTCGATGCACACGACACTTCCGGTCTCGGACTCCACACTGGTGTGGATGAGCTCGATGAGCTGCTTGGTCTTACCGGCACCGTTGGCACCCATGATCAGTCTAACCATAAGAAATCACTCCTTTGTCATTGGTGGTTTCCACCTGAGTACAGCATACCATACCGGTGGAAAAATAGCAATGCAGAAAAAGTAAACTTATTTTTGGGCACTTTTACTTTTCCAGCTTCCCCAGCAGCGTCTGCCGCAGGTCCTCATACCCCGGCTTGCCCAGCAGGGCGAACATATTTTTCTTATAGGCCTCCACGCCGGGCTGGTCAAAGGGGTTCACGTCCAGCAGGTAGCCGGACAGGCCGCAGGCGTACTCAAAGAAGTAGATCAGCCCGCCCAGGGTCTGCTCATTGACGGATCCTGTCCGCAGCGTCACGTTGGGCACGCCGCCCTCCACATGGGCCAGCAGCGTACCGTCCATGGCCTGCTGGCGGATAAAGTCCATGCTCTTGCCCGCCAGGAAGTTCAGGCCGTCGCCGTTGCCCTCGTCATAGGGCACGGGGTTTTCGTTTTGAGAGGGGCCGAAGCGCACCACCGTCTCGAACAGGTGGCGCTCACCCTCCTGGATGTACTGGCCCATGGAGTGCAGGTCGGCGGTAAACTCCACACTGGCGGGGAACAGGCCCTTGTTCTCCTTGCCCTCGCTCTCGCCGTACAGCTGCTTCCACCACTCGGACATAAAGCGGAAGCAGGGCTCATAGGCCGCCAGCAGCTCGATCTTCTTCCCGGTGCGGTACAGCTCATATCGGGCGCCGGCATACTGCCAGGCGGGATTGGCGTTCATGTCCGCCAGGGCACATTCGCGCATCATATCCGCCGCGCCGGCCATCAGCGCGTCGATATCGATGCCGGCCACAGCAATGGGCAGCAAACCCACGGCCGTGAGCACACTGTACCGTCCGCCGATGTTGTCCGGCACCACGAACTCCTCGTAGCCCTTATCGTCGGCCAGGCCCTTCAGGGCCCCCTTGCGGGCGTCGGTGGTGGCATAGATGCGCCGGGCGGCCTCCTCCGGGCCGTACTTCTTCTCCAGCAGCTCACGGAAAAAGCGGAAGGCCACGGCGGGCTCCGTGGTGGTGCCGGACTTGGAGATAACGTTCACGGAGAAGTCCACGCCGTCCACCAGCTCCATCACCTCGGTCAGCGCGTCGGAGCTGAGGCCGTTGCCGATAAAGTAGATGTTGGGTGTGTCCTTCTTCTTCAGGTTGTAGTTGGGGGAGCGCAGGCATTCGATGACGCCCCGGGCACCCAGATAGGAACCGCCGATACCGATGACCACCAGCGCCTGGGAGTCGGACTGTATTTTCTTCGCCGCCGCCTTGATGCGGGCAAATTCCGCCTTGTCATAGTCCTCCGGCAGACGCACCCAGCCGGTAAATTCGCCGCCGGCGCCATCACCATTTTGCAGATGGTCATGGGCGATACGCAGGCGGGGGGACAGTGCGGCCTCGTAGGGCAGTGGGATAAAGCTGCGGATATTTTGCAGATCGACCTGTATCATGTTAAAACCTCCTCGTCGGTGCAATGCAACTATTTGCCCTATCGTACAACGTTTCCGGCGAAAATACAAGGGGAAAAACGGGACTTTCCCTCGCTTTTCCCCTTTCCGCTACGCCAGGAACACCGCCTGCTTCAAAAGATCGGTGAACATCCGTCCCCAGCTGCGCCCCGGAACGCTCTCCGCCGCCAGAATGGGCACCGTCAGCACCTCCGTATCGCCGCTGCACAGGGTCAGCGTGCCCACCTGCTGGCCCTGCTGTATCGGGGCCGCCAGCGTCTCCGGCAGGTCCACCCGATACTCCAGCGACGATGCCTGCGCCTTCTCCACCACAGCGGTAACGCCCGTCTCCGGCAGCGTCAGGCTTACCTGCTCCGCCTCCCCCATGGTCACCGGCAGGGCAGGCAGCGGTTCCTCCGGCGCGGCGGAGACCAGCGTATAGGTGGAGAAGCCGTAATTCAACAGCGCCTTGGCGTCGGTGTTCCGCTTGTCGGCCGTCTCTCCCTTCATGACCACCGCGATCAGCTCCATGCCCTCGCGCTCCGCCGTGGCGCTGATGCAGTAGCCTGCGGAGGCGGTGTAGCCGGTCTTCAGCCCTGTGGCGCCGTCGTACCAGCGGATGAGCTTGTTTGTATTGGCCAGATCAAAGGTGCCGTTTCGGATGCTGTCCGTCCATATGGTGGTGAAATTGCGGATGTCCGGGTGCTTTGTCAGCAGCTCGCGGCTCATAAGGGCAATGTCATAGGCGCTGGTAACGTGGCCCGCCGCCGTCAGGCCGGTGGGATTGGCAAAATGGGTATCGTCCATCCCCAGCCCCCTGGCGCGGTTGTTCATCTGCTCCACGAACAGCTCCGTCACACCGGCGACCTTCTCCGCCAGCGCCACCGCCGCGTCGTTGCCGGAGGACACGCACACGCATTTCAGCAGCTCCTCCACGGTGATCTGCTCGCCCTCCGCCAGAAAGACCTGGCTGCCGCCCATGCCGGCGGCGTTGGCCGACACCGTCACCACGTCGTCATAGGCCAGCGCGCCGCTGTCGATGGCGTCCATGGTCAGCAGCAGTGTCATGATCTTGGTGACGCTGGCCGGCTCCAGCTTCTCATGCTCGTTTTGGGCGAACAGCATCTGTCCCGTGGTCTTTTCCATCAGCACCGCGGCGCGGGAGGTCAGCGGCAGGTCCACCGCCCCGGCGTGTACCGGCAGCACAGCGGTGATGCACAGCGCCGCCAGCAGCGCTGTCAGTTTTCGTTTCATAGCGTCCCCTCCAGGCTTTTTTCTATGGGTATGCGGCGGGACAAGACGTTCATGCCCTTTCGACACAATTTTCGGTTGCAAAACCGCCGCCGGTATGCTACAATAACCCGGTAAGTAAATCGCAGGGTTGGTATATCGGTATTACAGCGGCTTCCCAAGCCGTTAAGGCGGGTTCGACTCCCGTACCCTGCTCCAAGTTAACAAACAGGTTTAGATGTCATGCGGTGAAAACCGCATGACATCAAGCTTTTCCGGGGTTTCCCATACCCCGATTTTAACGGTTTCAAGCATGGATGTCAGAGCCGTCTGGGAGGCGTTCGACGTGATTTGAACCCCCCCTTTTTCTGCTTTCTGGCGATAAAATCAGATGCAGCTCCCTTTTGCACGAGGATTTTCCTCACAAAAGGGAGCTTTTTTCATAAAAAAGTTTCACAAAGTTTGGGGCGTCGGTTTGTTGGTTTCATAAAACCATCAACCGGCGCTCTTTTGCGTTTCAGGACAGATCAAGGGCGGAAGCCCGGAGAGGAGCAATATGCGAAAACCAACAAGACCGCTGGCACGGCGGATCGACGAGCGGCAGCCAGTGCCCTATCAGCAGAGGTCACCGGAACCGGTGTTTTGCACCGAAAACGAGCGATGCCGTGGATGCCCGTATCCCGCCCACGGTATTGTCTGTTGGCACCGGGGTGGAGGCTGTCTGCGCACAGATATGGAAGAAATAGAAAGGAGAAGCAAATGATGATTCAAGCGGTTCTCAGTAACCCCAGCCACCTGGAATACGGCGTAGCAACTATCCCGTTCCCCATCCCCCGCGACCAGTACGCACACTGCATGGAACTGCTGGCGGCGTTGGAAATCGGTGACGCGGTCAAGGCAGACTGCAAGGTGGAGAAGATCGACAGCTTCTACACCGTTCTCAAGCGAGTGGAAATGCTCACGGTCAATGTGGAGGAGCTGAACTACCTCGCCAAACGGTTGGACAGCTTTGACACCGGTGAGGCCGCGCAGTTTCAGGCGATGGCGCACAAGTTGGAGCTTTTCAAGCTGAAGGATCTCATCAACCTGACCTTCTGCTGCCAGCAGACCACGGTCATCACCGATTTTTCCGACCTCGCCGCTGTTGGCCGTGACCACTACATGAACCTGCACGGCGGCAACGCAAGCGTGGATGAACTGAACGCGCTGGATGGCGAGGAAACCGCGCGGCGGCTCATTGAAAACGGCGGCGGCACGATCACGCCCTACGGCGTGGTCTACGACAGCGGCATGAAGCTGGAACAGGTCTACGACGGCCGGTTCTTCCCCTGCTATTACTATGAGCCGAACGCCATCACCGTTGCGGTGACCTCCAAAACCGAGCCAGAGGACACAGAACACATCACATGGCTGTTTTTCCCTATGGTGCAGGAGGAAATCGACCGCGCCCTCCTTCGCGTGGGCATCACAGATCCCGCCGATGTCCGCCTGCGGCTGGAGGACAGCCAGCTCCCCAACGAGGTGGATGTCCTGTTGGATATGGAGTACGAAACCCTCTCCGACCTCAACGAACTGGCAGGGGCAACGGATGGGTTATCAAAAGCGGATATGGAAAAGCTGGGCGCCGTGGTCACGCTGGCAGAGCCAAAGTCCGCGGCACAGATCAAAAATCTCGCGGAAAACCTTGACCTCTTTGACTTCGCCCCCGACGCGCACTCTCCCGCCGAGTACGGCAAGTACATGATCCAGCAGTCCGGTCATTTCGACTATGACGAAAATCTCGACGCTTTTTACGACTATGAAAAGTACGGCACGGAGCGCATGAATGAGGAGGACGGGATGTTCACCGACCGGGGTTACATCGCCTATAAGGGCTATTACAGTATGGAGGAAGTAATGAACGGCAGCCAGAGCAGCCACATGGAGATGGGAGGGCTTTCACGATGATCATTCAGGCGGAACTAAAGTGTAAGCAGACCGGGTGTGAGGCAGACCCCTGTGCCGTGGATAAGGTCATCGAGCTGCCAAGCCCGCGGTTCCGGCAGTTCAGCCGCGCACTGCTGGCTGACTATGATTTCATCGCAGAGAATAAAAACGCCATCCGACACGATGATGACGCCAGACACTGTCTGCTCATCCTCGACGCGGATGGAACAGACGGTTTCCTTGTTGACCCGCAGGGGTATAATTACGCCCGGTACAGTGCCTTTGTCCCCAACGCCCGCAGTTTGTTGACGCCGGATATGGGGATCGACCGCAGCTACCTTTCGCCGGCAGAGCCTTGGCGCAATGAAAATCGGGATGAAATGCTCCGCATGACGCTGCGTGTCGATGGAAAGCCGGACTACACCCTCGTCCTCCCCGCTGATGAGGAATACCTGGACGCGGTGAAGGCTTACCTCGATATTGATGTTTTCGCGGATGCCATGCTCTGCGATATTCGCTTCAAGGTGCCTTACATCGGGGAGCTGATCCGCGACACGGATTGCCCCGCCGTGGAGGACTACAGCGATTTTGCCGAAGCCTTGGAGGACATCTGGCAGAAGGACGGGATGCTCCTGACCTACGCCGCCGTGCTGGAGGCCGAGCAGCCGGATACGCTGCGCGGAGCATGTGAGCTCCTACGAAATCTGGATAACTACCAGCGCATCACAGAGGATGCCTACGGCTACGGTCAGCATCGATTGCAGGAAACGCTGGGGCTGGACGATGAAGCCATCTATGAACTGGACGGCTACATGGATTTTGAGCAATACGGTCAGGACTGCATGGAAAACGACTGCGTGACAAAAACAGAGTTCGGCCTGCTGCGCCGCTTGGACCCGCCCTTTCCGGAGCAGCGGCAGGGGCAGCAGATGTTTCGGTAGACTTTGCGGCAGATGTGTAGTATGTTTGCCGTTACCAAAATAGGAAAGGAAGGAACACCAAATGGCTGTAAACGCAAGGACAGAGGAATTTCAGCACATTGAAGTATTTGATAAGCCCGCGCTGTTCACCAACGGGCGTATTGCCCGTGATACCGTGCCGAAGGGCTGGTACTGCTATGACATTCGCAGCTCTGACGATGATCCCGGCGAGCTGTGTTACCTGGAAGAAAATGTTGTGGTCAACCACGCAGGCTCGGTGCTGATGACGGAAAAGCTGGCGATGCCTAAGTCCGGGCGGCTGGATGTGCGGGATGAGCTCGGTTTTCTCGATGAAGGCAACATGACGCTCCGTGAGTTCTGCGAGGCGCATCAGCTCCCGTATCCCGCGGAGAACATGAAATTTCATATCCGGCCTGCCCGCCCGGAGGAGGCGGGCTTATTTTATACCCCGCACCCCGAAGAAGATAAGCGGCTGGGTACCGTTGGTCATGTCCGCATGGATTTCGGGCGCAGCGGCAACGAGTTCTGGCATACATGGTGGCCCCGTGGCCCGGAGGAGCTGAACAGCCCCGCATTCAAGCTGGAGCTGCAGGAGGTCGTGGACACGCTGCGGGAGAGTGTGCTGAAAAACCGCTTCGCTATGGAGCGTTTTTGCTATGAACGCGGCGGGAAAATCAGTGGCGGCTGGACACAAAACTACGGCTACATCGTGGAAACGGAGCACTACCGCTACTGCCTGCGCTGCAATCCGTCCCCCGGAGATTATAACTGCTACTGTACGGCCTATGATCTGGATGTCCAGAGGCAGAACATGGCGTGGGAAGAAGTGCCTCACATGGAAATAGGGGGCATGATATGAGCATGGGAACGGCTTGTGCCAGAGGGCCTCCCACCCTGTCAGACCATTCTAAATCTTTCCGTTGACTTACGGATGGTTGTGTGGTAGTTGTTTGTGCTACCAAAAACACGAAAGGAGAAACGCACATGAAAAAGAGGATCATGACACTGATGATGGGGATGCTCCTGCTGCTCACGGCCTGTGGGCAGACAGGGAGCAATTCCGCATCGAAAATGATGCCGGTGGCGGCGGTACAGAGCGCGGCACAGACCATCGCGCCTGTTGAGGACACGGTGCAGGAAGATGTCGACTTCCTGCCCGCTGAGGAGGGCGTCGAGGAGGTCAAGGGCGCAGATGACAAGGAAACTCCGAACCCCGCCGAGGACGCGGATACACCTTCTGCCAAGACGGAGGAAACTTCGACTACGCCCGCTGAAACGGCACCGCCCGCTGCACCGAAAGAGCCGGCAATACCTGCGCCTGTGCCGGAGGATAAACCTGCTCCCGCACCCACACCGGCACCTGCACAGAAGCCGGCGGAGAAGCAGGAGGAAGAACCTGCGCCTGCGCCTGCGCCTACGCCCGAACCTACGCCTACGCCGAAGCCTGCCGCCAGCGGGAACATCTACTCTATTGCGGAGGCCATTCAAGCGGGCAACGAGTACGCAAGAGCGCAGTACGGCGTGACCATCGATACCAGCATGACCGCGGCCGACTCCAGCTACTTCCCCGGCACGGCGGACAGCGTGGCATGGTTGGCAGAGAATGGCGGACAGGCGGCACTGACCGCCGCCGTGCGGGGCAACGTGGACGCCACCTTCGCCTGCCTTGCCGCCATGGACGGCGCAGAAACGGTCAGCGCGTATGCGCGGTTCAACTGTACTGTCCGCTACGATGCGGCATCGGACGAGTACATCGTGGTGGTGCTGTACGGATAAACCAACTGAATACCCGACCAGAAGACCGACAGCGTGAGCTGCCGGTCTTTTGCGTTGGGAGAAA
>UMBM01008880.1_pt1 | contig 13809 bp, 27 predicted proteins | sample 1963971 | NCBI WGS metagenome assembly UMBM01 (sample SAMEA4835942, study PRJEB28245) | human gut metagenome | biome: gut microbiome; material: fecal sample | place: Denmark | collected 2008 | reverse complement strand
TCGACGTTGACAATCTCCCGGGCTGTTTCGGTCTTGACAGGGCGGCCCTCCTCGTCGTGGGTGGTGGCGCTCGTCTTGACGGTCTCCTTGTATCGCACGGCCTGCTGGTCCAGCTCTTGGAGGGCCTGCTCGGTGCGATCCATGAGCAGATCTGCAATACGCAAAAGGCGGGCAACTCGGCCCGCCTCACCCTCTGCTACGACTTGCGCCGTTTTTTGCGCCGTTTCTGCCGCGATTTTGCTGTGCTGCTCGTCACGGATTTCAACCCACTTTTCGCGCTTTGCCCGGTCCTTGATTGTGTTATACGGGATTCCGTACTTCTCGGCGAGCGCCCGCGTGGAAATGTCGGTCGAGGCATACTCGTTCCGAATAGCGATCCAGTCCCGGACGGCTTTCTTCTTCGGCGCTTTGGCCTTGCTCACAGGGCCCCCGCCTCCAACCATGCGCGGTAGAGCTTCGGCCCCTGGCGGGCAATCCAGTCTACAAGCTCCTCATTTTGCGCGTAGTCGCTCTCGCCGCCAAGACCAGATTCAAAGAAAAAGGCGTGGACGATCTCGTGCCGCAGCGTTTGCTTGCGGATAGCGCCCCAATCCGAGACGTTGACCGGGTCGCTGGGGTCGCGAAGATCCCGCTGCACAACGATCTCGTGGGTGCTCTCGTCGGTGTAGCCCTGGCAGCGGTTCAGCGCCGCGTCGTCCTCCGGGTTGAGGAAGTGGACGGTATATTCTTCGCCCAGTACGGATACAGTGTTCTTGTTCATGGTTTGCCCTCCCTTGCGTTTGTAGGTGGTGCGCAGCAGGCCTTCATGCAGACCAGGCCGTGCATAAACAATAAACCCCCGGCGCGTTTGGCGCCGGGGGCCTGGAAAGAGGAGAACAGAGCAGAAAACGCCTAAAACTACCCTGCTTAGTCAGTGTATCATACGACAGGGGGGTCTCCGCTGGCGGATTTCCAGACGGGGAGCGTTTTTGCGAGGATCTGATAAACGGCACCAACGCGCCGTGCGAGGTGTGACGGATCTATCGGCCAATTGGTGCCATTGGTGCGCAGGGCCACGCTCGGGACAGGCTCCTTCGTGGTGATGGCCTCCCGGAGCGGTACGGCATAAATACCGCCCACGCTCCGAATCACGTCGTCGATGACCTGCCGGGTCTCAGGTGATAGGCGCTTGTAGCTGGTGCAGAGCCAGTAAATGGCGGCCTGGTCTTCCTCAGAGAGCCCGAACCGCGGCCCGGAGTGAAACTTCAATCGTCATCACCTCCATGGGTGTGCTCCATGGCGATGCTGTCCTCCGGCTCCTGCCGGGTGGCGGCCTTGCCGGCCGAGACACCCAGCGCGTAGAACCCGGCAAACATGCAGCCAAGGATGATGTCGCCGAGGATGGTTAAAATCATTTTATCCCTTCCTTTCGCCCAGATGGCAGTACCCGTTATACTGGGTTGCGGCTTCCGGGGCCTCAATATTTTGGCTCCACGTCCGGCAACCGCCAAAGAGGTCGCCCGGGTTTCCTGTCCAGAACTCGCAATCCCTGCACCGTACCACGTCCACCAGGTCGCAGGCCACGCTGGCACCGCGCTGGTTATCGAATTTCAGGTCTTTCATCGTCCAAAACCTCCCGGATCGTAATGGTCGTCTCCGCCGGGCCGGGGTTGGGCTTGGCCCGCACGGTGAGTGAGATGTGTTTGAAACTGTCATCCCGGATGATGCCGCCCTTGGTCAGACCGTCCAGAATGAACTTGCCGGAGTAGTTGTCCGGGTCGCGGCGGCGATTGTCCTGGAACTGATACTCGATCAGCACCTCGGCCCGTTCAAAAGGGCGCTTTGGCCGCCGGGCGCGGGCCTGCCAGGTGACGCGGTCTGTCCAGTCGGCTTTTACGGCGCGGTAGACCTGGACGTTCGTCCGCCCGTTGAACTGGTTCATCGAGGGCGGCACCCCGACGAACACGAGCTTGATCTGCCGCCCGGTCATCGCGTCCTCCAGTTCCGGGCCGGATCGCGGTTGATCTGGACCCGGTGGCCCTTGCTGCGCTCCGCAATGCGGGAGCCGATGGCTTCGTCGATGGCGATCAATTCGTCTAGCAGCTTCTCGGTGGAGATGATCGTGTAAAGCCGCTCGTCGTTGTAGCGGTAGTTCAGCAGCTCAAAGGCGAGATTGAGGTCACCTTGGGTGGGGCGCTCGGCACCCTTGAACAGGTCGTCGATGTAGAGCACCGGCGCGGTTTTCAGATCCCGCATCCGCTCCACGCCCTCCGGCTCGTTCAGCAGAGCCTTGATCCGGGCGCTTTCGTCACGCCACAGCATGTACCGCACGGGATACCGCAGGGAAAGCTCCTGCAGAATGGCTGTGCAGATGTGGGTCTTGCCGCTGCCAACCTGCCCGCCTGCCAGAAACCACCCCGCCGGGGCGGCTGCATAGGCCTTGGCGGCAGCATAGATGCGGCGTTGCCATTCATCATCGGCCTGGTATGTAGCAAAGGTCATCCGCCGTAATGCGGGACCGAGACCGCTTCGATCCAGACGACGGCGGGCTTCCCGGCGGGCCAGGCAGTGGCACGGCACCTGTACGTGGGCGGCCATCTGCTCATCATAGCGGAAATAGTATCCGCGGTTGAGGCAATCCGGGCAGTCGATGCCGTCATCCTTGGTGCCGGGTTCGCTGTTCATCTGGTCTACGAGGTGGCGCTGCCATTCTTCCTCGGTCATCTGGTGCCGGGGCTGTACGCCGGTATCAGACAAAATCCTCTGCAAACTTTGAAGCATTGGTCGCTGTACCTCCTTTCGGGCGCGGGCCGCGGCCATTTGTGCGCTCCCATGTGCGGACGCAAGCCTTCCAGTCCTTTATCGGGGCTTTTCCGCCTTGTTTCCAACCGTTGGTCTCATAGTGGTCGAAGAACTCCTCGGGGTCGACACTATTATTCCGCTCCTTGCAATAGGCACGGACGTCCTCGACGGACTTCGGGCGGGCCTCACGCTGTATAGTGTTCTTACTTGTAGTATTATTACTTGTAATATTATCTGGCCAGTTTTTTGACCGAGGGTCAGCTAAATTATTGGCCGAGGCCTCCGCCAGATTTTTGGCTGACCCCTCGGCTAAATTTTTGACCGAGGGGGTGCTAAGCGGCCGGATTTTTCGCTCGATAACATTGTTGGCCCCATCACGGAGCACCTCGACATCAACATAACCGTAGCGTTTCAAATTCGCAATCCATCCCTTGACGCTTGTAATGCTTACGCCGTACAAATCACAAAAATAAGAGTTTGAGGCGTAGCAATAACCACAAATGTTCGATAATGCGGTAATTTCGGCAAACAGGATTTTCTCGGAAGGCTTGAGGCGCTTGTCATATCGAACGTCAGCTGTCAGAATTGCATAGTAGGCGGGGCGTTCTCGTTCGTTCATGGATTACGCCTCCCTTAAAACGGCAGATCGCCCTCGTCGTCCTCGATCGGCTCGAACTGGACGTTCGGTTCACCGCTGGCGCTGGCATAGCCGCCCTCCGGGTTCCCTTGCTGCGACTTCGGCCCGGCAAAGTTGGCACTGCTGGCAACGATCTCAATCGCCGTTCGGTTGTTGCCGTCCCTGTCCTTGTAGGTGCGGGATTGCAGGCGGCCGTCGAGGACGATCATCTGGCCTTTCTGGAAATATTTGCAGATGAATTCGGCCGTGTGCTCCCACGCGACGACGGAAATCCAGTCCACAAGATTTTTGCCGCTGGCATCCTTGCGCCCGCGATCGCAGGCAATGGTAAAAGAGCACACGCTCTTGCCGGTTGTGGTCTGGCGCATTTCGGGGTCGCGGACGAGGCGACCCTGGATTGCAATTACATTAAGCATTTTCTGTCCTTTCTGTCGGGAGATAGTTCGTCCCGAACTTAGCTATAAAGCCCTCGACCGTATCGCCGGTCTCGTCGAGGTATTTCTGCTCGCCGAGTTCATGCAGCAGCCGCATACGGTCAGGGTTGAAGTGTACGCCGTCCGGCGGTTCGTTGTGGCACCAGTGGCACAAGTCCACAACCAGGCCGTAGCGTTCGGAGAGGGTGCGGTTTGGCCCGCCGAAAATGTGATGCCGCTCGAGGGCAATCACCTTTCCGCACAGGTAGCATCTTCGCATTGCCACAGGCTCAACAGCCTGTCCACCTCCTCCGGGGATTTCGTCTCAATGCCCAGGGCCTCGGCATCCTCGATCAGGTCATCGAGGAGCCGGGCCATCTCGGCGCGGTCGTAAGTACTGGAGCCGTAGTACAGGCAGACATCGTCGTAGTCGCTGCCGGTGCAGTGGCCCAGGGGTTCAGCAAGCCAGCCGATGCCAGAGCGCTGCCAGTGTTCGCAGGTGTAAGCAACAGCGGCGGTTGCAACACGCACAATCTGGAACACACCGACCCGGCGGATCGCCTCGCGGTATACGTCCTCTTTGGTGATGCAGACATTCGAGGTGCTGGTCTCGATGGCAATTTTCTCGCACAAAACCCAGCAGTACGCATTGGCCGACAGGCTGCGATGCTCTCTGAACGGCTTGCAAGCCGCTGTGAAGGGCTTTTTGCCGTTCAGCATATCCAACAGCCTGTACGCGGCGGCCTCGTAGGCGGGCAGAATTTTCAGGCACAGGAACAGCCCCTCCCGTTCACGGGAGAACCGCCCGCCGTTGAATCGAATCTCGATCATAAGCGCCGCCAGCTTTCGCGCAGCTTCTCTGTCCAGGCGGCGGCTGCCTCGGCAGCTTCCCCGGCAGAGGTGAACACCTGAGAGCCGAGCTTATCCTGCCGCACCCAGACCGTGGTGCCATCGGTGCGCTTGAGGAAAATCTCGGCGGGCGGCCCATCATAGCAGGCGCACAGGATGACGGGCCGGACGATGTAGCGGCCCAGGCCGGGATCGCGGTCGCTGACATAGGAGATCATGTACAGGCAGGTGCCGAGCTGAGGACGTTCCATCATGCCTGCGCCTCCTTCTGCGCGGCCTGCTGCTTTTTCCAGCAGGAATAGCACAGACCGTCAAATTTGATTTGTGCCTGCTCCAGGGTGATGGTCTGGCCGTTCTTGAATTGAAGCCCCTGCAGCGGGCGGCCGCACTTGGCGCAGACAGGCTTTTTCGCCTTGGCCTGCTGCTGTGCCGGGGCCGCATCGGTGGTGTACTTGGTGGAATCAGCCTGCCAGTAAATGTCCGCACCCACGCCCAGCGCCTTGGCGGCCACGGAGAGCGCATCGGTAGTTGCCATCTTGTAGCACTCGTCCGAGCAGTTCGGGCCGTTGCGCTCGTTGGCGCAGAACATCGAGCCGCCGGTGCCGGGGATAGCATCCGACCATGCGCCGGTCGTTTTATCGAGAAAATAGAGATTGATGTCCACGAAAGCGGCAATCTCGCCGGTCTTTTCGCAGGGCTGCAGCCATTTTTGGGTGATCTCGTATTTCCAGCCGATGCCGCAGGGGCCGAACACCTCGGTCAGGGCCTTGATTCTCCACATGGGGTTGATCTCGGTCTTGCCCTTGAGCCGTCCGCCGGTGATGGCCCGCTGGGCGTTGTCCGGCACGGCGCGGAACTGCTGGTAAAGCTCGAGGTTTCCCATTCCTGTTGCGTTTTCCATGCTGTTGCCCCCTTACTTGATCTGCAGGTTGAACGATGTCTTGACGGTCGCGCCGGGTACGATGAGCCCGGCCTTGAGCGCAGTTTTCAGCGCGGTCTTGGACAGCTCCGGCTCCTTATACTTGAGGAGATCGTCCTGATTCACGGCCACGCCGTTGATCTCCTCGTGATCGTGGGCCTGAATCCAGAGGACCACGCTCTCCACGTCCGGCACGTCCACGGCCTCGCTGGTGCGGTAGGACAGCACGTTGCGGGCAGTTTCCAGCTTGGCAGGCTTCACGCCCAGCCCGGCGGCCCGCTTGAGCTGTTTGTCCATGTAGGCAACCATGCGGTCGGCCTGGGCTTTCTTGGCCTTGTAGCGGGCAGCCAGAGCATCCGCTTCGGCCTTGATCTCCTTCGCCTCTGCCAGTAGCCCCTTGTAGGCGCAGGCACAATCGTCCAGCTTCTGGGCAAAGTCGCCCGCCAGGGATTCGAGGGTATCGTCGAAGGCCTCCTCCGGCACGTCCCCGGCATCGTAGGCATCCAGGAATTGCTGGATCATATCAGGAATTTCATAAAGTTTCATGGGATAGCTCCTTCATGATGACAGGAATCCACTGCTCGGCCATTGCGGCGGCGATTCCCGGAAATGTTTTGGCACGTGTTTTAGGGTCGCGTTCTTTTCGGCCCTGGAATTTGCGATAGTTTCCATGGGCATCTTTGCAGCCGCCGTTGACATACGGCTCATGGGAGGCAAGGATCTCGGTTGGCTGCAAAGGCGGAAGATTTTTCAGCCATAGGCAGGTGCGTTTGCTGTAGGGGTGTCCGTACTCGTATGGCTGAATTGCCTGTGCATACGGCGGCAAGCCTACAATTTTCATGGGTGTTGGGTTTTCAACAGCAATGTGAGGGATAGAAGCGTTGAAAAATTGGAGAAAGAACGCTTTTGCTTCCATAGCCTTTTGAAAGCGTTCCTGAACAATTTCACCCTTAACACGCATGCGGACGGCACCTGCATTTGTCAGATAGGTGCAGGGGGGGTGAGCAATGAGCAGATCCCATTTGTCTATGTAATGGTGTGTGCCGTCCATTGTCACAACCTGCCCGCCCTCGACAGCCTTTAAGGCATCTCCAAGGATGTGCCATTCCGGGTGTCCGCCGGATGGCTCTTGCAGGTCACAGCTGTATGCCTCAATCCCGCGGGAACGGAACGCGGAGCAGACAGCCTGGCTCTCCTCACAGGCAATTAAAACTTTAGGTGTTGTCACGGCAGTTGGCCCTCACTTCCTGCCCGCATTTCGGACATTTTGATTTGTATCGTCTGCCGACCGTCCCCAGGACGGTGCAGCACGTTGGGCAGATCCAGACACCGGGCCCGGTGAGCGATAGCTGTACGAGCGGTGCCGGGGCTTGGCGAAAGGGTCGTAGTCAGGGTCGCCGGGTTTAATCGGCGGCAACGGCGGTGTCTCCGGTAAGTACATCCTTGGCCCCTCCTTCCTGCTGGTAGTTGTGGATCAGGGTGTCGAGACAGTCCTGCTGCCAGGCCTGGACGGATTTATAGCCCTGTGCGGCGCAGATTTTCGGCAGTAGTTCGGCGGTGGCATTATCCACGCGCAGGCAGATGCGCCGGGTTTTGCGGTGCCGGTCACCTTTGCGGTGGTCAGGCTTGCGAGGGTGAACCGGGACGCGGGCCTCCTCGGGGATCTCGATCACGTCCGGCTGCACCGAGGGGAAAGTAATCTCGTCAAGGGAGTAGATGTCATGCAGCGGGCAATCCAGCACCGAGAGGATCACGCCCATCAGGGGCGGGGTTGGCAGACAGATGCCGCTCTCCATCTTGGAATACAGCGACACATCGACACGGGGTTCGACTTCCTTCATTTTGGCGACGACTTGCGGCTGCGTGAGCCGCCGGTCGAGGCGGGTGTCGCGGAGGTTCACGGCAAATCTCTCCCTTCCACGTCAACGTATTGCAGGCCGAAAATCTTGTGTGCCCGGTATGTGATGGACAGCTCGACGTAATATCGGGTGTAGTTGGGTGAGCTGTCGTCCATACGTTCGCCGGAGCGCTCGATCGGTAGCGACAGGATCTTTGCAAAGAGCCGCACGTTTTGGGGCCCGACGTGGAGCGACGGAAATCCGTCTGGAGCGTAGGAAATGCAGGTGCTTGTGATTTCACTCGGGCGGAGTGCATTATTCAGAATGTAGAGCTGATCGAGGTTGTCAATCACGCGGTCGAGCCATTCTTTCGGCTCAAGCTTCTTGATTTTGGCGTTTTCCATGGTGTTACTCCTCCTCTGCGTTCTGAACGCGGTTTCTCAAGTCGATATATCGGCAGTACATGGCGGAAACATCAAACGCAACAACGATAACGTCCTTTTTTGTTCCTGATCTGAGCAGTGCGTCGAGAATCTTGTCCCGTGCACAAGAGTTGTAAAAAGCTCCCCGAATCAGAGACAGCGCAGCCATAACTTGCTTGGCATCGTACATATTGTTCATAAGCCTGCTCCAATCCTCGGTGAAGTAGGTCAAGTCGTTGTTTAGATCCTCGTCGCTGTCAAACGTGTGCTCACCGTAGCCGTATTCGTTCGCAAACTCGTAGATTTCGTCGTAGGTGTTTTCTCCGACACCGCCTTCGATGTCCTCCCATTCGAGACGTTGAGGTTTAAAAAATGCCATCATTCAGCCCTCCTCGCACAGCGGCATTGCTCCCGGTGCCATGGATTGCAGCTCGTTCTTGATCTCTGCGAGCCGCTTATTCAGTCCGTCGGCCTCGGCCTCCAATGCACAGACACGGGCGGCAGTTTCCGTCATGTCGCGGAACAACTGCAAGCCGCCGATGTCGTACAGCTTCGCGGTGATGCGCTTATCGGCGCAGGCGGGGTGGTAGTTGTACACAGGCTCGACGATTTTGTGATAGTCGTCCTCGGTGATCGAGCGCTTTGCCAGTGCGGTAAACTCGGAATACATCATAGGGCTTTACTCCTCTCTATTGCCCGCCAGCAGCACCCCGGCGGCGTGGTTGGCAATCAGCACGGAGCCAATCAGGTAGGCGGCAGCCGGTGCCCCGGCACCCTCGGCCAGGCTGATGATCGCGGTCATGGCAGTGATGCCGCAGGCCGTGAGGGCCAGTTTTGCGGCCAGCACCTTGCAGGCGCGGCGCATTTGGGGTACAATAAAGACGCGAGGTTGTGCAATTTCGCGCTTTTGGCCGTTCGGGTGCGCCAACACCCGGGCGGCCTCTTTGTTTGTGGGCATAATGTTTCTCCTTTCGTGGTTCAGCAAATCAGGCTTGCGATCTGTTCGACGGTCATGCTGTTGAAACTGCCATAGTGTCGATATACCCAGGCGCGGCTGCGGCCCAGGATCTTTGCAACCTTGGTCGGGCCAAACAGCAGTTCGCCGGGGAACAGTTCGGTGGCGCGGGCGCGTACGCTGGACAGTGTGTCGTGGTACAAAGGCTTTTCGCGGGGCATGAAAGCATCATCTCCTTGTCGAATTTTGCCGGTCCGGACAATGGGACAGGCAAGTTGGTATAATAGTGCTGTAAGAAAATCGAGCGTTCGCTTAAAGCGAATTTCACGACAAAAAAATAAAATCTGCCGGGAAATTATACACAGTTTCGATTTTCTGCACAGTTCCCCATTGTGGGACAGTCTTCCCAGATTCATAGTTCTGCAACGTGGCTACGCTGACACCGAGGGCCTTTGCAGCCTCCTGCTGGCTAAGACCAGCGTTTACTCTGGCAGCAGCAAGCGTGATTTTGGGAAATTTCTGCATCTGCATTTCATGGATCACCTCCGTTTCTGTCTCTTATAATACTCGCTATAAGCGAATTTGTCAAGCTAAAAGCGAAAATATTTTTGTAAAATATTGATTTTGTTTTGCTTTTAGCGTATAATGAGGGCATGAGGAGTTGATTTTATGAGTGACAACGCCAAAATGGTCTTTGCGGATAACCTTAAATCCTATTTGAACGCAAAGGGCCTCACCCAACTGGATCTGGCCAATTATATGGGGTGTTCCAGTTCCACCGTGTCAGATTGGTGCAACGGGCGCAAGTATCCCCGCGTTGATAAAATGCAGCGTATGGCAGATTGGCTGGGTGTTCGGATGTCCGACCTTACCAGTGAGCACGATAAACTCGATGATGCCGATATAGCGTTCTATAACCGTTATAAACAGCTGACCGAGGAAGAAAAAGAAGATATGCGCGACTTCCTCGATCTTGTGGATGCTCGGAGGAAGCGCCGCGAGAAAGGCAACTGATGTTCAGCACTTCGGAATTTTACAGCTATTGCCGCACACACGATGTGGACATTATCCCCTTTGACCGGCTGCCGGCCGAGGCTACAACCGTGCGCTATCATAACGCTTATGCGGTAGGGCTGAATTTTCTAAAATTGAAAACGGTCCGCCAGATGCGCACGGCCATGCTGCACGAATCAGGCCATCTGCACACAGGGGCTTTGCACAAAGTAGACAGCCCTTTTCAATTGGTAGCCCAGAACGAGCATCGCGCCGATGCGGATGCGTTCCGCCGCTGCCTGCCGGCCGAGGAGATCCGCCAGGCCATGCGCCAGGGCTATACCGAACCGTGGCAGCTGGCGGACTACTTCGATCTGGACGAGGACTACATAAAAAAGGCCCTGCACTACTGGACAGAGTGCAGGGGTGTGGACTTTAATTCATAAAGAGGAATATTGCTTTATGCCGAAATGTGTTCGCGTGAGAGGAGTTATGATAGCGAATGAAAACGATTCGTTTCGCTGCTGTAAACTTTTTTCACGTACACGAAAACAAATGATTGATAATATTACTTATAAGTGATATTATATAGAAGGGATGTGGGTACACTGAATGATGCTGCACTTATTGAACTGCTGCGAGAATGTCTGAAAAAGTTCAATGGTTTTGCAATTCCGCATGGCCAATTTATAATTGAGCTTCTTGGTCTTCTGTCACGCAATGGGCAGGAGAAAAAGTTCATTTTACGCTTTGCGGATTATCTTTCACGGTTACAAGAGTATGGGGAAGACGCCATCCAGGGGCGTCATTCTTCTATGGAGCACCTAAACGGTGAGCAATATCTGTGTTCTATGCGTTGTAACTTCTCTGCATCAAATGTCCGCATCCTGTTCGCATATATCAATAATAAAGTGTATCTTCTGTTAGCTTTTTCGGAAAAGAAGGGCCACCGCACAACGGAATATGCCGCCTTTTGCCCAGAAGCAAAACAACGCCTGCAAGATATGCTGAAGGAGGAAGAAGAATGAGCACCAAATGCATCGCCTCGTTTGATGACCTGATTCAGGCCATCGCCAAGCAAATGTCCCCGGTTGAAATCCTGCAAACAAGTATTCGCCTGGAGATCAGCCGTATGATCCGTCAGGCGCGTAAACGCATTGGCATGAGCCAAAAGGAATTCGCCGTCAAAATGGGGGTGACCCAAAGCCTTGTCTCCCGCTGGGAAAGCGGCGAGTGTAACTACACTATTGATACGCTCGCACAAATCTGCCTGGCGCTTGGCCTTACCATGAATTGCCCGCTGGCTTATGAGGAACTTCCTGCCTTTAAGGTGGCCGCAAAGGTTACCAAAGTAGACTGCTGGGATGGGAAAACCGTTTCGGAGGAAACAACCTCAAATGCCGCCGACTTCCTTTTTACTGATACGCCGAATGATGACTATATGGGGGCTGCCTGATGAAAGCAAATGAATTTGCATCCAATTTTCAGTATGAAAACGCTGTTATGACAGAGGGCTCTTTCACTAATAACCTGGTGCAGCCTGGTAACAGTACTAATCTTGATAGCGAGGTGGAAGTCTCTGTTAGCAATATTTATATTGATGAAGAAGCAGCAAAAAAGCTCGGCCGCGTTAAGCTGGAACTGAAAGGCACTTTTTCGGTTATGGATCATCCAGAAGCTAACTGCACCTATCGCTTCGTTTTTAACGGGGAATTTTCTACGGCAAAGGATACCTCGGACGATGACTTTCTCAAGGCACTGTGGTTTAATGGCTCTACAGCTCTGTATGGTATTGCTCGAGCAAAAATCGAAACAATTTCTGCTATGATTATGCAAGCAGGTAAAATTTCTCTGCCAATGATCAATATGGTGGAGCTTGTCAAAGAGCAGCACAAACAAAAGGCGCAGGAAATCTCAGCAAAGTAAAAAGTTCAACATGAACAAAAGAAAAAACGCCCCACGGCTGCAACCGTGAGACGTTTTGGTAGATCAGCTTGCCCGAAGGCAATACCAGACCACACATTTGGTATTATACCTCTTTCAGGCGGGCTTGTCAAAGTGTACCCTGAAGGAGGTTCCACCACATGAAATGCATAAGATGTCACCGAATGATCCCCGACGATGCCCAGCTGTGCTGCTACTGCGGCAAGCGTCAGGCTGCATCCCCTGCCCCACAGCGGCGGCACCATCGCCGCCCGCGCGGTACAGGCTCGGTCTGGAAAGATGCCCGCAACAGCAAGCGCCCCTACGTGGCAGTAGCAGCCGACGGCACCCGCATCGGCTCATATGCCGAGGTTTCCTCGGCAGTTAAAGTGCTGGATGAGGTGAACGCCTGCAAGATCTCGCCGGAGCGCCAGACTTACACCCTGGCCGATGTGTACGAGCGCTGGAGTGCACTGCACTACCCCAAGATCAGCGCCAAGGCGCAGCAAAGCTACACCAACGCCTACCGCAAGGCGGCCATCCTACAGAACCGCCGCATCATGGAACTGAAAACCGAGGACTACCAGCAGATCCTCACGCAGATGGCAGCAAAAGGTGCCCGCCGCAGCCTGTGCGAAAAGCAGCGGCAGCTCTTTTCGCAGCTGTGCCAGTACGCCATCAATCAGGACATCATCCACACGAACTACTCCACAGCACTGGTGCTGCCAGACCCCAGCGACCCTAAGACGCGTGTGCTGACCGCGGAAGAAGTGGAGCGCATCCGCAGCATGACCGATGACCCCCGCCTTGGAGAGACTGCCCGCATTGCACTGGTGCTTATCTACACCGGCATGCGGCTGAATGAACTGTTGACGGCCCGGCGGGAGAATGTGCATCTCGACGACGGCTACCTGATTGGCGGCGAAAAGACAGCCGCGGGCCGTGACCGCGTGATTCCGCTGCACCCGGACATTGTCCCCTACATCCGGCAATGGCTGGACGGCAACAAAACCGACTACCTGCTGCCCTCGAAAACAGGCGTCCCGCGCGACCACAACAATGTGCGCAAATCGTTCAACAGCCTGATGCGCAGGCTGGGCATTGAGGGCGTGACACCGCACACCTGCCGCCATACGGCTGCCACTAAAATGGCCGCCAGCGGCCTGCCGCCGGAGGTCACCAAACAGATCCTCGGCCACGCCGATATTGCAACAACTTTGAATATTTACACCCACCCAGACGCAGCCAATCTGGTCGAAAATCTGCGCCGCATAAAGTGGGCGTAAACCTGTAATAAACCTGTAAAATCACGCTTTTTCGCGATAAGCCGCTATATTTGGGCTGCTTCCCAAGCAGTAGGTGGCGAGTTCGAGACTCGTATCCCGCTCCAAATTAAGAAAGAGGCTTACCCGAGAGGGAGCCTCTTTTCTTTTTTACAAAGAAGGAAATATTATGTTAGACGCTTTTCCAATTTATCACTGGTTTCACAATGGCAACCCCTACTCGGGGGCGGAGCAAGGGATGAGGTATGTCATTACGCCGGGCAAAAAGGCCGACCCGGCGGACGAGAGCGGCAAGCGAAAGATCGAGTTTTTGACCGTTACGGTCTGGCCCGGGCCGTGGAGCGTTGAGCACACCGCCGAGGAAAAGATACGATCCGCTGAGTTTGAGGGCAGCCAGGCGGGGCTGGATGCTGCCGTGGCCTGGCTGCATGAGTGCTACAAGGGTGATATGCCCCGCTGGACGAACATCCCGTCCATTTTGGACTGCGAGCCGGATCGCTGACGGTCCGGTGCAATAGAAAGAGGAAAAGCTTATGGTACAGGTCGACTTAATAACCGGCTTTTTAGGCGCAGGAAAAACAACGTTTCTGCGCAAATATGTGCACTGGCTCAACGCCCGCGGGCAGCGCGTCTGCATTTTGGAAAATGACTTCGGCGCGGTGAACGTTGACGTAATGCTGCTGCAGGATCTGCTGGGCGACAATTGCGACATCGAGACCATCAGCGGCGGCTGCGATTGCGACACCCACCAGCGCCGGATGCGCACCAAGCTGATCTCGCTGGCGATGCAGGGCTT
>UMBM01050186.1_pt1 | contig 13907 bp, 20 predicted proteins | sample 1963971 | NCBI WGS metagenome assembly UMBM01 (sample SAMEA4835942, study PRJEB28245) | human gut metagenome | biome: gut microbiome; material: fecal sample | place: Denmark | collected 2008 | reverse complement strand
CGGTCACGCGCCCGACCTTGCGCGCGGCTGCCAGGGTCGAATCCGTGTTGTACGACGGCGCGCCCGGGAAGTCCACCCCGGCCTGCGCGAACACCCAGGACACGAAGATCATGCACCACCACACCTCGGTGGACGGGCCTGCAAGCCAGGATTCGCCCGTCACGTCGGCCATCCATCGTCCGTACTTGCTTCCCGGCTGCGGGTCGTCCGGAGCATAGTACCCTATCTCTCCGGCAGCGATGCGCAGCACGTCATTCGGCGTCCCCATGGTCGATCACCTCCACTTCCGCAACGTCTTCGAAAGAAACCGAGTTTTCCGGGTTTGGCAGGTCGTTCGGTCTTTCCATGCCTCAATCCTCCTTTTCCGAATCGAAGAACTTCAAAAGCCTGCTGCCAGCAAGCACCGGGCTTATCTTCGCCACGTTCTCCATGACGCTTGCGACCTCCATCAGTATGACGATGACGCAGACGGGAATCAGAAGCGGCATGTCGAAGCCAAGACCCGGCACATGCCTGACCGTGAACTCTACCAGCCATGCCACGAAAACCACGATCAAGAGCGCTGCCTTGTTGAATATGCCGTCCCTTATCTTGGAAGAGTTGACGCACCGGTTCTTCAACGCGCCCACGAAGCCCGACACGATGTCCAGCAACATGAAGACGCACGACAACCCCATTGCCCATAACTGCGGTTCTTCCACGAATTCCATTCTATCCCTCCAAATACCAGTTGTCCGATATGCTGAACATGTGCCCGTTGGTGTAGTGCAGAACTTCCGGCTCTCCGGATATCGTCCCGTCAGGCATCACCGTCACGACGGCGAACGTCGAACCCGGTGTGTCGGGAACCTTTATGACCGACTTCTTTGCGTTCGGCATGCCTGTCACATCGATGCTTCCGGACACCGCCGTCGCAGAAACCAGGAAGTCACCTTCCGCCGTCTGCAGGCCGGCGCCTGAAAGCACTTCCCCTTCCGCCGTCTGCAGGCCGGCGCCTGAAAGCACTTCCACTTTCGTCTGCGTCATCGTCGCCGACGAAAGGGCGGACGCTCCAACCAGGTCGTCGTACTGTCCGGCCGTCAGCCCTGCTCCCACCATGGGAGACGGGCTCGAAACGAGGTTCCCCACCTGACTGGTGGACATCTCAACGCCATCGACCGCATTCGCCGTTTCCGTGGACAGCGTGGCCTGCGTCAACGCCTTGGACGTTTCCGTGGACAGCGTGGCCTGCGTCAACGCCTTGGAAGTCCCCGTCGAGATTCCCGTGACGACCTCCACCGCCTTGCTTTCCGCAGTCACGTCCACCACGACCTCGTAGGACGCACCGGGCACGTCGCCCATAGGCTCGATAGGGCACATGAAGCGGACGGGATTCTTCGGCCTGCATTCCTCCGGAAGAACCCACATCCTGCCGTCCGCTCCCGCCGTGCAGTCCCCGAGGAACTGCACGGTGTTCATGGAAGTGAGCATGAAGACGTTCGAGGTGGAGGCGGAACCGACCAGTTCCGCCACGTGGCTTCCGTTGAAAAGCGTGAAGAAATTGGGGTTTCCTCTGTCTGGAACTTCCGCCATGGCCATTACACGCTTCTAACAGCCTCGAGAAACTTCTCTTCCGGTGTGTTCATCATTGAAGTCAGTTTCTCCACCCCCATGTCTCCGAAGTCCTTAAAATAGATAGGAATGGCAAGTATGTCTATTTTGACTTCTTCATCAGTCCACGGCGTGGACATGGAAGAGAAGCTACACGAACCGTCAGGTTCCAGCCACATGTCAGCAATGTTTATGCGTTCTATGTCGTTCTGCCCAACACGCGAGCATGACGTGATGCCTATGAACGTCACCTTCACGGTCGAAGACGGTTTCTTGAACGGTATGCTGCCCGCTTTCAACGTCACGCGCTGCCCGCTGTCGCCGGTCTGCGTGGTCACCTGTATGCGCCCGTATACCTTGCCGTATGTCCCGTCCTGATTAAGGGCGTAACTGATCAATGAATTCCCAATAGTCAACCCACTGGATGGCGTCATCAGCGTCTGTGTTACCTGCCCGAACTTCACCAGTTCGAACCGGCTTTCCAACGAATTTGCCTTTGAAAGCGCCTGATTTGCGTCTGTCTGGGCGTTCGATGCTGCGGATGACGCGGCTGCTGCATCTTGCGTGGCGCTTTCAGCTACGGAAATCGCCTTGTTGGCCGTAACACTTGCATTCTCCGCCATTTTCTGGACGGCAGCGATCTGTGCCGTCTGTTCCGTTATTTTGTTGTTGTTGGACGCAACGCCCGTGTCGATCTTGGACATTGCGCCATTGAAGTCCCCAAGCCATGTTGGCTTGTCCGTCGCAGCGAATTGCGGCAGCTGCAAGAACGGCGTTGTGTTGGTAGCACTCATGTCGACACTCTCCTTAGTTTCCATCCTGCACAGGCAGGTCGCTGTTGCCGTTCAGAAGAACGGCGTTGTACAGATCGTCGGTGTATGCCGTGGCATCGTAGCCGTCGATTTCCTGCGCGGTCTTCTCGAACGAATCCATCTTGCCCGCATTGTAGGCATAATACCTCAAGAAGTCGTATTGCCTGTCCAGTTCCTCCTGCAGCGGGCATATTCCGCCCCCTGTCTGGGACTGCACCATCACCTTTCCCACGGTCGCATTCACTATCAGCGATTCGAGGTACTTTTCCAGGATATCGTTCTGGTCGTCCGAATAGTCCTTGGCTCCCTGCACTTCCTTGTCAACGTACACGTACAACGCGGACAGTTCCTTCTCTATGTCCTCTATGACCTGCTGAATCTGCTCGATGGTGGCGCTGTCGCCAACCACGTCTATGAGTTCGTTCAGCTTGTCGACGACCTTCGCCAGGACTTCGTAGTAAGACAGTTCGTCGGTGTACACCGCAGGAAGCACCCTTTGCGTGAAGAACCTCAAAGGCAGTATCCTTACGTCCGTCGCCATGTTCCCTCCTTTCACCATATGGTCATGAAGCATTGGGCCAGTTCACGGTCATGCACCACGTCGTTGTCGATGTTGAGGAACGTCTCGCGGTACAGCTTCAGAAGTTCGGACTGCGGGCGGGAATATCCCGTCTCGTCCCTCTGAACCATGTTGTCGTAGCTTCCCGTGCTTTCGTTGGACGCCTTGCCGCTGGCCGTTTCCGTGTCAAACGTCGCGTTCGTGGCGTATTCCAGGCTCTTCACCTGGTCAGGTAACATCTGGCTTGATGGCGTGTCCTGGTAGACGTTCTGAGTGTCGGTGGACGATTCCGTGGTTCCCGACCCCATGTTCTCGGCCGTCCCCCACGCATGTTCGACGTGGGACAGGTTGCGGTCGCCCAAAGGCTCCATTCCAAGCGCAAGCAATTCGGATTCGTACAGCTGATTGTAATACGGCATGATCAGATGCATGGCGTCTCTCACGAACATGCGCCATCTCGCAACCGTCTCGGCACCTATCTCGCGCGTGTAGTAGTGTCGTATGATCTTGTCGTTCAGAATCTTTCTGTGGGCTTCTTCGAATATCGGATAGTCTGCAAGCCCCACTTCCGAATACACGCGCTCCCACATGGATTCCTCGTGCGGAGCGCCGATGTCGTCAAGGGCCTGTTCCACCACCCACCTTAGCTGTGTCGTGTACCTGCTCATCTTCCACCCTTCAATGCCGCCTTGAGCGCCTGCCAGAGATTTCCTCCACCATACCCTGTGTTCCCTCCCTTGTCAACCGTTCCGCTCTCCATTCCTGCGACGGGCAGCGTACCCTCCTTGTCCGTCCTGATGTACATGCCGCTTCGGAAGTCAACGTCGATGTCCAGCCCGAACATCTCGTTCACTTCCTTGCAGAACTGTTTCCTGCTGTTCAGGCGAGTGAACCTCTGGGCTTCCACGTCTCCCATGTTGCCCATGACCTCGGGGGACACCATGCGTTCCTTCTTGTCCGTGTTGGTGTTCTCGATGCCCAGGTACGTGAGCGCCTCGTTCCAGATCTGGTGCTTGACAACCTGTATCTTGTCGGCCACGTAGGGCGAAACGGTGTCCAGCACCTCCACGTCGGTCAAGTCCAAGTCCTTGTCTGCCCAGCACACGGGCATGAACCCGTCCACCTGGGCGAAAAGGTTCAGCAAGGAGAGGCGCTGCTTCTCGCTGCACTTCACGATGCGAGGCGTCTTCTGCTGGGCTATGTTGGTGTACACGCTGCGTTCGCACTGCCACAGCATCTTGGCATACAGGTCGAGTTGAAGGAACGTGGGGGTGCCTATGTTGTCGTTGAAGCAGATCACCGAATTGGTTATGTCGAACCTCATCGTGGCATGGTTGGGGTCTACCGTGTACGCCCAACGCTCCTTGGGAATGTTGTAGATGTCAAAGGGGCCAGCCATCACCATTCGCAGCATGGCATAGCCCTCCGGCGAGCGCTGTTCGGGGTCTTCCTTGATGGCCTCGTCGTACACGAACAGGCACATGCCGTTCGCCAAAAGCCACCTCTCCACCATCCTCTCGTTTATGCCCTTGGGAAGGTTCTTCCATTCGAACACGGAAACCGCCAGGTCGTAAAGACGCCACATGTAGGACAGGTACGTCTCGTCGTTGAGCCAGTCGTTCTCACGCTGGACGGCGTTTCCAGCGACTTTCTTCGGCACCCTGCCGTCGGGAAGCCTGAATCCCTCGTACATTCCAGGGGTAAGCATTGCATGTCCTCCATCAGACTATCGAATTGTCAAGCGCGTAGTTGCCCACGTCGTTCACGTGCCAGAAGGTGATGCCTCGGTCGAACAGGCGGTTTATCTGAGCCAGCGTTCCGGCTGGAACCTTGCCGACAACGGAAGACCCGTTCGTCTTCACGTAGTTCCAAGACCTGCGGCCCACGACGTTGGGAACCTTGATTTCGCCAACGCTGTAGCCGTACATGGAAAAGTAGTCGTCTATGACCCTTGCTATCTCGGCGCGCGGCCTGTACACCCGAAACCAAGTCTGGTACATTCCCGAGTTCAAGGCCTGCGCGGATGACGATATGGTTCCCTTGAGGGTGTTCGGCGACAACGAAGCCTGTGCCAGGCCTGCCTTGGCGTTCCTGTACTGGTTCTCCCATGCGGTTTCCGAATTCGCCAAGGCATTGGCCGAACTCGCCACGCCGCCTATGGCAGAACTCACGGCCCCGACGCCCGCACCGAGGGCAGCACCCCATCCGCCTCCTACGAGCGCTCCGCTCATTGCCCCGCCTACGGCTCCCTGGGCTATCGAGGCCATCACCGAATTGGCGTTCGTCTCCAAGTTCGTGGAAAACGAGTTCCGGCTGTTCGCAATGGATGCGCTCAGCTTCTCCCCGTAACCGCCGGAGTACATGTTGGCGAACGTCTGGTAAACCCATGTGACGGTAGGCCATGACGGGAGGGATATGCTCAGATCCTGTCCCTCTCCGCCCATCCCGTTATAGTCCATCGGATACAGGAACGGCGACGTGTCCGGTTCCCATGCCGACACCTCGCTGAAATTCAGGGTGGCGACAGAACCCCTTCCAAGCCCCTTCACGGAGGAAAAGTATTCCAGCGAATACTCCTGTTGCGAAATCGAGGTGGTTGCCACCAGCTTGGAGAACGGGTAGGTGAAAAGCTTGTTGTTCTTGGGAACGTACCCGTCGCAGTCGTCGAACGGCACCGTGAACGAGTGTTCCCGGACGGCAGCCGTGGAATCGACCCTGTTCTTGAGCCAGAACCCGAACCCGTCGTCCTTGTCGTACAGGCGGAACACCCCTCCCCATGAAACCATCCAGAACGGAACCATCCACGCATCGGCCACGGCGTCCTGCTGCCCGTTGTTCGACAGCGCCAGCATGAACGATTGGAAGTCAACCAGCGCGTCATGTCCTGACATGTTCGCGAACACGGAACGGGAAGACCCGGAATTTAGCAACCCGTACAAATCTCCCTTGTTGTTCACGTATCCGCTGGAAGTCGGTTCCACCACGCATGAAACCACGGTGACCCAGCTACCCTCATCCAGTATGTCCAGGCTCTGCTGCTTGAGCATTCCCGGGTTTATGCCCTCGTCCCTCAGATTCCTTCCTATGGAATCGTCGTTCACATGCTCCCTGTCCACCATGCACGCTTTCACGGTGCAGTCCGGAAACCACGTCTGCATGATGTCAAGGGAAAGGTGCAGCCTTGACGAGTTGGGATTGACGTATTCGACGTCCGTTATGAAGGAGTAGAACCACCTGTCACCGTAGTTCTCGTTCTTGAACATGCAGTAATTGTACCCGTACAAGGTCTCGGCATTGAAAGGCACCACTATGGAATCGTCGACCCGCTGGTACGTGTAGTCCTCTCTCCTTAGCGACATGGGGCAGAGGGCGGCGAAATACTGCTGTTGGGCTTCCCTGTCGGAGAAGTACCTCACATGCCTGTACGACGGGTCGAAAGGAACAGTGCCTATGTAGACGTTGGTTGACGGTTGAAACGGCATGAAGACCTCCCGGATGCGAGGGACTTGGAACAGTCCCTCGCTCTCAGACTATTCGGACACGGTGATCGTCGCGGAAGCCGACTTCTTGGCGTCCGCAATGCTCGTTGCAGTCACGGTAAGCGTCGTGGCCGTCTCGTCCTTGGCGACGTGAACCTTGCCGGCGTCGGAGACGTAGGAGCCCGAAGAGGCGTTTCCTGCAAGCGTCCACTGAACGCCCTTGTTGATCACTCCGGTTCCCGTCACGGTCGCCTCGATGGCCAGGTCTGCTCCCCTGGGAAGGGTCGCAGCCGTGGGCGAAACTGTGACGGCGGTGATGGACGATTCCACGTCGGAAAACGCGACGGCCTGGTTGAACGGGCTGATGGAGAACGTCTTCCACACATGGTAGTTGTAGTTCCAGTACAGGCCCTTGCCGTTGTAGTTCTCCGTCATCTTCTCGAAGTTGTCCCAAACCTGCCAGAAGTCGCGGGAAGTGGTGATTGCCGGGACGCCTTGAAGAACCGTCACCTCGTCTTCCGTCCAGGGGGCGAACGACGGGTCGGTGACGCCGTTCTCGTCGGTGAACAGGTCTTGCAAGCGCTGCCAATCCATGTCCACGAAGGAATCCACGGCAACCACGCGCCCGATGAACTGCGCGTAATCCAGATTGTACGCCCTTGCCAGGACGTTCAAGTCCATAACGGCCTCGAACGATGCGGTGACGATGATGTACTGGTCTTCGATGTTCGTGTGCGTGGTCACGCCGGACATGGTGTATTTGTTGCTCTGGAACTCGAGCAGGCGCGCCGTCTGGCGGAACACCGTGGCAACGTCAACGGCGTTCTCCTTGGTGGCGCTGGGAATGGGCACCGACTGGACGTACCCGTTGAGAATGGCACGCGCCAGCATGTACTTCATGACCAGGTACTCGTCGGTCTGGGCCGAGGTGTACACGCTGTCCACGATGGCCGCGATGAGGTCTGAGATTCCCTGCCAGGACAGGAACGCCTGACGAAGCTGGTCGTCGGTGATGGTGATGGGGTAGTACTTCTGGAAGTTCATCGTGTGGAACGCCGCGCGCACGTCCGGGATGGTGCGCTTGAACACGTCCTGTTCGGCCTTGGAAGGGCTGAACTGGTACGGACGCGCCAGGTTCACGAAGATCTCTTCCACCGTCTCGCCGAACTCGAGGCGTCCCTTCTTGAACGCCGACCACGGATTGGTGTACATCTTGGACGAGATGATGACGAACCCGATACGGTTGACGAGCGCGTCCAGGTACGCGTTCGCGGCAGGCGTGTAGTTCAGGATGTAGTCCCCGATCTTGTGGATAGTCTCGGTGGTTCCCGAAATGCTGATGGTCCCGTCCCCGGCCTTCTCGATCACTCCGCGTGCAAGGAGCGGTTGTGCCAGTTCCGGGGTTTCCTCCATCAGCGCGGTGGTCACCGCCACCGGGTCGATCTTCGTTTTCGCCGGAACGGTGCTTGTCTTGGTAGGCATGTGTGTCCTCCTTTAGTTGATTCTGTCGTCCCACAGCGCCGCGAAGCCTCGCGGGCGGGATTCCTTCCGAACGTCCGCCGCGTGGCGGTCGATGACGTCCTGGCGGTCGGTGATTCCCTCGCCGGAATCGAAGAACCTGTCCGCGTAGCGCTCCTTCCAGGAATCGCGGTCGGCAATCGCGTCGTCGCGCTCCGCCGCAAGACGGTCGCGCTCGGCCTCGAGGCCCGCATATGCGTCCCGGTTGTCCCACCTCTCGTCCAAATCCGCGGCGTCGCGGTCTATCTCGGCGGCCATTTCGAGGCGGCGTTCCTCGTCAGGCTCCATAGCCAGTTCGCGCAACGACGGTTCGTACCTGCTCGCCATCTGCATCCTCCTATTCGTGAATCGTGAAAACGTCCTCTACCAGTATTGTACCACCTTTCACGTCCTTGGGGCGCAACTTCCCCGCAAACTGTGTGCCGAACGCGAAATTCTCCATCGTTACGCCGGAATGGCAACGCGACGGCATCCCGGCGCAATGCACGACCAGTTCCCCGCCTTCCTCGAAGCAGTAGGACTTGGCGCGCAGCGCCTTGAACCTGTCGAACCGGTGTTCCAAAGCCCATTTTCCAAGTTCCACGTCGTCCACTTCCATGCCGTCCGGCATTTCTGTGCCCAGGAAGTAGTTGGAATCCGTGTCCGAGTAGAGCCATCGATGCCTGTTCGCCTGCGCCGCACGCACGGTGAACGCGCGTGCATACGCGGTTATGAACGCACCGACGGGAAGGTAGACGGCCTCTTTTCGTTCCTCGTCCAGCAGCGCGTACTTCACCACCCCTTCGTCCAGATACGGCATGCGGGACTGCTTGACCGGATTGGTCGCCATCTTTCCGTAAAGGGAGTTGAGTTGAAGCTTCGCGATAGTGCGCAATCCGGAGTTGCCCTCCAACGTCGCCCTCTTCTTGATCTCCGTCCACTCGTTCACGTAGTCCTTGAAAAGCAGCGTCGAACCTGCGAACTTGTATCCCCTTATGTAGCGCACGTCATGAACGTCGTACTGCTCGAAAAGCATTTCCAAGTCCACCGACGTGAGGCACAGGGGCTGCAGCCCGCCCGAATCCCTTATGTACTCCGTCTCTCCGAAAAGCCTGTTCCCCTTGAGTTGCATGCAGGGGATGTGACCTTCCTTCACCGTGAAGTCGGCTTCCAGAAACTGTATGTAAAGCGGCATTTCTGGGTCTTCTACGTAAGAACCCTCATAGGCTTCAGGCTCCCCATACGGAAGCACTTCGCCATGCACCGAAGCCATCACGGAAGGATACAGCGAGTTCACGTCGAAAGACAGGCCTGGGCCGACGATCTTTCCCGCGAACTCTGGATTCGCCATCACGAACCCTCCCTTGTAGCACCCTCCCTTCCTCAGATCGAGGTCGTAGTCGGGCTCGGGGTACCAGTCCCGGAACCGCTTCTTCCCACCTATCGACTTCACGTAATGGTGGAACGCGTTCGACCCTGCGGTTATGCGCTTCATGTCCCTTTCGTACATTTCCTGCAAGGCCAAAGCCACTATCTTCACGTCGTTGGCTATGTACGCCCTTTCCTTGTCGGTCAGGACGTGTCCCGGTTCCCGGGCTTCCAGATAGTCTATGTCCAATTTCTCGATTGACAGGCCGAACGCCTTTGGAATGGATGCGACCGGAAGGGGTATCACCTTAAGGGAATCCAGGAACTCCACTGCAGCTACGGGGGTGAAGTAAAGCTTTATGCTGTAGAACTGGCCCATGTCGCTTATAAGGGTCGTGAACGTCTTGTGTCTGGCATCGTCCTTTCCCGCAACCCACGTCCACCCGTTGGACAGAAGGTGGTGCAGCACGAACTTTCCGTCGAACTTGAGGTTATGGAAATACACCCTCGAGCCCTCCACCGCCCTGCACCACGAAACGAACGATTCGATGTCGTTTCCGAAACTCACGTTCTCGGCGTCTCCGACCTCACTTGCAGCCCATGCCCATACCCTGCAGTCGTCCGGATCTGCCGTGGTTTCGAAGTCAGCCGCATACGTCGGCACATTGCAAACCTCGCTTCCATCCCATAATCCACCGTCCCAAGTCAAGGCCCATATGTCTTTGTACTCCATCACACGGCCCCAACGTTCGTCCAGTAACCCAGTATTTTCTTCATCTTTGCTTCCCTTTCCTCCGGCCCGTAGATGTACGAGATGCTTGGGGAATCCTCGATGGCCTTGACGAGGGCCTCCCAATCGTCCTTCGCCATCGCCAGTATGGTTTCCTGGATACGTTCGATATCGGCATCATGCTCGGGAAAGCCTCCGAAAACGCTCCACAGGGCTTTCATGTAATTGGTATAGTAACGTCTAACCTGTTCCTCGTTGCTCATGTTGAGTAGACGCGATTGCGTCTCTATGAAACGCCTTATCGCCCCGGCTCCCAACGTTGACACCGGGCGTGTGTCCCTGGAAAGGGCAGCCTGCTTCAGATTTCCGGCACCCGCCGTTGGCTGAACAACTCCCTCTGCCTTGGCCCTCATGCTCTTTTTCCTCTCCCGCACGCTTTTCAGCACGGCGTATTCGTGCCTCTCGTAACGGGTGACGATGGAGCCGTCCTGCTGCTGCACCGGCTCCAAGGCCTTGGGCCTCGTCACCCTTGTCAACCTGTTAACAGTGTTCTTCAACGCACGTGCGGTGGTGATGGACGACTTCAGTTCCTTGTACGAGACTTCCTGCGGAAGGTAGATGTGCGCAAGAGGGTCGGCTTTCGCAGCCCTGCGAAGGGCGTTGTTGTACCTGCGCACAGCAGAGTTCAGCTTCCTTAATTGATTGTTATTCCACGAAATACTATATTCTCTGCGCATTCGTACGCAACCCCCGTCGATTCGTTGATTATCAGGAACCCTCGCGTCTCGATCTTCCTGTACAGGCTAAAGTCGGCAAGTAGTTCCATGTCCATATCGAATTTGAAACGCCTCTTCATGGAATCGTTCAGCCACTCCCTGTTAGCTTCCAACCCTTTTCTGAACTTGACAAGATGCGCAGGACTTGAAAAGAAGAACTTGTAAAATCCCACGAAACAGAAATACGGGGAATTTTTCAGGTCATAGCATATCCCGTTCTTGGTGAGCACCATTCCGCACCTCCTTTCAATATGGAAAAGCCCTGTGCTTGGAAACCACGGGAACCATGCAGGAGTTAAGGTAGTAGACCAGGCCGCCCGCACGCACGTTCCCATAAGCTTCCAGCAAGGGAAGAACCTCGTCAATGTCGTCTCTCCTTACCGGATATTTCGTGTCCTTGGTGAACATGTACTCGAACGTTCCCGTCTCAGGATGCGCGACGAAAACGCTCACCCCTTGCGGAACCGCCCCGTCCCAAAAGGACACGTTGACGTTCAGAACACGGCATATGGAACGGTAAAGAAACTCGCTCAGCAAGTCCTTGTCGGCCATCGACAGCATGTTTACTTTGTACATCGGCGCTCCTTACAACTGGAGCCGCCGAAAGTGGCGGCTCCTAGTCTGCTTGATATGCGGGTAAGCCCTAGAACTGGACGGAAAGCGTAAGCATAGAGCCGTTCGCTACCTTCTCCTGCTTGACAACCACAGGAATGGGCTGCTCCCAAGTGGGTTCGCCGAAAGTGGCAATCAACTTCTTCAAAGCGGAGAACATACCGACGGAAACGCACTCATAGGCTTCGCCCTTATCGTCAATGAGGACGATTCGCGGTGCCTTGTCACATTCGCCAGTCTCCTTGTTGACCAATTCAAGGGTTTCGGCGTACACGTCGCGCAGCATGATTTTCTTGTTGATGAAGTCCGCGATTTTATGCTGCGGGTTGTTGGCGGCGTTGAACACAAGCGCCTTGTCCTTCATCGACTCCGCTTTTACGGAACAGAAAGCAGCAAGGTTGCCGCCTTCCAACTCGCGCACGTCGTATTCGCGCATATCGCTGGTAACGTCTGCGGTGGAGATTGCAACGATTTCGTTAGACATGATGAAAAAACACCTTTCTTTTCTGGTTACTGAACGTCAGCGGTCGGGACTTCGGGTGCAATGCTCTCGCGTTTGATGATAATAGCGCCTTCCAAGAACTTGTCAAGCGGCATAGCGTAGGTGATGGCGCCGATGGGCTTCCACTTGATAGCAAGACCCTTCGGCATAGCCTGACCCTCGTTCATTCTAGAATTCCTTTTCCTCGATCACGATGCTTTCAGCCAAGAACTTTTCAAGGGGCATGGCATACTTCATTCTCTTTACCGGCTTCCAGACCACCGTGCATCCTCGGGGGACGGCCGTTCCCGTGGCCTCCATCAGGGCCGCACGGGCCTCCCCCTTGTTCATTGTGGTGGAATGGAAGGTGCATTTCGCAACGACGTTCAATCCCACCTCTCCGTCGGATTCGCACACCGAATACGCAGTGACCTCGTATTCGGTCATGGTTCGGGTAACGTTCTGCATTTTCATTGATCCTTTCTATTGGGTACGTCCTACGGTTAATATCTTAACATGCACGAGAATATGAGTGTTCGGAAAATTCAACTTTTCATAAAAGCTTCACAAGATAACCAACAAGTAACTAGTTGCAAATAGAGTTAAGAAACACACCTAACGCAATGGCGTTAAGAAGCACGCCTAACGCAATTATCAGGAGCACAGGAATAATCCTTTTCGGTGGTATTTCGTAGAACCAATCCTCGAAGTCCTCTAACATCTCACGCATTCAAACCCATCCTTCTACAGGCATCAATCATGAATTATCCTTAAATCGCACACAAGACTATGACAACTGCACCCATCAACATTCCCAGAAACCTGATCAAAGATTTGAGAGGTTTAGGCATGTAAAGCCATGCCTCCTCAATAGTCAGTTCGCGTACTCTCATCAGTTCGCCTAACAACGAAACATATTGGGGTCGCATTCGCTGTGAACGACGGTGCAATAGTAAAACCAATCAAAACGTCCACAATCATCTATACCCGGACATTTATAATCCCGCTTATCAAGTTCGCATCCGTCTACCACCTTTACAATAGTGTCTACGTCTATAATATCCAAAGGCACAATAACACATCCGCCGACACACACGCCGTGTTCGCATTCGGCGTATTGAGTAGCAGCGCCTCCACGGCCGAAGAAAAAGTATTCGCCGTTTCGTTTCCGGTAAACACTTTCAGCATAATGGCCCACTCCCTGTGTCTCTGTTTCTTTAAAAGCCACAAGCTTGGCCGTATCGGTATTGTATTTCCGTCCGAAAATTCGCTTTTCCATGACCGATTCCTTTCACTAAAATTGTCCAACAAGTAACACAACGCGAACGAACCGATGAACATGGCCATGAATTATCCTTAAATCGCAATGCAAGCCGCATCACAAAACCTACACATAATGCGTCTGCGTACCGTCCACGTGATGCTTCATGGGTACGCCACCGCATTTCACCACCGTTACACTCATGCACGCCCGCCCGTTAATAAGTTCACGCGCTGCTTTGTAAGTTTTCGCAAGCGCCAACGCTTCGCCCAACTTTTCTGCACTGTAAAAGTCATTAATCATCGCGCCATTGTGCATTACATACCACTTAGCCATTATGGCCCCTTAACTAATAAGTAACGACTCGATGGGTGAGTGCGCACAGACGCGAACATTCGACGTTTCCAAATAGCACGCAACCTTCGCAATTGACATTTTCAACGGGTACCCCCTCTACGATGCCTTTCGCAAATGCGTATTCCTTCTCAACATCATCAACGCCAAGCGCCGCTATCTTGCGCATTTCGCGCGCGTTGCAATCCCAAACGAAACTACAATAATCTTGGACGAACGCGTGAACGTGCTTCCACGTGGTGACGCTGTACTCATAGCGAGGGAGCAGATAAACGCGCATCTTGCAATACACAGCGACGCGGCTAGAATAGCTGTGAAGTACAAGCGCGTCTTCAAGGTTCAGAACCTTGCCGCTTGCAAGTTCAATGGTGATGTTCTTTTCCTCGAC
>UMBM01053045.1_pt1 | contig 13931 bp, 18 predicted proteins | sample 1963971 | NCBI WGS metagenome assembly UMBM01 (sample SAMEA4835942, study PRJEB28245) | human gut metagenome | biome: gut microbiome; material: fecal sample | place: Denmark | collected 2008 | reverse complement strand
CACACAGAGGTGAACTGCTCGAGCAAGCTGCTGATAAGATACATAAGTCTACAGGTCTTGGATGTGCCGTAGAAAAAGCAGAAGAATCCTGTCAGGGGAGCTGGTTTCGGATTGTGGTGGGATCTGTGCAAACACTTATGAGGGAGAAGCGGCTGGGTAAATTCCCGGCCGATTATTTCCAGACCATTATAATCGACGAAGCCCACCATTGTATCTCTAGCAGTTACCAGAAAGTATTACAACATTTTCCAGAAGCAAATGTATTAGGCGTAACAGCAACTCCAGACCGTGGAGATATGAGGAATCTCGGCAGTTATTTTGAGAGCCTGGCTTATGAATACACGCTTCCGAAAGCAATTAAAGAAGGTTATCTCTCTCCAATCAAGGCGCTCACGATCCCGTTAAAAATTGATATGAGCGGAGTAAGTGTACAAGCCGGTGATTTTAAGGCCAGTGATATCGGGACTGCTCTGGATCCGTACTTACACGGAATTGCGGAAGAGATGAAAAAGTATTGTCTGGACAAGAAGACAGTCGTGTTTCTCCCTCTTGTAAAAACAAGCCAGAAATTCCGGGACATCTTGAATGACAGCGGATTCTGTGCTGCGGAGGTGAATGGAGACAGCCAAGACAGAGCAGAGGTACTGAAGGATTTTGAAAATGGAAAATACAATGTACTGTGTAATTCCATGCTCCTTACGGAAGGATGGGACTGTCCATCTGTTAACTGCGTTGTTGTCTTGCGGCCGACAAAAGTACGAAGTCTGTATTGTCAGATGGTTGGGCGTGGCACACGCCTAAGCCCCGGAAAAGACCATCTGCTGTTGTTGGATTTCCTCTGGCATACCGAACGGCATGAGCTGTGCCATCCTGCAAGTTTGATCTGCCAAGATGAAGATGTGGCACAGAAAATGACCGAAAATATTGAAAAAGCAGGATGTCCGGTAGATATCGAAGAAGCAGAAAAAACAGCCGCAGAGGACGTTGTTGCTCAGCGTGAGGAATCTCTTGCGAAACAGTTGGAAGAGATGAAACGCCGTAAGAAAAAACTGGTGGATCCGCTGCAATTTGAAATGAGTATCCAGGCTGAGGATCTATCTGGATATGTCCCAACTTTTGGATGGGAATGTGATCCGCCTTCTGACAAACAGAAAAAAACACTGGAAAAACTCGGAATTTCCGCAGATCAAATTGATAATGCAGGAAAAGCAACAAAGATTCTGGAACGCCTGGACAAACGTAGAGTAGAAGGACTTACAACACCAAAGCAGATCCGTTATCTGGAAGGCAAAGGATTCCAACATGTTGGTACCTGGCAATTCGATACGGCTAAAAACCTGATTGACCGGATTGCGGCGAATGGATGGCGGATACCACGAGACATTAATCCACAGGAGTATAAAGGAGCATAAGCATGGAGAGGACAAGCCTGTTAGAAATAATTGAATACATTAATCCGGCCGAACTCGATTATCAGGGGTGGGTGAATGTCGGCATGGCATTAAAACACGAAGGATATTCCGCCAGTGACTGGGATGCATGGAGCAGGCGCGACTCGGGACGATACCACTCGGGAGAATGTGAACGCAAGTGGCAGACATTCCATGGGAATTCCAGTCCAGTCACTGGTGGGACCATCGTGCAGATGGCTATGGAGAATGGCTGGGTGCCGGAGTATGGTCATGAACTGGATTGGGATGATACGATCCAGACAGACAGTGAACGTGTTGTTGTCGATAAGAACTGGATTGAGGGACAGGAAGTCCATGAACCGAAACACTGGGATCCTGTTAACCAATTAATCCAGTACCTGGAAACACTCTTCGAACCCGGAGAAAATGTCGGGTTTGTAACAAAGAGTTGGCAAAACGAAAAAGGGAAATACGTTCCGCAGAATAAGGGAAACTGGGATCGTACTGCAGGGCAATTAATCGAAGCATTATCTAAGTGTAATGGAGATATAGGCAGTGTGATCGGTGATTACGATCCGGAAGGTGGGGCATGGATCCGTTTTAATCCGTTGGATGGGAACGGTGTCCGGAATGAAAATGTATCTGATTTCCGGTATGCCCTGGTAGAATCTGACGGAATGGAGATTGAAAAACAGAATGCAATTATAAGAGAGTTAGAACTTCCAATAGCCTGTCTGGTGCATTCTGGGGGAAAAAGCCTGCACGCAATCGTGAAGATAGATGCTGCCGATTACAGCGAATACCGAAAGCGTGTAGATTACCTCTATGATGTCTGCCAGAAGAATGGTATTAAGGTAGATACTCAGAACCGAAATCCGTCCAGATTATCCCGTATACCCGGTATTATCCGTGGGGAGAAAAAGCAGTTTCTGGTAGATACCAATATCGGAAAGGAATCCTGGAACGAATGGTATGAGTGGATTGAAAGTGTGAACGATGATCTGCCAGAACCGGAAAGCCTGGAAAGTGTCTGGGACGATATGCCGGAATTATCTCCATGTTTGATAGACGGGTTACTGAGAATGGGACATAAGATGCTGATTGCAGGACCGTCCAAAGCTGGAAAATCGTTTTTACAAATTGAATTATGTATCGCCATTGCAGAGGGCAGGAAGTGGCTGAATTGGAATTGTGCAAAGGGAAAGGTAATGTATGTAAATCTGGAGCTGGATCGTCCAAGCTGCCTGCATCGTTTTAAGGATGTGTACAAATCCATGGGAATTCGTCCGGATAATGTAAGCAACATTGACATCTGGAACCTGCGTGGTAAGTCCGTACCAATGGACAAACTTGCGCCAAAACTGATTCGAAGGGCGTCCAAAAAGGATTATATTGCTATCGTGATTGACCCGATTTATAAGGTCATTACCGGAGACGAGAACAGTGCGGATCAGATGGCGAATTTCTGCAACCAATTTGACAAAGTCTGTACGGAACTGGGTTGCGCTGTAATCTATTGCCACCATCATTCTAAGGGTAGTCAGGGCGGTAAAAAGTCTATGGACCGTGCTTCTGGATCCGGTGTATTCGCACGTGATCCGGACGCACTGATTGACCTGATCGAACTGGAAACCACTGAAGCCCTGATGAAGCAAGAAGAAAATAAAGCAGTCTGTGCAGCCTGTAAGCAGTATCTAGATGCTCATTTTGACTGGCAGGATGACGTCTCACAGGACGATTTATTAAGCAGTGCACAGATGACAGCCTACTGCAAAGAAAAGCTGGATAAGTGGCAAATGGAAGCCCTACAGAGACAGATTGATGCAGTCGTTGCCCATGCTAAGAATATGACGGCATGGAGGGTAGAAGGGACGCTGCGTGAGTTTGCAAAATTCGAGCCGGTGAATTTGTGGTTTGATTATCCGGTACATAGAATGGATACAGTTGGGTGTCTGAAAGATATACAGCCTGACGAAGAAAAGCCGCAATGGAAGAAAGCAATCGAGAAGAGGAAGACACCCGCACAAAGAAAAACAGAGCGAAAAAAGGCTCTTGAAGCGGCTATGGAGGGTAGCAATTTTGGTGATGCGCCGTCTCTCGCAGACCTTGCAGAGTACCTCGGAATTTCGGAAAGGGCGGCACGTGACCGGGTGAAGGAACATGGTGGATACAAAATAGAGGACGGAACTGTGCGGAAAATAACATGATATTTTCTTCCCCGCAAAAAACAAGTGATTTTGCAAATAACATGTTTTCTTCTTCCCCTCAAAATCACAGTGAAGTGAAAATAACAGACTTTTTTCACTTCCGCAATGCGGAAAATAACATGTTGTTTTCCTTCCGCAAGAGTGCGGGGAAATCCTTATTATATAATAATAAGATTCCGCTTCCCCCTCACGGGGTCATGGGGTAGGAATGGACGGGCTTAAAGCACAGCCCGCCCGTTCCCTTCCCCTTCCCATGACAAAAGATTTTTTCAAGAAAACAAATAATTTCATACGTTAAAGGAGTGAAGTGTATGGCGAAAATCAAGAGAAGCAAAATTTTAGACGTAGCACGTTTTATGCCGCCTTTAAGACATTCAATTCCAGGGCAAGAATTTGATATCCGAAAAAGTGAAGTTATGCAATGGATGTTAAAAAATCCAGCTACTTGGAATTACATCTGGAATAACATAAAGCAATCCGGAGCAGTCGAATATAATCCAGCTACGGGTACATGGCAAGGAGTTGATTATGATGGTGACTGAATTTTTTATGCCAATGAATCCTCCGACCGTAACACATCAGGAGAAGCAAGTCAGAGTTGTGAATGGTAAGCCGGTCTTTTATGAGCCGCAGGAACTGAAAGCAGCCAGACGAAAGCTGACGGATTATCTTGCGAATCATCGGCCAGAAGAAAAATATACAGAACCTATAGAACTGGTAACGAAATGGTGTTTCCCAAGAGGAAGCCACAGGAATGGCGAATACCGGACAAGCAAACCGGATACAGATAATCTGCAAAAACTTTTAAAGGACTGCATGACAGCAACCGGATTCTGGAAAGATGATGCTTTGGTAGTTCGGGAAATTACAGAAAAGTTCTGGGCGGAGATTCCGGGGATCTACATCCGGATCACGGGATTGGGGTGAGAATTTGTCGAAAGAAGAGTTGATGAAATATTATCGACCAGTCGTGGATGTCTGGAAATATTTGCAGAAATATAGTGACCCAGTGGATTTAGATCAGTTTTGGGAAACGCTTGTTGCGGAAGGCAATAAATTATCAAAAAGACATGGAGAAACGGATTTTGTATGTGGACTTGTAGGAGTTGCGCAGCAGGAGATTGAAAGAATATGTAAACGGAGGAAGCAAGATGAACAAGCCAAAATATGAAACCTGCCAACATGTACAGCGTGTCGGAGAACTTGCAGTGTACACGGACACCGGATGCCCGAGAGCAACCAAGGTGCGTGGAACACTGTTGAGCAGTAAGATGCGGTGCGTAGAGTGCCACAATTGGAAGGAGAGAACGAATGACAGATAATAGCAAACCCAAGGAACCAACCAAACAGGACCCCGAACACAAAGAACCCCAGACCCGGCCGGAATGGCAGGAAGCCGTGCTTCGGACGTTTCTGGCGGGGCATTAGGAAAGGAGAATCGGCTCATTGGAAATAAAACCATGAAGGAGAGAGTTATGACGAATGGCGAAATGATACGGAATATGACAGATGAGGAACTTGCAGTAACTATTATGTGTCCAAACGAAACCGGACACGCAGAAATCGAATGCGACCATAGCGATGAATGCAATTGCTGTGAATGCTGCTTGAAATGGCTGAAACAGGAGGTGGAAGTGTGACGGAGAAAGACTTACAAATACAGGAGCTTAAGAGAGAAATCCGGGAACTGAAAGAGCAGGTGCCGCAGTGGATTTCCGGTTAAGGAACGGTTGCCGGAGAGGAGCGGTTACTATTTGGTCGCAATAGATACTGGAGATATTTCTGTGCGCTGGTTTAGCACAAGAAAGAGAAAATTTTTTGATGCTATAGGAGAAGTGCTTGCATGGATTCCGTTACCGGAAGTGTACAAGCCAGAGGAGGAAAACAATGAACCATGAAGGTTACAAAGACCCGACCGCCGAACAAGCCGTACATAACGCCAGTAAGAAATAAAAAGGAGATGGGACTATGGAATTAAAACAAGATAAACCAATCCATCTGAGGTGCCCAAAATGCGGATACGATTTTGCATATAACACGAATCATGTGGAGGAGAGAATTGATCAGCTCAAGGAGGATATTTCATCTATCATGGCACAGATGAAAGACTTTAAGGCATCAAACCCGGCAAACTATTTTAAGAGCGACTGGTACAGAAAGGCAAAATCGGCTTTATCGCACAAGCAAGTAGCTCTTGTGAAAGCGAAAAAAGCCAGAAAAGCCACAGTTGCAGAAATCGAAAAGCAAAAGAATAAGATATTTTATAAGCTCGTTTGCGAAAAAATAGGCAGGGATGAAACAATTAAACTGATGAAAGAAGCGGAAGAGGAACTTGTCTATTATGAATGGGATATGGCAACACAGACGTTCACAAGGTTTGACGGGGCTTGAGAGGAGTGGAAGAATGTGTGAATTTTGCGGAGACGACAGATGTACACTTACAAAACAGCAGGTATTGGAGCACGGACCGATACTGGAGAACAATGCATGTGGAATTATGAGACTAGAAACAGAGGAGACTCCACAGACATATTGCTTCGAAGGCATTCCGGCATTTTATAGTTTAAGCGCTTTAATTCCGGATGAGGATGAAGAAAGTCCGCATGCTTATATGAGATTTATGTTCGATGAGGATACCGGATGTGGCGGAGATTGGGAATGTTATGATGTCAAAAATCCATTTATATATCAGACGGAGCAGGAGTTTCTGAAGAAAATTGAAGCAGGGAGGGTAAAATGATGGACGAGCTGCAGGAAGTGATAAAAATACTCGAAAATGAAATTAAGATCTTAAACAATTCCTGTGTGCATGTAAACAAACTGCGGGATGTGGTAGACGCTGTATGGGCAAGAAAAATAGCTATATATAGCATGCAGGAGTTACAGCGGTACAAACAGATCGGAACTTTGGATGAGTACCGGGAAGCAAGAGAGAAGCAGAAGGCGAAGAAACCTATCGAAGATAGACACGATAACATAAGATATACAGAGGTGTACCGTTGTCCTGTATGTAATAACAGTTTTTCTGGAAGAGGGTATGCAAAATATTGTTACCATTGTGGGCAGAAATTGGATTGGAGAGAGGACGAATGAAACGAATAGAGAGACCACCCGTGATGGACAGCAGCACACGGTACCAGGAGGGAGAGACGTATGACTGATGAAGGAGCAAAGAACCTTATGTATGCGGTTGTAATGCAGGCTGTTAAGGATTATAAATCCGCACTGTATCGCTACAACACAAAAAGAGACAGAGAGAAACGGCAAGTGGCAAAGAATCATATTCGTCAATGTGAAATATTTTTCCGTAAGGATATTAATGCGTATTGCGATCTTGATGGGGAGCAGATTATTGCAAAAGTACGGAGCGATGTCAGACAGAAGCTGAAAAAGAAGGGAATCATTATGGAGGTGCCAAGTGACGGTTGAAGAACTCTTTGATGTGCAGAAAGATGATAACAAACTCAGATCTCTTTACATAGAACTTGCCAGACACGAAGATTTTAACCCGTACAAAAGCAATGTTATTACGGATATGCCAAAAGGGTGTGGTGGAAAAAATTTTTTGGAGTGGCACGCAGAGGAAGAGGAGCGGATCAGAAAAGAGATTGATTTTTACGAGAAAAAGATTCAGGAGGATAGAAAAAGGCTGGACGAATATATTGGAAACGCTCCCTACCCTGAATGTGATATTATCCGATATCGTGCAATCAACAACCTGAGTTGGGAGGAAATTGGGTCGTTTACTGGGTATAGCAGGTTTCAAGTGTCACGAAAGTTTTGGGAATATGTAAAAAGATGCTCATAATGCTCATGATGCTCATGATAAAGTGTGATATTATTATAATAGGAATTTAGAAATGAAGTCCTCCTTTTATGTGATCGGCTACCGGGTGTCACAGCCCGGTGGTTGACTTCGGCTCAGACGGTATCGCCGGGGCAGTGCCAAGCACACGAAAAGCCCGAAGACCGTCATTAATATTTTAAGCGAATGTATAAGGCGAACCCGACCGCTGGGCGAGCCGATGAGCTACATCCTCTCCGCGTTAAGAAGGCTTTTGGTGTAATACCAGAAGGGTTTCGGAAGCGCGACAAGTACTAAGCCGTGACAACCGGTAAAGAACATGGGAGACGTCCCTGGATGGAGTTGTGAGGGGGTTACGAAGTCAAAGCGGGAATGATCCTTGGTATCCGAGGAGAAGTGGAAAATCCAAACCGGCACTATCCGGTGGTGGTATAAGTTGGCAGTGTATAAACTATAAACTGCAAGTCCCAGGTCTGGGATACAGCACCGTTACGGCGGTGCAAATCGGGAAATGCTTATTGGGAGGAGCGGCACATGGCGTGTTGCAGGTTCGAGTCCTGCTTTCTCGATTTGGATTCTTTTCTTCATAAAACTCCTTTAGAAGGGCACTCGTCAAATGCGATGGGTGCTTTTCTTGTGCATAAAACAAACGATTGAGAGGTGGTGAGACTTGGATGACGAAAAAACAGAAGAGATTTGTAGAAGAATATCTGATCGACTTAAACGCCACTCAAGCAGCCATTAGAGCAGGGTATTCTCCAGATACGGCGCAGGAGCAGGGAAGCAGATTGTTATCAAATGTTATGGTATCACAAGAAGTTGCAAGGGCAATGGCAGAACGAAGTAAGCGTACTGGAGTTAATGCTGATCGGGTACTGCAGGAACTTGCGAAAATTGCCTTTGTTAACGCGGGGGAAGTAATAAATGTGAAAGATGCAACGTTGAAAGCAAGTGCAACTGCAGATGATACAGCGGCGATCCAATCCGTAAAGGTCAAAAAGTCGTACTCCGAAACCGGGGAAACCGAGGAACGAGAAATTAGGATGGCTGACAAAATAAGGGCATTGGAGCTGATTGGAAAACATCTGGGAATGTATCAAAATAATTTAAACGTTTCAGTTGAGCCCTCTCAAAAATTAGATGATATCATGAGTCAGATTGGCGGTGAGGGCCTTGAAGAGTAGTACATTCCCTCTATCACAGAAATACTTGGATTTTATTAATACGGTTAATGGCGTGGATGCAGATTTCCTGGAGGGGACAACAGCTAGTGGCAAGACTACTGTTGGAGCAGGCGTAAAATTCATGCGGATGGTAAGCCGAAGCCAGAAAAAGCTACACATTATTGCATCTAAAACAACCGGTACTGCCGAGAAAAATATTATTCAGCAGGATAACGGAATTTTAGACTTGCACCGGAGCGCCAAATATTATGGCAATGGGGACAAAGATTATAAGATTCCGCATATAAAATTCGAGGGGAAAATAATATTTGTCCTCGGATACGATAATAAGGATAAATGGATGCTTGTACTTGGATCGCAGTTCGGATGTGTATATATAGATGAGATTAATACGGCGAATATAGAATTTATCCGAGAAATATCCACAAGGAATGACTACCTGATGGCAACCCTTAATCCCGATGATCCTAGTCTCCCAGTCTACAAAGAATTTGTAAATAGATCAAGGCCTTATAGGAAATATAAAAAAGATGTTCCTCCAGAAATCATGGAAGAACTTAGAGAAGAACCGGTGCCAAAATGGAGGTACTGGTTTTTTACGTTCCGGGACAATCTGTCGCTTACGGAAGAAACAATACAGAAAAAAATTAATGCGGCTCCGCCTGGAACAAAGTTGTATAAAAACAAGATACAAGGGCTGCGTGGTAAGGCAACCGGATTAATTTTCCCGAACTTTGACCGAAAAAAACATGTTGTAAGTAAAGCATGGGTAAAAAAACAGATTGCAGACGGAAAATTGAAATTTAAGAAATTCACAGCAGGATTGGACACGTCTTATTCCAGCAAGTCACCAGATACGATTGCAATGGTTTTTCAAGGAATTACGGAGGATCGAAAGCTGATCACTCTGGAAGAACGGGTTTACAGCAATGCCGATTTAGATACGCCGCTTGCACCATCGGATACGACAGTGAGTTTCATAGGGTTTTTAGAAAAATGCCGGGAGGAATGGGGATTTGCGAAGGAAGTATATATAGATTGTGCAGATCAGGCTACAGTAACGGAATTGCGTAAATATAAGCGACTGCACGGTTGTATGTACAATTTTATAGACAGCTACAAGAAAGTGGAAATATTGGACCGTATCAAACTCATGCTTGGGTGGATTCAGCAAGGTTGCTATCTGGTGGTAGATACCTGCACAGAGCACCTGCATGAATTGGATAGCTACAGTTGGGATGAAGAGAAAGATATCCCAGAAGATAGAAACGACCATACAATTAACGCCAGTCAATATTCATGGATTCCGTACCGACAGATGATCGGATTTGAGGAGGTATCGTAGAAATGAGGTGGACACAGAAATTGAGCAATAACATTAAAAAAGGTTTGCGGAGTTGGTTACAAATTCAGCCGGCAAATCCGTACAGCATACAGATCAATGAGGTGATGGATTTCGAACTGTCCGCTATCCGGAATCGAATCTGGTACCGAGGTGATGGGAATGAACTGGAGCAGATGTACCGACAGAACCCGGAATACGCCGATAGGACGAAGTTCTGGGCGAGCAAGTGTAGTCCTGGTATGGAAATGCGAAAAATTCATACAGGTCTTCCCGCACTCATCGTTCGAGTATTAAACAGCATAATAGTTGCGGATATGAATGATTTTAAATTTGACAGCCCTGCGCAAGAAACGGTTTGGAAGGAAATTGAGAAGGACAACAAGTTTAGAAAAAAGTTCGAGAAAGCTCTTAAAGAAGTGCTATTTGTCGGAGACGGTGCATTTAAAATTACAATTGATACAGATACTAGCCAATATCCAATACTGGAATGGTATCCCGGAGAGAAAATTGAGATAGTTTACAAGCGTGACAGAGTACACGAAGTTGTATTCAAGACTTTGTACAAGGCTGACATGCAGCAATATGTTTTGCATGAGCACTATGGCTATGGTTACATAGTAAACCATTTGTATAGAGGTGAGAACGAGGTGGCATTAAACAGTATTGACGACACGAAGGATACAAAAGATATCTCGTTCGATAAAACTGTGATCCTTGCGGCGCCTTTAAAAATCTACGAAAGTGCGAAATATGAGGGCCGTGGCGGCTCTATTTTTGATGGGAAATTAGACAGTTTTGATGCATTTGACGAAGCATGGTCACAGTGGATGGATGCGCTTCGTGCAGGAAGGGCTAAGACATACATCCCGGAATGCTTGGTGCCGCATGATCCAGAAACAGGACAAATTATCCGTCCAAATCCATTTGACAATCGTTATTTTTCAGCGGACGGTGATATGAGAGAAGGGCAGAAAAATGTGATTAGCACAGAACAGCCTGTAATACCACACGAAAGTTATCTTGCGTCCTATTGTACAGCGTTGGATCTATGCCTGCAGGGTATTATAAGTCCGAGCACATTGGGAATTGACGTGAAGAAACTGGATAACGCGGAAGCTCAGCGTGAGAAGGAAAAAGCAACTCTATACACCAGAGATGCAATCATCGAAGCGCTGCAAGAGACGCTCCCGGAGGTGATACAGTCCTGTATTAATGCTTATAATATCCTGCATAATCAGACGATCGAAGAGGTTGAAGTGGAAATCCCGTTCGGGGAATATGCGAACCCGTCTTTTGAAAGCCAAGTCGAAACAGTAAGCAAAGGCAAGCAAGGCGGAATCATGAGTATCGAAGCATCCGTTGAGGAATTGTATGGAGATAGCAAGGACGAAAACTGGAAAGCTGAGGAAGTGGCCCGTCTGAAAGCAGAACAAGGAATACAGAGCGTGGAAGAACCCAGAGTGAATATGGGTTCGGGCGAATTTGCGGTTGATTTAGGAGGAACGCAGAATGCAGGTAAAGGTAGCAAACAGACTATACAGAATGTCTCAGAAGGAGTACCAGGGATTGTTAAAAATAGCAAGTAAACAAGTACCCTTCGGGATTTATACGATTGAAAATCAGGGATACGCCGAACTTATGAACCAGAAATGTGAAAGTTCCACTCAGCTTAAGAAATGCATCAGACAGCTAAAATCTCAAGGATACAGAGTCTTGTCGAACGGAAGGTGATTGAATGTCTGATTATGATATCGGAGCGGCGTTCGAAGCCATAGAGAACGAACTAATGGCATCTATGATCCGGAACATGAAAAAGCACCGGGCGCGGGAGGACGAGGAAGGCTTACATTGGGAACAGTGGCAGGCTTTGCAGTTACAGGCATTGGAAGAGTATAAGATACGGAACCAAAAGGAGTACGGAAAGCAATTTCATGATATTAACAGCCAGATAGGAACCATCCTGAGAGAAGCAAGGGCGGAAGGCGGAATGAAGCAGGAGATTGCCATCATGAACGCTATCCGGAACGGATTCAAGGCGCATAAAGCCAGCAGGGGGGCCACAGCAGAGTTTTTTAAGCTTAATGACAGGAAGCTGGATGCACTGATAAAAGCAACCACAAACGACATGCAGAAAGCAGAAACTGCGGTTCTGCGTATGGCGAACGATAAATACCGGAAAGTAATCTATAATGCTCAGATATATGCAAATACTGGGGCAGGAACGTATGAAAAAGCCGTAGACATGGCTACAAAAGATTATCTCTCTGCCGGCTTAAACTGCATCGAATATGCCAACGGAGCAAGACACACGATAGCAGATTATGCAGATATGGCAATCCGAACAGCGAGTAAGCGGGCTTACTTGCAAGGTGAAGGTGAGATGCGGCAGAAATGGGGTATATCCACAGTAATCATGAATAAGCGTGGAAATCCTTGTCCAAAATGTTTACCATTTTGCGGAAAAGTGCTGATTGATGATGTGTGGAGTGGCGGATCAAAAGACGGTAAATCCCCCGAAACTGGAATCAAATATCCGCTGATGTCGGCGGCTATTGCTGCAGGGCTATATCATCCGAGATGCAAAGACAGTCATACAACATATTTCGAAGGAATAAGCACTCCTCCGGATGATAAGTACACCAGAGAAGAACTGGATGAGATTGTTGAGCAGAATCGGCGGGAAACAAGGCAACAGTATGCAGAGCGACAGGCAGCGAAGTATGGCAGATTGACGAGGTACTCATTAGACAGAGAAAACCGAGATAGATATTCGGAAAGGGCTAGGGAGTGGGAATATGTACAAAATAATTACAGATATCCTATTAATGAAGAAATGTTTCAGTCATTCGTCCGCCCTAGAGATGACGGTAAGAACATTGATGTAATAAGACCTCGTAATATAATTAAGGAACTCAATAAATCGAGTGCGGGACGTGATGCATATAAACATATAAAAGATAAAAATATACCGGTATATATGCTTTATAATGTTGATAACCCATTGAATCTTTCGGGAGAATATGACCCAATTGGTCGATGCATTTATGTATACATCGATCAAACAAAAACAGTCGCAGAAAGCGCAAAAACAGTTATTCATGAATCTATGCATGACAGATTAGGATGTACTGGTACGCGCAAGGAAGAGGTATTATGCTTTATGGAAGAATTAAAACACAACGGGGTTAAATTGACACCATCCATAATTAGGAGTATAATAGAATCAGTAAATAAAAGCGATATCTATAAAGTTTTGCCGTGGAGGTGACAGAATGGATATGAACAATGAAAAAGTAGAAGAATATCTGCAAAGGATGGAATTGCTACGAAAAGGTGGAGAGATAGATTGCCCATTCTGCAAGGGCGGGAAGATAAGAAAGAAAAATGATGCAGTTTTTGTTTGCGACAAATGTGGCAAAGGAATTGTGGGTCGGATCACTCCAACAAGAAAATAATGTTATTTATACCACTTGGTCGAAAGATTGAGTGGTATTTTTATACTCGTTTTTATCCGCTGACTGATACAGCAGAAAGGAGAAAGTGTGAAGGTAAAAGCAAAAATGGATTTCTTCGATCGGGAACACGATTTAAAGATACGGAAGAAAGACAGTATCTTTGAGGTCGATAAGAAGCGTGCGGAGAAACTGGTAAGCTTCGGCGTAGCTGAGATTGCAGAAGATGCAGTAAATTTAGACAAGAAAGGGTAAGGTGATCCAATTATCTCCCAAAAGGCGCAGGGTTATGCGTCTTATTTTTATGTCCAAACACGACATGACGTTATAAAAGGTGCGTGGCCGGAGACACCGATGAAAATGGATAGAAACAGGAGTGACACTCCCAAAATGGAAGGAGAATAGAGCATGAAATACAAAAATGTAAGAGCAATGTTAATGGCGCCGGATATTGGAACAGGTGGAGCGGCAGGAGGAGATCCGCAACAGACACAGCAACCGCCGGCAGGAAACCAGCAGCAGCACG
>UMBM01001718.1_pt1 | contig 13971 bp, 10 predicted proteins | sample 1963971 | NCBI WGS metagenome assembly UMBM01 (sample SAMEA4835942, study PRJEB28245) | human gut metagenome | biome: gut microbiome; material: fecal sample | place: Denmark | collected 2008 | reverse complement strand
GAATGATTTTATTCCTCATTTATGAAAAAGTTATCAAAGAAAATTTTTGATTCGTATTCCAGACATAGTCTCTTTCGTTAGTGATGGCATTGGCAATTGTAACACCAGTAAAGGCAGCACAACAACAATATGTACCAATACAGGAAGATATTGAGATTACAAAGAATATCAAAGATATTCAGACAGCAGGGTATTATTCTGCTGCATTGATAAGAAATGGAGATTTGTGGACTTGGGGATCTATGGCAAAAGGAGAAAGTTATTCATCTTCAAAAGTATCTCAAGACACAGAACAAAAATCAGCGGTATTTATGATAGATGTAAAAGAATTTGTATTAGGAACTAATTGTTATGCTGCAATCAAAAATGATGGAAGTCTTTATGCTTGGGGAGATAACTCCTTTGGAGCAATTGGAATTGGTAAAGCACCAAATATTGATTACAGTGAAAATTCGAAGGATTATGCAGAGCCTGTGCCAGTAAAAGTTGTAGATAATGTAAAAGATGTGACACATGATTCTGTAAACCGAATGATGTATTTAAAAAATAATGGTTCCCTTTGGGCAGCGGGATCTGGAAAATATGGTGTTTTGAGTGAACTAGATGAAGAAAATTCAACACAATATAATTTTTACAGAAACCCAATCCTTATCACACTAATCACACTAAAAGGAAAATCTCCATCACTAACAGTAAAAGATGACAATAATTCAGGAACCACTGATCCAGAAGAACCAGATTCTGGAGATATTGATGATGGAGATCATGGACATGATCATGGAAACAAAGACAACGCAGGAGACAAACAGCAAGATCAGGTTGGTCTGGAACAAATATCTTAAAAGTTCAGAATATCAAAGGAAAGAAAGTAAAGATTAGGTGGAAGAAAAACACCAAGGCAGTAGGTTACCAGATTCAGTATTCTGTCAACTACCCACGACCTAAAGGTCATGGGCTTGTAACTGCCCAGTCGTACTAACGGTTTACACCTCCGACCTTTAACCACAATAGATATTGCTATCTAAAGTGGCGTTACATCATAGGGTGGTTGACAACACCCTTTACAGTCAAGATATGCTCGTCTGTAACTGTATCAGGTACTAAATTTCCCATGCCGTACAGTAAAAATTGTTTTACGATTAAGATTTTACACAATACACGAATTTCGTATTGTAACCTCATATCTTGTCAATGTACAAAAGAGTGCCTTTGATGAGCATCACATCTAACGGTTTTCTCTTTAAGAAATGCTACGGTTATTGTAGCATTTTTGGTAACAATTTACAAGGCTCATCCCACCACCTGAAGGTAGTGGGTTTCCGCCTATGGCAAACGAAAGGATTTAATTTATGAAGAAGAACTTCAAATCCGGAGTGAAAACAGTTAATATCAAAAAAAATAAAACAGTATCAGCAACGATCAAAAAGTTGAAAAAGAAAAAGACTTACTATGTAAGAATCAGATGTATGAAAAAGTCTGGAATGAAAACAATTTATTCTAAATGGAGTTCAGTGAAAAAAGTAAAAATTAAAAAATAAGCAGATTAAGAAAGCAGAAATATTTTATGAATCAGAGCTATAAATACTTAGATTCTTGAATATTTCTGCTTTTTATTTAATGTTTCTGACCATCCACATCCTGAGAAGCAGATTCCCTCAATACAACTTTTCCTGCTGCCTGACGCCGTCTCGTATCAGACATTGCCGCATAATGTTTTCGAGTCGTATTAACATCAGAGTGTCCAAGAACCTCCGCCACAAGATAAATATCATCGGTCTCCTGATAAAGAGCAGTACCATAAGTACTACGTAGTTTATGAGGAGTGATCTTCTTTAGTGGAGTGACTTCCTTCGCATATTTTTTCACAAGATTCTGGACCGCCTGCACACCAATTCTTCGTCTTTGCATAGAATAAAATAAAGCATCTTCATGCCCTTCCTTTGGAATGATGAGTTTTCTGCTGCCTTCCATATACTGCTCCAAAGCATCCGCAACTTCATTTCCAAAATAGACGGTCATTTCTTTTCGTCCTTTTCGGATCAGATGAAGACCGTTATTGCGGAAATCAACATCATCAACGTTTAAGCCTACTAATTCAGACACACGGATTCCAGTTCCAAGAAGAAGTGTAATGATCGCAAGATCACGTTCCTTGGTCTTTTCATAATAAGCAAGTTTCTGTCCAGTCAAATGGTCACCACCGTGTTCTACAAAATCAAGCAAAGAAGCAACTTCATCGGCTTCTAAACGGATAATTTCCTTCTCACGGATCTTTGGCATATCAACAAGCAATGTTGGATTTTTCTCAATCAACTGTCGTTTGTAAAAATATCCGTAAAAAGAACGGAGTGCAGACATCTTACGAAAAACACCTTGTTCAGTATTCTGCATATGCTTATGTTGTTCTTCCGAAATGTAAACCTTTAAATATTCCATATATTCTTCCAAATCAACGGATTCAATCTTATCAAGATCACTTACTTTAAAATCCAGCACAGAGTAATTACGGTAAGCAGGATTTTCATCGATCAGAAAATGAAAGAACACTCTCAGATCATATGCATAAGCAATTCGAGTTCTTACTTGTGTGGTAGAATCAATTGCACGGAAGAATTCTTTCGCAAAAGGCGGGAGTGTTTTAATAAGTTCGCGTAATTTGATCGTCTGTCTTGCAGTCAGATCGTCATAATATGGTAATGATTTCATAAAATTCACCTGTTTCTTATTTATTTAGCATACCATTTACGGCTATTCAGTAGTAGTAAATGAAAATAATACATGACTTATTCTATCAATTTTTCACAAAGCTTGCAAACTTTTCCCTTCTATGTATAATAATAGTTAGTTAAGACTAACTAGAACAAAAATAAAAAGAAAGGAACATTTCGTGTATGATGCAATTTTTTAAATCATCAACAAAAGAAGCGATGAACTTCCTAAGATATGTCGGACCAGGTTTACTAGTCACCGTAGGTTTTATAGATCCCGGTAACTGGGCAAGTAATATCGCTGCAGGTTCCGGATATGGATATACATTGTTATGGATGGTCACATTATCAACGATCATGCTCATTATCTTACAGCATAATGCAGCACATCTAGGAATTGTCACAGGAAAATGTTTATCAGAAGCAACAAGTCTGTATATTAATAAAGGGTTTAAGAACATCATTTTATTAACAGCAGTTGCAGCATCGATCGCAACCGCAATGGCAGAACTTTTAGGTGGTGCAATGGCATTAGAAATGCTGTTTCATATTCCAGTAAAGATTGGTACATTTATCATTTTAGGGATCGTACTGATCTGTCAGTTTACGAATGCATACAGCAGAATCGAGAAACTGATCATCTTATTTGTATCACTGATCGGATTCTCTTTTCTGTTTGAAATCTGTATTGCAGATATTGAATGGAAACAGGCGCTGATCGGATGGGTAAAGCCAGAAATTCCCAAAGGTTCACTTCCAGTTGTCATGAGTGTTCTAGGAGCAGTCGTGATGCCACATAACCTGTTTTTACATTCAGAGATCATTCAGAGCAGAGAATGGAATCTAAAAGATGAAAATGTGATAGAACAGCAGTTAAAATACGAGTTTAAGGATACCTTATTTTCCATGATCATAGGATGGGCAATTAACAGTGCAATGATCTTAATGGCAGCAGCTATCCTGTATCAAGGAAATGGTCATTCTATTGATGATATTCATTTAGCAGGTTCCATGTTAACACCACTTCTTGGAAATGCAGCATCAATTATTTTTGCACTTGCATTATTACTTGCTGGAATTTCATCAAGTATTACAGCAGGAATGGCCGGTGGAACGATTTTTTCTGGAATTTTTGATCATCCTTATGATATTCATCATAAAGATACGAAATTAGGAGTTCTTATTACGATGATTCCAGCAACATTGATTATTTTACTGATAAAATCTCCATTCGATGGATTGATCTATTCCCAGATGTTTTTGGCAGTTCAACTTCCTATTACGATCTTTACTCAGATCTATCTGACATCCTCAAAGAGAGTCATGGGGAAATATGCGAATTCGAAACGATTAAAGATCATACTTTTTATGATTGCACTGATCGTAACATTTCTTAACATATGTCTGTTTGTGACTGGATTTTAAATATAAAAAATGAGATAATAAAGATAAAAAAAGAAAGGAGCATCTTATGGAAATTAAATATTTATCAATTAAGAATTTTAAATCAATCCGGCATATGGAAATATCAGATATCCAGAATGCTCTGATTCTTGTTGGAAAGAATAATACAGGAAAATCATCCATCCTTCATGCCTTGCGTGCAGTCGAAGGATCTTATGAAATCTCATTGGATGATTTTAACGAGACAATGCAAAATATAGAGATTGGATTTATATTATCCATTACAGAAGAAGATCTTCATATTTTTCATAAAAATGGTATAGTGAGCCAGTATAAAAAATACGATCTTTGGAAAAAGGATTTTGAGAGCAAACTTCCATCTTACAAAAATGAAGAGATCACCTTTACATTCATTGCCAATAAAGAAGGCAAACAGCGGTTTTACGATGGAAAAAGGAAACATAATAAGTATATTCGGGAAATTTTCCCAACTATTTATTTCATTGGAACGAACCGTAATTTAAAACAGATACAGGATGATCTTTTTATGTTACAGGAAGACAGTTTGCTTAAGATCATGCGTACAAACTGCTGTATGTTTGATCCTGTGAAACCATGTACTCATTGTTTTCAGTGTATCGGTCTGATCAATCAGAAGAGTCCAAAAGAGCTGAATGCATTTGAGGCTGCAAAGTTATTTGAATATAAATTGTATGAGATGAACATTGATCAGTTTGAGAAACGTATTAATGAGAGCTTCCATAAGAACGGCGGATTTGAGGATATCATTTTCTCTATGAATTATGATGTTGATCAGATGCTTCAAGTTAATGCAGAGGCTTATAACAAAGAACGTGATATTTCAATTTCTGTGGAACGATTGGGGCGTGGAATGAAAAGTATTTATATGCTTTCTCTTCTGGAAGCTTATGTAATGGATGAGAATAGTCTTGCATCGATCATTCTGGTAGAGGAACCAGAGATGTTTTTGCATCCACAACTGCAAAAGACAGCCAGTGAGATCATTTATCGTCTGGCACAGAAGAATCAGGTGATCTTTACAACACATTCTCCACATTTATTAGCCAATTTTAGCAGTAGACAATTATGTCAGATCATATTGGATGAAGATTCATATTCTGTTGCAAAGAAGAAAACGAACATTAGTTCGGTATTAGACGATCTTGGATATAATGCTTCCGATCTTATGAATGTTGATTTTGTTTTTATCGTAGAAGGAAAACAAGATAAATACCGTTTGCCATTGTTGTTAAATCATTATTATTCTGAAATTTATGATGAAGACGGCAGATTAAATCGTGTAGCGATCTTGACAACAAACAGCTGTACCAATATCAAGACGTATGCCAACTTAAAATATATAAATCAGCTTTATATGAAGGATCGTTTTTTAATGATCCGTGATAGTGATGGTAAGGATCGAGATATGCTTGGAAGACAGCTTTGTAAATATTATGATGAGAGAAATCTTGTGGATGTTGATCATTTACCAAAAGTGACAAGGAAAAATGTATTGATCTTAAAATATTATTCTTTTGAAAATTATTTTTTAAATCCAGAGATCATGTCAAAACTTGGAGTTATAGAATCTGAAGATGCTTTTTATGAGATTTTATATGATAAATGGAGAGAATATCTGCATAGGATCAAAAGTGGAGTTCATTTGATACAGATGCTGGGACGTGATTTTACATCACCGCAAGATATGAAAGAACATATGGAAGAGATCAAAACCTATATGCGGGGTCATAATCTGTTTGACATTTTTTATGGAAGATATAAAAAAGAAGAGAAAGATTTATTAAAGAAATATATTGAGATCGCACCAAGAGATGAATTTAGTGATATTCTTGATGCGGCGGATTCGTTTATCTATTTTCAGAGTAAGACAAAACAAAAAGATATTCAGAATGAAACAAAATAAAGAAAGTGCGAGATAAATAATATGACAAAGAAACACACAATATTAACAGCGATCAATTCGAAATACATTCATTCGAACCTTGCAGTTTACTGCCTTCGTGCCTACGCAAAGCCATATATCGATGAAGTCGAGATTGCAGAATATACGATCAATCAGCAGGTGGATGATATCCTGATGAGTCTGTATCAGAAACATCCAGATATCCTTTGCTTTTCCTGTTATATCTGGAATATTGAATACATAGAACGTGTGATCAGGGAAATCCATAAACTACTGCCGGATGTTCCAATCTGGCTTGGAGGACCAGAAGTTTCCTATGATTCCAGAGAAGTTTTAAGACGACTTCCACAGGTAACGGGTGTGATGAAAGGGGAAGGAGAAGTTACATTCCTTGAAGTGCTTGATCATTATCATGGAAAGAGAGATGATCTTAGCAAGATTCCTGGACTAACTTATAGAAATGAAGATGAGATCGTAGAAACACCATGGCGTCCAGTGATGGACTTAAGTAAAGTTCCATTTGTGTATGAACATATTGAAGATTTTGAACATAAGATCATCTACTATGAATCAAGCAGGGGCTGTCCATTTTCATGTAGTTATTGTTTATCTTCGATCGATAAATGCCTGCGCTTCCGAAATCTTTCTCTTGTCAAAAAGGAATTACAGTTTTTCTTAGATCATAAAGTGCCACAGGTCAAATTTGTCGATCGTACCTTTAACTGTCGACATGATCATGCAATGGAAATCTGGCGTTATATAAAGGAACATGATAACGGCATTACCAATTTCCATTTTGAAGTGGCAGCAGATGTCTTAAAGGATGATGAAATTGAATTGATCTCTGATATGCGTCCGGGACTGATTCAGTTAGAGATTGGCGTTCAGTCAACGAACATCGACACGATCACTGAGATTCACAGGAAAATGGATTTTAAGAAAGTTGCAGATATCGTAACAAGGATCAATGCTGGACATAATATACATCAACATTTGGATCTGATCGCAGGACTGCCTTATGAAGATCTTGAAAGTTTTAAACAGTCATTTCAGGATGTCTATGAAGTACATCCAGAACAATTACAGTTAGGCTTTTTAAAAGTATTAAAAGGTTCTTATATGGAAAAACAAAAAGAGAACTATGGGCTTGTTTATAAAGATACACCGCCTTATGAAGTCCTTTATACAAAATGGCTGCCTTATGAAGATGTACTGGTTTTAAAGAAAGTGGAAGAAATGGTGGAAGTTTATTATAATAGCAGCCAGTTTTCGAACACCTTGCGGTTGTTGGAAAAAGAATTTGACACTGCATTTGCTTTATATGATACACTTGCCAGATTTTATGAGGAGAAAGGTTATGACAAGGTCAGCCACAGCCGGATTGCCCGATTTGAAATCTTATATGAATTTATACAAACCATTACAGCAGAAGAGAATCTTGTATTATATAAAGAGTTGTTAACGTATGACTTATATCTTCGTGAAAATGTAAAGAAACGTCCGGATTTTGCAGGAGATTATACATTACAAAAGGACGAGCTTCGTTATATCAACGAAGAGATTTTATTAAAAGATGAACGACTTGCATATTTTGGACAAAAGAATATGCGGAAATTTTCCCATATGGAACAATTCGATCATGCGGTAAATGAAGATTTTAAAGAAACAAAAACCATCCTATTGTTTGATTATCAGAATCGAGATCCATTGACAAACCAGGCGACAGTTTATCCGATTACAATGAATTTGATAAAAAATCAATAAAAATATAGTAAGAAAGAGGGTGCAGAAAATAAGATGATCGCAATATATTTAGCACCACTTTATCTGCTGTTAAATGTCTATTTTTTATTCCGAATATTGAAATGGTTAGAGACTTGTCATGTTTATTTTAAAAAGAAATGGATTAAAGCAGTTTTGGTCATGATCTATGTATTTCTTGCATTCAGTATTCTGATCGCATTTTTGTTTCCACATGGAACGATACGGCGAGCTATGAAACTGATCAGTAATTACTGGCTGGGTGTTTTGATGTATTTGGCGCTTACGATCCTTATTGCGGATCTGATCCGCCTGATCTTGATCTATTTTGTAAAAGCAGATCAGGAAAAGTTTCGGACACCAAAAGTTTTTAGGATTGTTGGAAGCATTTGTATGATCTTGATCTTATTGATCAGTTTTTACGGAGTGTGTAATGCAAGGAATATCAGGACAACAAGTTACCATGTAACGATACATAAAAAAGCAAGAAATCATAAAAAGCTAAAGATCATTTTACTTGCAGATCTTCATCTTGGATACAATATTGGATGTTCTCAGATGAAACAGATGGTAATGAAAGTAAATCAGCAAAGTCCAGATTTGATCGTGGTCGCAGGAGACATTTTTGATAATGAATATGATGCATTAGATGATCCAGATCAGTTGGTCAAGATATTTCGACAGCTAAAGAGTCAATACGGTGTTTATGCAGTTTATGGAAATCATGATATTGATGAAAAGATTCTTGCAGGATTTACATTTGGCAGCGGTCGGGAGAAAAAGGTCAGCGATCCAAGAATGGATGAATTTGTAAAAAGGGCAGGAATGAAGTTATTAAGAGATGAATCTGTTTGTATTGATCAAAGCTTCTATCTCTATGGAAGACCAGATGCTGAGAAAGTAGGCCGTGGGATCAGCAGACGTAAGACTCCAAAAGAACTGGTAAATGGAATGGATCTTAAAAAGCCTGTGATCGTACTGGATCATGAGCCAAGGCAGTTGGAAGAGTTAAATCAGGCAGGAGTAGACATTGATCTTTGCGGGCATACGCATGATGGACAGCTGTTCCCTGGGAATATTACAATTCATTTGTTTTGGAAGAATCCGTATGGATATCGTAAGGTTGGAAATGCGCATCAGATCGTAACTTCAGGTGTCGGTTTATTTGGCCCGAATATGAGGGTCGGAACGAAAGCGGAGATTGTGGTTGTGAATGTGGATTTTAGATGATCTGACAAAGATGTCAGTTATACTATAATAAACATAATGGAGGAAGACATTTTTATGAAATATCACGATGGAAAAGACAGATGCAGTTGGGCTAATCCAAAGAATCCGATATATATTGAGTATCACGATAAAGAATGGGGAGTGCCTGTCTATGACGACCATAAATTGTTTGAAATGCTGATCTTGGAATCGTTTCAGGCAGGATTATCGTGGGAGTGTGTGTTAAATAAACGAGAAGCGTTCAGAGAAGCGTTTGATGATTTTGATGTATATAAAGTGAGTGCATATGATGAGGAGAAACAAGCGCAATTAAAAGAAAATAAAGGGATTATAAGAAACCAAAGAAAAATATCTGCTGCCGTATCAAATGCGACTATTTTTATGAAAATCCAGGAAGAATACGGAACCTTTTCTGAATATTTATGGAAGTTTACAGATCATAAGATCATCCATGAGACGGGAAAAACATCTTCAGAATTATCCGACCAGATTTCAAAGGATTTAAAGAAACGTGGAATGAAATTTGTCGGTACAACGATCATTTATTCCTATCTGCAGGCAGTGGGAGTGGTCGAGTCACATGAGGAAGGTTGTTTCCTGCATCATAAAGAATAAAAAATTTACAAGTAGGTAACACTGCGTACTTGAATTTTTATACAAAAAGGAGTAAGGTAGAAATTACCAGATAAAATTGAGTATTAGAAAGATGATCATGTCATAACAATGTTCAAACAAAGGGAGGAAGCAATCATGAGACGTAAGATTATGACAGCATTTGTATGCGCGATTATGACAATCTCTGTAATACCGGTTTATGCAGATGATACACAGACCGATCAGGCAGTGACAACAGAAGTTTCTACCGAAACAGCAGCAACGGTGCAAGAAACAAAAAGAACGCAAAGTAAAGAACAACAGAAGAAAAAGACAACAAGCAAGAAACATACTAAGACCAAGAAGACAAAATCAAAGAAAAAGGAAGAAAACAAAGTCATTCCAATGCCAACACAAGTGATCAGTAAGAGTTCTTCGGATACGATCGAAGGAAGGATCAAGGATAAACAGGCGAAAGTGAAACAGCTGAAAAAACAAAAAGCGAAGATTGAGGAAGAGATTCGCCTGGAACAGCAAAAAGCACGATCTATAAATGAATTTTACAAAAAGTATACAGCAAATTCCAAGGCGGAGATTGCTTTATATGGGCAGGAGATCACTCCTTCTATGAAGATTTCTAAAAAAGATGAGCAGTTAAGAGAAGATTTATATGAGCTTGCAGATTTATTTGGAGATGAGAATCTGAGAACGATCGCAAGCAAATATGTCTTTGGAATCAATCATCCGGACTTTGAGACTTTGCTTGATAAGAATAAAACGATTCAGCTTGATCAGTATTTAAAGAACGAACAGATACTTCCGATCAAACCAATGGAAGAAAAGGTTCAGACGATCAAGAAGCAGATCAAGAAGTTCAAAGGAGAGATCAAAAAAGAGGAACAGACAAGATATTTTAATCCAAATGATGTCAGTGCTCTAAGTCATATCACAGTTTCAGACGCCAAACATATTTTGGAAGGAACTGCTTTGTATAATGATGCGAAAGCTTATGTCAAGGCGGAAGAAAAATATCATGTGAATGCAGTCTTTTTGATGGGAATCGCTGCACATGAAAGTGCATGGGGCACGAGCCGCCGTGCGAGGGAAGATAATAATCTGACTGGATATGGTGTAACATCGGATCATGCAAAAGGAATTAACAAATCAACGAAAGAAGCAGGACTTTTAGCAACTGCAGAAACTTTACATGAAAAATACCTGACATCAGGTGGAAGTTACTATGTTGGAACTTCTGCGGCAGCAGTGAACAAACATTACTGTGTTGGCGGAGAATGGGCGGCAGCAGTTGTAAAGAATGCTTATTTATTAATGAATCGTTTATAATTTTCTATTTTTGTATTGATTTTATAGAATCACAATGCTATAATTTACAAGAAATCAAAAAGAAGAAAACGTTGATGAGAAGAGTACTTTGTGGAAAGCTTCCAGAGAGGGATACATTTGCTGAAAGTATCCTAAGCAGACAAACAAAGGAAGACCACCTCGGAGTGGCTGTAAACCAGCCCGGCTGACACCGTTAATCGTCGATTAAGTGATCTGTTTCTGGAGTTTATGATCAAAGGATATGAAACAGATAACCAGGGTGGAACCGCGATAACTCGTCCCATGGATTTTTATTAGTCCATGGGATTTTTTATTTCTGTTATAGATTTATTATAGAAGAAATCTATAGAGAATTGTGACAGGATAAATAAAACGTTATATATCAAGAAAGGATGAATAAGAAGATGAAGATTACATTAAAAGATGGATCTGTAAAAGAGTATGAAAACAATATGTCTGTCATTGATATTGCAAAAGATATCAGTGAAGGACTGGCAAGAGTTGCCTGTGCGGGTGAGGTTGATGGAGAAGTTGTTGACCTTAGAACTGTCATTGACAAAGACTGCGAATTAAATATCTTAACATTTGATTCTGATGAAGGAAAACACGCATTCCGTCATACAGCATCCCATATTTTAGCTCAGGCAGTAAAACGTTTATATCCAGAAACAAAACTTGCGATCGGACCTTCTATCGACAATGGTTTCTACTATGATATGGAGAAAGATACTCCATTTACACAGGAAGACCTTGAGAAGATTGAAAAAGAAATGAAGAAGATCGTCAAAGAAAATCTTGAAATCACAAGCTTTACAAAACCTAGAGATGAAGCGATTGCATTTATGAAAGAAAGAAACGAACCTTACAAAGTAGAATTGATTGAAGATCTTCCAGAAGATTCTGTGATCAGCTTCTATCAGCAGGGTGAATTTGTTGATCTTTGTGCAGGACCTCACTTAATGACTACAAAACCAGTGAAAGCATTCAAACTTACAAGTATTGCAGGTGCTTACTGGCGTGGAGATGAGCATAATCAGATGCTTACAAGAATCTATGGTACTGCATTTACAAAGAAAGCAGAATTAGATGCATACCTTACAATGATGGAAGAGGCTAGAAAGCGTGACCATCGTAAACTTGGAAAAGAACTTGGTCTGTTTATGATGAGAGAAGAAGGACCTGGATTCCCATTCTTCCTTCCAAAAGGTATGGTTCTTAAAAACACATTATTAGACTACTGGCGTGAAATTCATCAGAAAGCAGGATACGTTGAAATCTCAACACCTATCATGTTAAGTCGTCATTTATGGGAAACATCAGGACATTGGGATCATTACAAAGAAAATATGTATACAACTGTTATTGATGATCAGGATTTTGCAATCAAACCTATGAACTGCCCAGGTGGAGTTCTTGTTTATGATTCTGAACCACGTTCATATAGAGATCTTCCATTAAGAATGGGAGAATTAGGTTTAGTACATCGTCATGAAAAATCTGGTCAGTTACATGGATTAATGCGTGTTCGTTGTTTTACACAGGATGATGCACATATCTTTATGACACCAGATCAGATCAAAGATGAGATCAAAGGTGTTGCAGGATTGATCGATCAGGTTTACAATTTATTTGGATTTAAGTATCATGTAGAACTTTCTACTCGTCCAGATGACAGCATGGGAAGTGACGAAGATTGGGAACTTGCAACAGATTCTCTTCGTGCAGCTTTAGATGATCTTGGACTTGATTATGTGGTAAATGAAGGAGACGGAGCATTCTACGGACCTAAGATTGATTTCCACTTAGAGGATTCTATCGGAAGAACATGGCAGTGTGGAACGATCCAGCTTGACTTCCAGCTCCCGTTACGTTTTGACCTTCACTACACAGGAGCAGATGGAGAGAAACATCGTCCAATCATGATCCACCGTGTTGCATTTGGATCTATCGAGCGTTTTATCGGTATCTTGATCGAGCATTTTGCAGGTGCTTTCCCTACATGGTTAGCTCCAGTACAGGTTGAAGTGATTCCTATCTCTGATAAGCATTTAGATTATGCTAATAAAGTACTTGATACATTAAAGGCAGCAGGAATCCGTGCAGACATCGATACAAGAGCTGAGAAAATGGGATACAAGATCCGTGAAGCGCAGCTTCAGAAGATTCCATATATGTTAGTTGTTGGTGGAAAAGAAGAAGAAAACGGAGCTGTATCAGTAAGAAGCCGATTCAAAGGTGATGAAGGACAGATGAAGTTAGATGACTTCTTAGCTGCAATCAAAGAAGAGATTGCTAATAGAGAAAACCGTAAGGTTGAAAAAGAAGATTAATTGTCAAATGAAAAGGAGGCACCACATTTGTGGAATGCCTCCTTCCTTTATATCATATCCGTTCTAATAATTCATCAGGTTTCATAGCAGGTACTTTACTTTCGATAAAATCCTTGATATTACGAGTTACAATAAAATCTACTTTCATTCGCTGTGCGCATACCATTTGAATCGCATTTTCATAATCAGAAGTTTTCATATTCGCAGCTTTTCTTATATCAGAAGACTTTAGATCAGCAATATGAAAAATCATAAACAGCTGTTCAATAATTTGCTGAGTTTTTTCTGGTGTTAATTCTTTTCTCAAAATATAAACAATATTTGGAATAGATAATGCTGAAATATATCCATCAATTTTTTCTACTTCACATAACTTCCAGATTTTTGAAGAGCTTTCTACAAAATCAGTTCTGTCACATAATACATCCAGGATTACATTTGTATCAATCAATATTTTCATATTTTTCTGCAATCCTTTCTGCGCGGATATCCTTTTCGTTATAATCTTTTTTTAGAATTCCAGTTAAAGAATCAGTCAAGAAAGAAATACCTGTGTCTTTTGAAATTAATCTGGCGACTTCTTTTCCTTTCTTTAAAATAATAATTTCATTACCTTCTTGGACAGCTTTTAAATATTTACCAAAGTTATTTTGAA
>UMBM01053912.1_pt1 | contig 13979 bp, 8 predicted proteins | sample 1963971 | NCBI WGS metagenome assembly UMBM01 (sample SAMEA4835942, study PRJEB28245) | human gut metagenome | biome: gut microbiome; material: fecal sample | place: Denmark | collected 2008 | reverse complement strand
CCTCCACCGTCAGGCGCCAGACGGCGCAGAGGGCGTAGACGTCCACCGTTTCGGTGTAGAAGGGAATGTTCCGTTCGGCGCAGAGGGCGCGGACCAGGTCCTCGTCACGCTGGGCCGTGGGACGCATACCGTGGTTCAGGTGAGCGGCGGCCACGCGGAAATCGCGGGCCCGACCCAGCTTCCACAGGCAGTCCAGCAGGCAGACGGAGTCGCGGCCGCCGGACACGGCGCAGAGGATCAGCCCTCCGGGGGGCGGGAGCATCTGCCAGCGCGTCATCCACGCGGTCAGGTCCAGGGGCTCACTCATCCTCGTCATAGCGGGTCTCCAGCGTGCCGAAGGCAGTGTACTCGGGCATCCAGCGGAGCTCAACTTTTCCGGTCTCGCCGTGGCGGTTCTTGGCCACAATGCACTCGGCCACGTTGCGCTTCTCGGCGTCGCTGTTATAATAGTCATCCCGGTAGAGGAACATGACGATGTCGGCGTCCTGCTCGATGGCACCGGATTCGCGCAGGTCGGACAGCATGGGGCGCTTGTCCTCGCGCTTTTCATTGGCACGGCTCAGCTGGCTCAGGCACAGCACGGGCACCTGCAGCTCCTTGGCCATGATCTTCAGCATACGGCTGATATCGGACACCGCCTGCTGGCGGTTCTCGCTGGAATAGCCCTTACCGCCGGCGGAGGTCATCAGCTGAAGATAGTCGATGACCACCAGGCCCAGATTTTCCAGGCGGCGGCACTTGGCGTTCATATCCGCCACGGTCAGCAGTGGGTTATCATCGATACGGATGTCCATGCGGCTGAGGGCGGAGGCGGCCTCGGCGATGCGCTGCCAGTCGCTCTCCCGCAGGTTGCCGGTGATCAAGCGCTGATTCTCCACCAGGCCCTCGCTGGCGATGAGGCGGGTGACCAGCTGCTCCTTGGACATTTCCAGGGAAAAGATGGCCACGGTCTTGCCGGACTCGCGGGCGGCGGACAGGGCCACGTTCAGGGCCATACTGGTCTTGCCCATACCGGGACGGGCGGCCAGCAAGAGCAGGTCGGACTTGTTCATGCCGTTGATCTTGGCATCCACAGCGGAGAGTCCTGTGGACAGGCCCGGCACGGTCCGGCCTCCGTTAGCGGACAGCTCGGCCAACTGGCTCATCACGTCGCCCAGCACCATGCCCACCGTCACCATGCCCTGGGCGCTGCGGCCACGGCGGATGGCGTAGATCTGCTGCTCGGCGGCTTCCAGCATATCGCCGGCGGCGCCGCCGCCCTCCTGCACCATGGCGGTGATGCTGCCGGCGGCCTGGGCCACCTGGCGCATGAGCGACTTGTCCTGCACGATGCGGACGTACTCCATGACGTTAGCGCTGGTGGGAGTGACCTCCATCAGCTGCAGCAGATAGGAACGGGTATTGTCGTTATACAGTCCGTTCTTCTCCAGCTCGCCGGCCACGGTGACGCCGTCGATGGGCTGGGAGTAGACGAACATATGGTAGATCGTCTCGAAGATCTCCCGGTTGGTCCGCAGATAGAAATCCTGGGCCTGCAGCTTGTCCATCACGTCCTTGACGCAGTCGGCGTCGATGAGCATGGAGCCCAGCACCGCCTGCTCCGCCTGAGGGGAATGGGGCATGGACGGCGTCAGCAGGGCGTCGGTGTTGTTGGCCATGGGAAGACCTCCTTTCAAAATTACGGTAATAGCCGCGCCTGCGGCGCGGTGCTTTCTCCACTTATTTCTCTTCGATGACGTGGACGTACACGGTGCCGGAGACCTCGTAGCCCAGCCTGGCCTTGACCTCATAGCTGCCGAAGCTCTTGATGGGCTGGTCCAGCACCAGCTTCTTGCCGTCGATGGTCAGGCCGTGCTGGGCCTGAAGGGCATCGGCGATGGCGGCGCCGGTGATGGCGCCAAACAGCTTGCCGCCCTCGCCGCCCTTGGCGGCGATCTTCACCTGGCAGGCCTTCAGCTTTTCGGCGATGGCCAGTGCCTCGGCCTTGGCCTCGGCGTCGGCTTTGGCCTTGGCCTTGGCCTGGAGGTTCATGGTGTTGACGGCGTCGGCAGTGGCCTCCACAGCCATGCCCTTGGGGATCAGAAAGTTGCGGGCATAGCCCTCGGCGGCCTCGATCATCTGGCCCTTCTTGCCCTTGCCTTTGATGTCCTGCTTGAGAATGACTTTCATATCTGTATCTCCTTTACCTTAATTTTCAAAGTACTTGTCGATGGCCTCCAGCAGCTTTGCCTTGGCCTCGGCCACGGTGATGTTGTCCGCCTGGCCGCCGGCGGTGGTGGAGTTGCCGCCACCGCCCAAGGCCTCCAGGATCACCTGGACGTTGACCTCGCCCAAAGAACGGGCAGACATATACACGCCGTCACCTTTTTTATACAGCACAAAGCTGGCACGGATGCCCTTGAGGGTCAGCAGCTCATCGGCCGCCTTGGCGGCGGTGACGCGGTCGCACTCCTCATCCAGGGCCACCACGGCGATATCGTCGCGGTACAGCTCTGCCTGACGGATAATGTCATAGCGGGCGATCATGGAGTTCAGGTCCCCCTGGAACATCCGCTGGACATCCTGGGTGTCGGCCCCCAGACGGCGGAGGTAGGCCGCCGCCTCGAAGGTACGGCCGCCGGTGCGGTTGGTAAAATTCTTGGTATCCAGCACGATGCCGGAGAGCAGGGCCTCGGCCTCGCATTTCAGCACGTCAGACGGCTCCACCAGATACTGCATCAGCTCCGCCACCAACTCGCTGGCGGAGGAGGCGTAGGGCTCATGGTAGTTCAGGGCCATCTTCTCAATGTAGCTGCTGCCGCGGCGGTGGTGGTCGATGACGGCCACACGGTTGCACGTCTCCAGCATTTCCTCGGACTCCACGCTCTCGGGGCGGTTGGTGTCTACCACCACCAGCAGGGAGCCGGGCTGGCACTTGATAAAGGCATCCTGGCCGGAAATGGCGGTATTGGCGTATTCCGGCTGCTCGGAGAGACGCCGCAGGATGGGGTGAGCGGCGTTGTTCTCGGTGTCGATGATGATCTGGCAGGGCTTGCCGCGCTTGCGGGCGATACAGCAGATGCCCACGGCGGCGCCCAGGGAGTCCATATCCGCGTATTTGTGACCCATGACGTACACCTGCTTGGCCTCGTCGATCAGCTCACCCAGAGCGTTGGCCATGACGCGGGACTTGACCTTGGTACGTTTTTCGGTAGACTTGCTGCGGCCGCCGTAGAACTCGAAGTTCACACGGTCCTTGACCACGGCTTGATCGCCGCCGCGGGAGAGGGCCATCTCCAACGCCAGGGAGGCGTTCTTGAACAGCTGCTCGAAGCTGTCCTCGTCCCGGCCCACGCCGATGGACAGCGTGGCGGACACACCCTCGCCGGCCTGGACCTGGCGGACCTTTTCCAGCACGTCGAACTTGCTTTCGGTGTAGCCGGTGTAGTCCTTCTCCTCGAAGAGGTAGAGGTAACGGTCGCGGTCGTAGCCCAGCAGCAGCCCGCCGGAGCCGGCGGCCCAGTTATTCAGCTGTTCCTCCAGCGCGGCCAGCAGCGCCGAGCGCTTATTCTCGGGGCAGGCCTTCATCAGCTCCTCATAGTTATCCACCATGAGGATGGCCATAAGGGGCTTGGTCAGCTCCAGGGTCTGGCGCATCTGCTCAGCCTCAGTGATGTCCATCCAGTAGGTGGTGGCCAGGGTGGGCTGGTCGCCGCCCTCCGGCTCCGGGCGGCTCAGGGCGCCGAAGACGCGGTAGATACGGTCGTTCCAGCGGAACTGCTCGGGATATTCACGCTTGCCGTCCAGCAGCCAGCGGTAGGTGAAGTCGGGGATCACGGCGTCTACCGCCGTTTCAAAGATCTTATCCTTCAGGCCGGTCAGGTCCGTGAACATATCGTTGCACCACAGGATCTCGCCGGTGGCTACATCGAACACCAGCATGGGCAGCGGCGCGTAGAGCATATTGCTGGACCGGGCGGTGTCCATACCGCCGGAGACACGGTCCATGTACTGGCGGACAGAGGCCTGGGCCATCTTGTTGCGGCGGCGGCCCACCAGGATGACCAGAAGGGCCACCAGACCCTCCGCCGCCGCCAGCAGCGGCTGGAAGGGCACCGTCACCGCCACAAAGGCGATGAGGCACAGGCTGTACAGCGTCATATTGGTGCGAAATCCGCGTATGATCTTCTTGCTCAAGGGAACGCGCCTCCTTCCCGCCGGGGATACTACTCCATACTGAGAGTAGTTTATTATAGCACGAAAGCCGGGCGGGGACAATACGCTTTTCGGGAAATCAGCGGGGAATTTTCCCGGCGGGGCGGCGAGTGTCAAATACCATCAAATGCCGTCGGCAAGTTGGGGGTGTACAAATGGGAAAAACTGTGGTATACTTTGTGAAAAGTGCTGAATACGGCACGTATTTTTTGGTTGTTTCGCGGTGCGTGGATGCCGCGGTCAATATAGCAAACGAGGGCGTTCCCCTCTATATCGAGTGCTGACGACGGGCGACAGACTGTTCCCTCCCCCTGCGATGCAGGGCAGGCGGGCGGGGCAGAACGCCTTTGTTTCCGTGCGGTCATTTTTACCCGCCGCGACGCGCTCTATCTTATCTGAAAAGGAGCATTTATTCTTTTATGGCAGAAAAATTCAAGATCATTCCCCTTGGCGGTCTGAATGAGATCGGCAAGAACATGACCGTCTATGAGTACGGCGGCGACATCATCGTGGTGGACTGTGGCATGGCCTTCCCCGGCGACGATATGTACGGCATCGACTGCGTCATTCCCGACGTCAGCTATCTGGTGAAAAACCGCAGCCGGCTGCGGGGTCTGTTCATCACCCACGGGCATGAGGACCACATCGGGGCCATCCCTTATGTGCTCAAGCAGATCAATATGCCCATCTACTGCACGCGGTTCACCGCGGGGCTGATCAAGCTGAAGCTGCAGGAGCATGGGCTGGCCAGCTCTACGAAGCTGATCACCGTGGAGCCGGGTCAGACGGTGCGGGCAGGCAAGTTCCAGGTGGAGTTCATCCACGTGAACCACTCCATCGCCGACTCGGTGGCCTTCGCCATCCACACGCGGATGGGCGCAGTCGTACACACCGGCGACTTCAAGATCGACTCCACGCCCATCGACGGGGAGGTCATCGACCTGGCGCGCTTCGGTGAGCTGGGCAAGCAGGGTGTACTGGCGCTGCTGGCGGACTCCACTAATGTGGAGCGCCCGGGCTATACCATGAGTGAGCGCGCCGTGGGCGCCACGTTCAAGCGGCAGTTCACCGGCTGCGACAAGCGGATCATCGTGACCACCTTCGCCAGCAACGTGCACCGCATCCAGCAGGTGCTGGACGCCGCGGCGGCCTGCGGACGGAAGGTGGCCGTTACCGGCCGGAGCATGGAGAACATCATGAAGGTCTCCACGGAGCTGGGGTACATGAAGGTGCCCAAAAACACACTGATGGACATCAACCGCATCAAGGGACTGCCCCTGAACCAGCAGGTCATCGTGACCACCGGCTCCCAGGGTGAGGAAATGAGCGCCCTGTACCGCATGGCGTTCTCCACCCACAAGCAGGTGGACATCGGCCCCGGCGACAAGGTCATCATCTCCGCCAGCGCCATACCCGGCAACGAAGTGACGGTGGGGCGGGTCATCAATGAGCTGTTCCGCAAGGGCGCGGACGTGGTGTATGACAAGGCGGATATGCTGCACGTGTCCGGCCACGCCTGTCAGGAGGAGCTGAAGATCATCCACGCGCTGACGAAGCCCAGGTTCTTTATCCCCCTGCACGGCGAGCAGCGGATGCTGCAGATCCACAAGCGTGTGGCGGAGAGCATGGGCATGGCTCCCACCAGCATCGTGGTGGCCGACAACGGCAGCGTCATCGAGCTGACCACCAAGCACATCAAGTGCGAGACCACCGTGCCCGCCGGCGAGGTGTTCGTGGACGGCGGCGGCGTGGGCGAAGTGGGCGCCGTGGTGCTGAACGACCGGAAGCTGCTGGCGGAGGACGGCATGGTGGTCATCGTGCTGCCCATGTCCAGCCACGACCACCAGCTGCTGTGCCCGCCGGAGATCGTCACCCGAGGCTTCGTGTACGTGAAGGAGTCCGAGGAGCTGCTGGAGGATATGCGCCGGGTGGCCACGGAGGCGGTGGATGGAATGTCCGCCAAAAAGCGCCGGGACGAGGGCGACGTATGCCGCACCGTGCGCTCCGCCGTGAGCAGCTATCTCTATAAGCACACCAAGCGCAGCCCCATGATCATCCCCATGGTGACAAAGCTGTGAGAAAACAAGGGCCGCCCAAAAGGGCGGCCCTTGTTTTGTATTCCTCTATGAACAGATCCCCGCACGGGGAGCTCTCATAGTGCTGGATTTAACACACTGCGCGCAGGTCGAGGCAGCAAGTTCAAGCCTGCCCGCGGCATTCCAAAAAGAAAACACCATCCTGACGGATGGTGTTTCTTTTTGGAGCGGGCGACGAGGCTCGAACTCGCTACCTCGACCTTGGCAAGGTCGCGCTCTACCAGATGAGCTACGCCCGCAAACGCAAGGTGAATTGTAGCAGAAAACACGCTGCTTGTCAACCCTGCATTTTTATTTTTTGTAAAAACGCTGCCGTCGCGGCACGGGCTACCGCATGAGGATCTCCACCACGCCGGCATTGGCGGCGTTGGGATAGAAATTCGTCACCCAGCCGCTGCCGCCCATGGCGCTCTGCACCTGGTACACCGTCTGCTGCACCTGATAGGACTGTCCTTCAAAGGCGCTCAGCTGCACCACCAGCTCCGTTTTGCCCGCCTGGGCCGCCTCGGTCAGCAGATCGTGCAGGGCAGAGACATTGGTGGCATGGACGATGTCGATGAGCTGCTGCTCGGTCTTCTTATAGCCGATGGTCACGGTGATCTCGCTGTAATTCCGGGCGGAATCGTCCACGGTGTACTGGATATAGGACACCGCATAGGAGCCCATGGGCGTGTCCTTCTCCACCTCGCGGCAGGCCTTCTCCGCCGCGTCACCGGCATCCAGCCCCTCCTGGGCGTAATAGAGCCAGATGGTCCCCTCCTCCGCGTGGTTGCCCACGAAGATAAGGATATTGTTCACCAGATCCTGATAGGTGTCCGCCCGCAGCACGTCCCGGCCCTCGCCCTCGTAATAGGTAGGGCTGTGGTCCTTGACCTCGTACCACTCCCGGTCCAGCAGGCTGCCGCAGCCGGTCAGCGACGCCGCCAGCAGCGCGCACAGCAGCGCCGCGCACCATCTCTTTACCATGTCCGTGCCCTCCATTCCATCTTGTTACAGCAGCTCCAGCTGCTTCTCCTCGCTGTCCTCCGGCTTCAGGAGCGCACCCGCCGCGGGGATGGTCCGCGTCCGGTAACGGGCACCGTTGACGATGCCGCATTCCGCCGCGGGAAGCACCTTTTCCAGCCGATACTTGGGCTTGATGTTCATCACCTGCACGCCCTGGGTAGAACGGGTGGTCTTGGGCGAGAGCAGCGCCGTGTGCACCAGCAGGGCCCGGGGCTCGTTGGTCTCCAGCGCCAGCTCCGTATCCTCCGTCAGGTGTACGGCGCACACCAACGGGAACTTGTCGCAGTAGGCGCCGGTGAGCTTCCGCCGATTGGACACCGTGGCGTAGGCGCTCAGCGCCACACGGGCGGCACGGCCGTTCTCAAAGAAAAACACCACGCTGCCGCTGTAATCTCCCGGCAGGCACAGCCAGATCACATTCTCGCCGGCGTCCATGCCCAGCTTGGCGGGCAGGTAGTCGCCCAGGGCGGAGGCCTTCGTCTCGCCGAACTCACTGGCACGGCTCTTGTACACCTGGCACTTATCCGTGAACAGCAGCAGCTCCGTGCTGTTGGCGGCCTCGAAGTACTGCCGCAGGCTGTCGCCCTCCTTGAACTTCTGCTCGCCGGACATCCGCAGGGACTGGGGCGTGATCTTCTTGAAGTACCCCTCCCGGCTGAGGAACAGGTGCACCGGATAGTCCTCCGCAGGCTCCTCGTCCGGCTCCTCCGGCATCTCGTGACTGTATACGATCTCCGTCCGCCGGGGCACGGCGTACTTCTTCTTCACGTCCTCCAGCTCGTTGATGATGATCTTGCGGATGCGGCCCGGCTTGGCCAGAGTATCCTCCAGGTCCTCGATCTCGTCCTGCAGGGCGCTGGTCTCCGCCACGCGTTTGAGAATGTACTCCTTGTTGATGTTCCGCAGCTTGATCTCCGCCACGTACTCCGCCTGCACCTGATCGATGCCGAAGCCGATCATCAGGTTGGGGATGACCTCGGCTTCCTCCTCCGTCTCACGGATAATTTGGATGGCCCGGTCGATATCCAGCAGGATGCGCTTCAGGCCCTGCAAAAGGTGAAGCTTTTCCTTTTTCTTATTCAGGATGAAGTACACCCGCCGCTTGACGCAGTCGGTGCGCCAGGCGGTCCACTCCTCCAGGATTCCGCCCACGCCCAGCACGCGGGGCATACCGGCGATGAGGATGTTGAAGTTGCAGCTGACGGTATCCTGCAGAGGCGTCAGCCGGTACAGCTTGGCCATAAGCTTGTCCGGGTCCACGCCACGCTTCAGGTCGATGGCCAGCTTCAGGCCGCTGAGGTCCGTCTCGTCGCGCATATCGGCGATCTCCTTGACCTTGCCGGCCTTCACCAGCTCCGCCACCTTGTCCAGAATGGCCTCGATGGTGGTGGAGTAGGGGATCTCGTACACCTCGACGACGTTTTCCTTCTTATCGTACCGCCATCGGGCGCGGACCTTCAGGCCGCCGCGGCCGGTGCTGTAAATGGCCCGCAGATCGTCGCCGTCACAGATGATCTGGCCGCCGGTGGGAAAATCCGGTGCCAGCAGCGTGGAGGCGATATCGTGGGCGGGGTTTTTCAGATAGGCGATGGTGGTATCGCACACCTCACCCAGATTAAAGCCGCAGATCTGGCTGGCCATGCCCACGGCGATGCCCTGGTTGGCGGACACCAGCACATTGGGATAGGTGGTGGGCAGCAGCGCCGGCTCCTTGGTGGTGTTGTCGTAGTTGTCCACAAAGTCCACGGCATCGCAGTCCAGATCACGGAACAGCTCGGCGCAGATGGGCGACAGCTTGGCCTCGGTGTACCGGCTGGCGGCATAGGCCATGTCCCGGGAGTACACCTTGCCGAAGTTGCCCTTGCTGTCCACAAAGGGATGCAGCAGGGACTCGTTGCCCTTGGCCAGACGGACCATGGTCTCGTAGATGGCCTGGTCGCCGTGGGGGTTCAGGCGCATGGTCTGGCCCACGATATTGGCGCTCTTGGTGCGGCTGCCGGTCAGCAGGCCCATTTTGTACATGGTGTACAGCAGCTTTCGGTGGGAGGGCTTGAAGCCGTCGATCTCCGGGATGGCGCGGCTGACGATGACCGACATGGCGTAGGGCATATAGTTCTCGTCCAGCGTGGCGGTGATGGGCTGTTCCACCACAGCGCCCCGCAGGCCCATCACGTTGGGATCGCCCGCGTGCCGTATTTCTTTTTCCTCGGTTTTCTTTTTTGCCATAGGAACGGTGTCCTTTCACTGTCTAAAGCCTGCTGCCGCAGGCCTTTTCTTTATAGCTTTGCACGGAGCAGATGTCCGGAGCACCGGCAAAGGCGTCAGATCTTCCGCCAAGACAAGGCGCAGGGGCGCAGCCATACTTTGTGTATGGCAAGCCGCTGCAACAAAGTATTGGCGCAAGAGATACGCCTTTGTCAGCTTACATCGATCATATCAAGGTACTTATAACCATTTTCAGCGATATAGTCCTTTCTGCCGGACAGGTTATCGCCCAGCAGCAGGTCAAATACCCGGGCCGTCTCCTCGGCGTCCTCCGGCAGCACCCGGATGAGCCGCCGCGTCTCCGGCGACATGGTGGTCATCCACATCATCTCCGGGTCGTTCTCGCCCAGTCCTTTGGAGCGCTGGACGTTGACCTTCTTGCCCTCCAGCTTTTTCAGGATATCCGCCTTCTCCTTCTCAGAGTAGGCGAACCAGGTCTTCTCGCCGGACTTCTCTTTGCAGGTGATCTCGAACAGGGGCGTCTCGGCGATATAGACGTAGCCCTCCCGGATCAGGGTGGGGCACAGCCGGTAGAGCATGGTCAGGATCAGCGTGCGGATCTGGAAGCCGTCCACGTCGCCATCGGTGCAGATGACCACCTTGCTCCAGCGAAGGTTGCTCAGGTCAAACTGGTTCAGGTCCTTGACGGCCTTGCCGCTGACCTCCACGCCGCAGCCCAGCACCTTCATCAGGTCGGTGATGACGTCGCTTTTGAAGATACGGGGATAATCCGCCTTCAGGCAGTTGAGGATCTTGCCGCGGACGGGCATGAGGCCCTGAAATTCCGCGTCGCGGGACTGCTTGCAGGCGCCCAGGGCGGAGTCGCCCTCCACGATGTATATCTCGCGGCGCTCCACGTCCTTGGTGCGGCAGTCCACGAACTTCTGCACCCGGTTGGCAATGTCGATCTTTTCGGTGAGCTTTTTCTTCTGGTTGATGCGGGTGCGCTCCGCCGTCTCGCGGCTGCGCTTGTTGATGAGCACCTGAGCGGCGATCTTCTCCGCCGCGTCACGGTTCTCGATGAAGTATATCTCCAGTCGGCTGCGGAGGAACTCCGTCATGGCCTCCTGGATGAACTTGTTGGTGATGGCCTTCTTGGTCTGGTTTTCGTAGCTGGTCTGGGTGGAAAAGCTGCTGCTGACCAGGATCAGGCAGTCCTGCACGTCCGGGAAGGTGATCTTGGCCTCGCCCTTGACGTACTTGTTGTTGTCCCGCAGGTATTTGTCGATGGCCGACACCATGGCCGAGCGGGTGGCCTTCTCCGGGCTGCCGCCGTGTTCCAGGAAGCTGGAGTTGTGGTAGTATTCGCACAGGGCGGTCTTGTTGGAGAAGCACAGCGCCACGCTGAGCTTCACCTTGTACTCCGGCTTGTCCGGCCGATCCCGGCCCCGGCGCTCCGCCTCCCAGTACACCGGCTCCGTCAGGGCATCCAGACCCGCCAGCTCCCGGATGTAATCCTCGATACCGTGCTCGTAGACGAACTCCTCCGTCTCGTACTTTCCGGCGGCTGTCTCGTTTTTCAGCCGGAAGGTCACGCCGGCGTTGACCACCGCCTGCCGCCGCATCACGTCCCGGTAGTAGTCCACAGGGATATCGATATCGGTAAACACGTCCAGGTCCGGCAGCCAGCGGATTGTGGTGCCTGTACGCTTTTTATTGCCGGTCTGTTCGCTGACCTCCAGCTTGCCCGCGATCTCGCCGCGCTCAAAGTGCAGCCGGTACTCCTTTCCGTCGCGCCAGACGGTCACGTCCATATAGCGGGAGGCATACTGGGTAGCGCAGGAGCCCAGGCCGTTCAGGCCCAGAGAGAACTCGTAGTTCTCGCTGTTCTCGTTGTCGTACTTGCCGCCGGCGTACAGCTCGCAGAACACCAGCTCCCAGTTGTAGCGTCCCTCTTTTTCGTTCCAGTCCACCGGGCAGCCCCGACCCTGGTCCTCCACCTGGATGGACCTGTCGGCGAACCGGGTCACGGTGATGAGCTTGCCATGGCCGCCCCGGGCCTCGTCAATGGCGTTGGACAGTATCTCGAATACCGCGTGCTCGCAGCCCTCCAACCCATCGGAGCCAAAAATGACGCCGGGCCGCTTCCGTACCCGGTCCGCCCCTTTCAGACTGGAGATACTTTCATTATCATAAGTCGCTTTCTTTGCCATATCTATCCTCCGGTGTATACCGATCACAATTCATTATACATTATATAGTATCGGCAGGCGTTTTGCAAGCGCTCACACGCCCCATTCCCCGCCGCTTCCGCAAGAAATGTTAGGTCCCCTGAAATATTGACTGGTTTACACAAAAAATAACCCGGCCGCAACCGGGCGCAGCCCTTTGTGTATAGGGTTTTGCACAGTTTCCACACCTTTTTCCACCAGCGTTATGTTACCTGATAATTCTCGTAAAAAGTTGCAAAAACACAGTTAATAGACATAATCAGGCGGCTTTTACTCTTATGCGTGTATACTTGCGTGCATATTCATTTGCTGCACACGCTTATCGGATGACACGCTGTTGAACAATCGTGAAACCCCCTGTCCCCCAGGGCTTTTCGCCCACGCCCCCGACAAACTGCACAACGGGATAACCGCGGCGCGGCGCAACTTTTCCGTCACGGCGCAAAAAAGCCTCTTGCGCTCTCCCAGCAGACGTGCTATGATATGAATACAGTTGTTCGCAAGCGGCGGACACAGGGAGGAACGATATGGAGAAACAGAAATTTTACTTAGTCGCCGCCGACGCTCTGCCGGAGGTCTTTCTCCGGGTAGCAGAGGCCAAACGGATGCTGCAGGTAGGCGAGGCCGCCACCGTGGGCGACGCTGCCCGCCAGGTGGGCATCAGCCGCAGCGCCTTCTATAAATACAAGGACGCCGTACAGCCCTTCCAGAATATGCACGCGGGGCATATCATCACCTTTTATGCCCTGCTGAAGGACAACCCCGGCGTGCTGTCCAACTACCTGGCCATCTTCGCCAATTCCGGCGCCAACATCCTGACCATCAACCAGACCATCCCCACCAACGGCTGCGCCGGCGTGACCATCTCCGCGGAGACGGGCGATATGTCCGAGGAGCTGGATGATCTGATGACCCGTGCCGCCGCGGCGGAGGGCGTGCTGAAGTTCGAGATCATGGCGGGATAATGCTCAGACGCAAAAAACAGGCACACTATGTGTGCCTGTTTTTTTGCAAGAAATATCCCCCCGGCTGACGCCGGGGGGATGCGTATTGTGCAGGGAGTTACTCCGCCTTGGGAGCCTCAGCGGCCTCGGCAGCAGCCTTGGCAGCGGCGGCCTTCTTCTCGGCAGCGGCCTTCTGCGCGGCCTTGAACTTCTCCTTCTCCTCAGGCGTGGGGATAGGCTCAATGGCGTTGCGCGGGCAGGCCTTGGCGCACATGGTGCAGTTCTTGCACTTGCTGTAGTCGATCACAGCCACGTTGTCCACAACGTGGATGGCGTCGAACTTACAGGTACGCTCACACATACCGCAGGCGATGCAGCTGTTGGCGCAGACCTTGGTAACGGCGGGGCCCTTGTCCTTGTTGGAGCAGTTGACAAACACCTTCTGCTTGTAGGGCACCTCCACGATCAGGTGGTGCGGGCAGGCAGCACGGCAGGCACCGCAGTTGGTGCACTTCTCCTTGTCGACCACGGCAACGCCGTTGATGACATGGATGGCGTCGAACTTACAGGCCGCCACGCAGGAGCCGAAGCCGAAGCAGCCGTAACGGCAGGCCTTGGCGTCGCCGCCGCAGACCTTGGTGGCCGCCAGACAGTCCTTCACGCCGCGGTACTCGAAGTTATCCTTGGCGTTGCAGCCGCCGTTGCACAGCACGTGCGCCACCATCTTGTCGCCGGAGGGAGCCTCCATGCCCATGATGGCGGCGATCTTCGCCGCATTCTCGGGGCCGGCGGGGGCGTCCAGCTGATACAGTACGGTCACCGGGGTTCCGGCGGCGTACTGGGCGGCAAGGTAGGCGTTAGCATCGTCCAACGTGCCGGCAAAATTCAGACCCAATTCGCCACCCTGCCCGATAGCGCTGTATCCGCCGAGACGGCCGGTCGTGACTGCGTTCCAACTGCTTTTGTTGTAATGGCTGATGCTATACGCGGCCATTTGGCTATTGTCCAGCGGTCGCCGCATATCCGGTAACGGACGCGTATAAAAAAAGCTCGTCCAAACGCCGGAACTGCTCACCAACCTGTTTTCCGTCCCGTCGAACACCACCTGCTTCCATCGCCGGGTTTCCACGCCGGTGGCCGCGTCGTACTCGTCGCGGATGTCGCCGTCGCCGTACAGGGGGGCCAGCGCAGGCAGGGGGACGGTCTGGCCGGTATAGGGCTCATAGGGGGTGGCGGCGGGGCTGATTTCAATCTGCGGCCTGACCAGCAGATTATTGACCGTAGCAAATCCCCACACGGTAAAG
>UMBM01055058.1_pt1 | contig 14130 bp, 10 predicted proteins | sample 1963971 | NCBI WGS metagenome assembly UMBM01 (sample SAMEA4835942, study PRJEB28245) | human gut metagenome | biome: gut microbiome; material: fecal sample | place: Denmark | collected 2008 | reverse complement strand
TTTTAATAGATAATCTTCCAGAACTATATAGGGAAAGTATAAACTTTGGGGATAAGACTCAAAAACTTTATATTCAAGAAATTTGAATTATAGAAGATATTAACTTTAGATGGTAGAATAATAATATATGAAAAACAAGATATTTTTACATAGGCTTGTTTGAGCAATAAATCAATTGATTGGTATCTTTTGATCAAATTCATGATAAGTTTGGGCTAAATCATATAAAAAGTTGAGAAGAAAGGGGCGGATATTGATGTATTTAAGACATTAGATACATCATACAAAAATATTATGGACAAATTTATATATTTGGATAATGCAGCAACAACCCCAATTTATAAGAATGTGTTTGAAAAAATGCTTCCATATATTATAGATATATATGGTAATCCGTCAGCACGCTATAAATTATCAATAGAAGTTAAGAAGGCAATTGAAAATGCAAGAAAACAAATTGCAGATACTTTGGGAGTAAATACAAAAGAAATTTATTTTACGTCAGGGGGGACAGAGGCAAATAATTGGGCCTTAATTGGAACCTGTGAAGCACTTAATGAAAAAGGGAAGCATATAATTACGACAAAAGTTGAACATAAAGCTATATTGAATACATGCAAATATCTTCAGGAAAAAGGATATGAAGTTACTTATCTTGATGTTGAAGATAATGGGATGATTAATTTACGTAAACTAAAGGAATCAATCAGAGAAGACACGATATTGGCTTCGATTATGATTGCTAATAATGAAGTAGGTACAATAATGCCGATTGAAGAAATTGCCAAGATAGTTAAGAAAAGAGGAGTTTTATTACATACAGATGCAGTACAGGCATATGGGCATATAGATATTGATTTAAAAAAGGTTCAAATAGATATGTTGAGTGCTAGCGCTCATAAATTTCATGGACCAAAAGGAATCGGATTTTTATATATACGAAACGGTACTATAATCAAGCCTTTAATATATGGTGGTGGTCAGGAGTCTGGTTTAAGGGGGGGAACCGAGAATGTGGCATCTATTATTGGAATGGGATATGCCGCTGAAAAGATATTTCATGATTTTACTCAAAAAAAAGAAAAGATTGTTGAATTGAGAGAATATTTAATTGGAAGAATTGAAAATGAGATACCAGATATAATTTTAACGGGAGATAGAAGTAATAGATTACCAAATCATGTTAGTTTTTGTGTGAAAAATGTAACTGCTATTATATTAGTTGATCAATTATCCAAAGAAAATATTTGTATATCTAGCGGTTCGGCTTGTGACAATAATTTCATCAGTGATTCACATGTTCTAAAAGCAATGGGGTATGATGATGATATAGCTAAAAGTGCTATTAGAGTATCATTAAGTGAGTTCAATACAATAGAAGAGATAGATTTTTTTGTTGATGTATTAAAAAATAAAATTAAAGAATTAAGAGAATGGATGTAGTATATTGTAAGGGATATGGTCAAAAATTTGGAATGATGCAGGCAAAACGTTATTTTGTGCAAATCTTTCTTTTGGTAACAGCGTATTTTGTAAAGGGAGTTGGATCATTGAACAACGGTTTTAGGTGGAATGAAAGGGTATTGTTTTCGTGATTCGGATTCATGCTTCTGTATTCGAAGCATGAAAGTTTATTTATCCCATCATGCAGCAGAGGATGCCGTATGATGGGACTTTTTATATAGGTAATACAGAATGAACAAGATGGAAGTTGTGATCCAGGTCACCGGGTAGTTGATGATGACCATATGGATAGAAGGATTCATCGGCACGATGAAAAAAATCCACGCGATACGCAGCAGGCATACACCGAAAAGTGTCATCAGCATCGGTATCACGACATCGCTGACTCCCCGAAGGGCGCCCGACAGCACTTCGATAAATATAAAAATCACATAACACGGTGTAATCTGATTGAGCATATCTGCGCCGATGCGGACGACCTCCATATCGTTGGTGAAGATGGCAAAAAGCGGATAGCGGAACACAATCAGGAAGCTGCTTAAGAAGACGGAAGTTACAAAGTCCATGCCAAGGCAGATACGGACGCTTTTTTGAATGCGGTCATATCTTCCGGCACCATAGTTTTGCCCCACAAAGGTTGTGATGGATACGCCGAAGGCACCGCTGACCATCCAGAAGATGGCATCCAGTTTCCCGTAAGCAGCCCAGGAGGCGGTGGTATCGGTTCCGTAAACATTGATGGCAGCCTGAATAATGAGATTGGACAGGCTGTACATGGTGGTCTGGAAACCACCGGGAAGTCCCACATATAACTGAGATTTCAGTACTCTGCCGTGAAAACGGATATTTCGCAGCTTTAGTTGATAAATATCTGTGGAATGCATCAAAGCCCGGGTAACCAAAACAGCACTCACTGCCTGTGCCAACAGGGTGGCGAGCGCCACTCCGGCTACGCCCATATGGAAGAGCCGTACCATGATCAAGTCCAAAATGATATTCAGCAGACTGCAGATGATCAGATAATAAAGTGGACGTCTGGAATTTCCAAGGGCACGTAAGATACCGGAACCCATATTATAGATGAAGGTAAATAAAATACCAGCAAAATAAATCTGAAGGTAAAGTCTGGAGTCTGCCATAAGTTCTTTTGGGGTGTTCATCAGTTCCAATATGTGCGGGGAAAAAGAAAGCCCTGCAATCATAAAAAGGATACTTCCCGCCAGAGAAAATGCATAGGCAGTGTGAATGCTGTCATTGAGTCCTTTGGAATCCCGGGCACCATAGAACTGCGAGATGATGACTCCGGCTCCTGCGGTCAGTCCGGTGAAAAATCCAACCACCAGATTGACAATTTGTCCGGCAGAACCTCCTACACTGGCAAGCGCCTCTTTTCCCACAAACCGTCCCACGATTACGGAATCGATGGTATTGTAAAATTGCTGAAAAAATGTACCAAGTAATATTGGAAAGAAAAAGAATAGAAGCTGTTTCCAGATGACACCTTCTATAATTTGATTTTTGGTGCGGAGTTGTTGTTTCATAATATAATCCCTCAAAAATTACGGCATTTATGGATGAAGTAATTCTGCAAAAGCGTCCATCAGACGGTCATTCTCCTCAGGCGACATGATGCAGAAGCGGATAAAGCGATTGTCCAGGAAGGGGAAGGTGGAGCAATTGCGGATCATCAATCCCTTTCGGATACAATGGTCAAACAGAAGATCTGCATCCACATCATCCTTCAGAATTTTTACCAGAATAAAGTTTCCCATAGGCCGGTAGATTTTCACAGAGTCCCAGGAGGAAAGCAGTTGGTAGAGTCTGCTGCGTTCGCTGTTGATCAGTTTCTGTGTCTCGCTTACATATTCTTTATCCTGAAACATCAGTCTGCCGGCAATCTCGGCCAGAGAATTGATGGACCACGGGTTCTGGCGGGTATTGATCTGTTTGATCAGATCCTGATTTCCCGTTACTGCATAACCGAGACGCAGTCCGGGAGATGCGAAGAATTTGGAAGTTCCCCTAAGGATGATCAGGTTCGTATAATAATTGGTCAGCGGAATTGAGGTGATATGATCTCTGGCATCAGTAAATTCCACATAGGTTTCATCCACCATCACGAAGATTCCATACTGAAGACAGGCATCCAGAATCTGCCGCATCTTTGACGCATTGATTGCAGTAGAAGTAGGATTGTTTGGATTGCACAGCACGATCAGATCCAGGCCGTCATGAAGATGACGGCAGAAATCATCCACGTCCATCTCAAAATTCAATTCTTCTTTCAGCGGATAGTAAAGGGTGGTTCCGCCACCGAGGGTAATTTCACGTTCATATTCTGAGTAGGTCGGTCCCAGAATGAGGGCTTTTTTCGGATGATAGGTCTGTATGAAGAGCGAAATCAGCTCTGTGGAACCATTTCCCACAATAATATTTTCTGACTGCGTATCTGCGTACTTGGCAATACAGGCGCGCAATGCCTTGTATTCCCGGTCGGGATATGTAGTGATGGCATCTAACTGGGCTGACAGGGAGTTGCGCAGATGGTTTGAGATTCCAAGGGGGTTTACATTGGCAGAAAAACTGACAATTGCCTCCTTTTTAATTCCGTAAATTTGTTCGATTTTTTCCAGGTCGCTGCCGTGAAAATGGTCTTTATGTTTTAACATCTCTTTCCTCCTGATTTAAGTTCTGTCGTTGCATCACATTAATTTGTAGTGTATAATCTATGATACCAGTATAACATTCTCGAAATAACTGGACTCTATACTTGTCTATTTTCCTGATTGCACAAGTCAAAAAGCCTCAGCGTAGCCCGCTACGCCTGCGTTTTTTTGACTCGAACACTCAGAAAAATATCCTGCGCATATAGTCCGGTTATTTACGGAACGTTATACCAGGATTGCGTGAGTACAAAATGTGCAGCAATCACAATTTATTATAATGATAATTGATTTTAAGTCAAGGATAAAAGGCATGGGTGAAAAACGTTGAAGAGAAGAATGGAACAGCTCATTAACGGCCGCTTCGAGTATGAAGTGCCGGCGTTTGTTACCTCTGAGTCTGAGATTCATCTGCAGATACAGGAGGGGAGAAATCATAAAGGGGAATTTAGCGTGGGGGCGGAGGACGGCAGCCGCGTGAAGGGAGTAGTCACATCGGATAACCGGCGGATTGTGCTGGCAAAAGACCGTTTTTCAGGAAGCACGAGTAAGATTGTTTATGGGATTGATACTCAGGGACTGCGCTGCGGGGAAGGGATTACCGGCAATATCGTGTTAAGCAGCAATATCGGAGAAGTAAAGGTTCCTGTAAACGTACAGATGGTTGAGGTGCAGGTGAGGACTTCCCAGGGTTCGATTCGGACGCTGGAGGACTTTACACGTCTTGCCATGAAAGACCCCCGGGAGGCATTTCGTCTGTTCACAAGTGAGCATTTTCAGAAAATTTTAAGTGGAAAGAACTTTGTATATACGGCTCTCTATAAAGGAATGTCCCACAATCCGGTTACTTATCAGCATATGGAAGAATTTTTGATTGCTGCAAAGGAGAAGGAGCCGATTGTTCTGTCTCTGGATAAAGAAAAGAAGGGAAGCTATCAGATTGGTCATTCACTTAAGGATACGTTGTATATCTATAAAAGTACCTGGGGCTACGTACGTATGGAAATTGAAGCGGTGGGAGATTTTCTGGAGATTGAGAAAAAAGTGGTGACCACGGATGATTTTATCGGAAGGGTTTATGGGCTGGAGTATGTGATACGGAAGGATAAACTGGGTGACGGAAAACGTTACGGAAAGATTATCATACGAAATGTTCATCAGACGCTGGAATTTGAAATTGAAGCGAGCATTGATCAGGGAGAACGCCTGCTGCCCAAGGGGCTGAAAAAGAGGAAAATGGTGGAGCTGGCGCAGGATTATATTGCTTTGCGGTTACATCAGATGGATTACCGGATGTGGTTTGAACGGACAACAGCTTCTCTGGACGAATTGACAAAAGCAGAGTGTATGGATTCTCTTTTGCTTTTTTACGAATCATATGTTTATGAAAGTAATGAAGATGTTCAGAAAGCTATGGAGCTGCTGTGGAGTTTTAAGCAGGGAGAGATTCCGCTGACAACGCTCAGAGAGGAGGGCATTTACCGTTATCTGGCAAAGAAAGTAGATTTGCTGGCAGCGGAGAAGCGGAACATACTGCCCAAGATCAAAGCTTATGTTCAGCAGCAGCCGGATGACTATTTTTTGTTGAAAATTTTGATCAGTGAAGATGAAACCTGCAAAAATGTGCCGGCTCAGCAGCTGCGTTTGATGGAGCAGGCATATGAACTGGGGTGCAAAAGTCCATTCCTTTATCTGGATGCGTACCAGATTCTGCAGCGTCAGGAAACGCTTCTCAGAAAGCTGTCTCCGTTTATGATACAGGTGCTGAACTTTGCAGGAAAGCAGGGAGTATTAGACGAGGCGCTGTTAAAGCGGGCAGCCTATCTTTCCGATAATCTGAAAGAGTTTCATCCTGCCGTGTATTGTCTGTTGGCAGGCGGGTACGATAAGTTCCCAAGTGATGAGGTAGTGGAAGCTATCTGTAAATTAGTCATGAAGGGGACGCCGAACCGGAAAGAATATTTTCGCTGGTACAGTCTGGCGGTAGAGCATGAAGTACGGATTACCCGTCTTTATGAGTATTATATCGAAACGATGGACGAAGAGTATCACCAGATGCTTCCCCAGGTTATTCGGATGTATTTTGCATATAATAATACACTGAGTGCCCGGAAAAAGGCATTTATTTATGCCAATGTAATTCGTAACAAGGAACGGGATAAGACAACCTATATCAGTTATCGGAAAGCCATGGAGCAGTTTGCAAAAGAGCAGTTGCGTCAGGGGCGGATCAATGAGGATTATGCAGTCATTTATCAGGAGATTTTTAAAGGGGTGGATAATCCTCAGACTGCCGGATATCTGGTGCAGGTATTATTTACTTATAAAGTGACGGTGAAGGATAAGAATATCCGGAATGTCATTGTGTGTCACAATGCACTGCGGGAAGAGGCCGTATATCCGGTGAAGGATCAATGTGCATATGTAAATCTCTTTGGAGAGGGTACACAGCTCCTGTTCGAAGACGAGAAAAGAAGAAGATACGGAATCACTGTTTCTTATACCGTAGAAAAATTGTTGGAGGAACGGGAACTGGCAAGTGTGTGTGCAGGGTATGAGGTAAGTACACCGGGGCTTTTGCTGTACCTGTGCCGGGAATTGCCTTCACAGATGGATGTACATTCCAGAAGTCTGCGTTATTATCAGCAGGCTTCGGAGCATGAGGCATTTACAGAAGAGTACCGCGGTGTGATACGGAAGAAATTGCTGGAATATTATATGATGCATCCGCAGGATCATGAACTGCAGGCTTATCTTCATATGGTTGACATGAGGGAATATGCCAAAATCAACCGTAGGGATACGGTGAAAGTTCTGGTGGCACAGGGAATGTATGAACAGGCCTTTGCTATCATCGGTCAGTGGGGTGTGGAAGGTATAGACACTGCGGACTTGATGAAACTTACCAGCCGGATGATTCTGGCGGTGGAATTCGAAGAGGACGAAGAACTGGTATATCTGGCCGACCATGTGCTGCATCAGGAGAAATATGACGAAGTGATTCTTATTTATCTTCGGAATCACTATGTGGGATCCGTCGGACGGATGTGCTATCTTTGGGAGAAGGTCAAAGGCTTTCAACTGGAAAGTTACCCGTTGGATGAGCGGATTCTGATCTTTTCCATGTATGTGAGGGAATTTCCCGAGCATGGAGAAAAGATTTTGGAAAGCTATATCATGCAGCAGGGAAGAGAATTGGTGATTCTGGCTTATCTGACCTATATTTCCTGCGCTTATTTCATGACAGACAGGCAGACCGATCCGGAATTCTTTGTTTATCTGGAAAAGACGTATGAGCGGGGCTGGGAGATGGATATCATCTGCCATCTGGCTTTACTGAAGTACTATGCATCTTGTGACAGACTGACAGAGAAGCAGGAAAGACAGGCAGCAGATCTGCTCAAAGAATTTGACCGGGAAGGATTGCGTTTTGCCTTCTTTCAGAAGCTTCCGCTGCATTTGATTCAGGCGTATCAGGTGGAGGATAAAGTGTTTGTAGAAGAGCGATTCCACAAAGGCAGCAAAGTGATGATTCATTACGCACTTCATCACAAAGATTCGGAGGCGGTCGGTTTTAAAAGTGAACCGATGCGGGAGATGTATCAGGGAATCTTTACAAAAGAATTTTTGCTGTTCTATGGTGAGACACTGACGTATCATCTGACGGTGGAGCAGAATGGGGAGATAATCAGTACGCCGCAAAGAGAGATTGCACTTCACGGCGTTGAGGCAAAAGGGAAAACCAGATATAAACTGCTGAATAAGATTCTGGCAGCGCGGGCACTTGGGAGTCATGATACAATGGAGACAGCGCTGAAACTGTATCTGCAGCAGGAAGTGTTTGTGGATAACGTGTTTCAATTAATGGATTAGTTCGGAGGCGGAAGATGGAACAGAAGAATTTGATAATCGGATTTGAGTTTAATCCGAAAGAATCCCAGATTTGCTATTTTGACCGGATGGCCAAGGATGCAGTTTCGGCGGAAGTTAAGGTGGGTAGCAGTCAGTATACGTTTCCTACGGTGCTCAGTAAGAGTCTGGGTAAGAATGAGTGGCACTTCGGGCTGGAGGCGGAATACTTTGCTGAGCATCAGAATGGTATTCTGATTGATCAACTATATGATTTGTGTGCCGATGGGGATGCTCTGGTTATTGACGGACAGGAATATGAGCCGGGTGTTCTGCTTGCACTCTATCTGAAGAGCGCTCTGCGTATGTTGGGAGTTACAGAACCGGAAAAGCAGGTGTCTGGTATCATGCTGACGGTACCGTCACTTACCAGAGCTTTTGTGGATACCATTCGGTTTGCATATGAGAAAATCGGGATACCGAGGTCCAGATGTTTCCTGCAGGATTTTGATGAGAGTTTCTATAATTATGTGTTGTATCAGAAGCAGGAGCTTTGGGGCAGGAATGTGGGGCTGTTTTCTTTTGGCGGCAATGAAGTAACATTTAAAGCACTGGTACAGGACCAGCGGACCAAACCGGTGACGGTTACCGTGAAGCAGGGAAAGGGCAGAAGGCTGTCTGTGGATCCGAAACGGAGGGATGATGAATTTTACCGCTTGATTGAAGAATCGTTCGGCAATGATGTCTATTCCAGTGTCTTTTTGATCGGAGAAGGGTTTGATAAGAATTGGGCGGTTCGTTCGGTGGCGCTTTTGTGCAGAAACCGAAGACACGTGTTCTATGGCAATAATCTCTATGTTAAGGGGGCCTGCTTTGCCGCCCATGAAAAGGTGGAAGAGCGGCGTCTGAAGGGTTATCTTTTTGTGGGAAATGCTCTGGTCCGTCATAATATTGGTATGGATATGATGATCAACGGTTCGCCTGCTTATTATGCGATGATCGGTGCCGGGGTGAACTGGTATGAGGCAGCGAAGGACTGTGAATTGATTCTGGATCACGCAGAGGAATTGGCATTTGTAGTCAGCAATATGGAAGACGGAAGACGGGAGCGCTATACGATGCCCCTTAACGAACTGCCAAAGCGCCCCAATAAAACCACCCGGCTGCATCTGCATCTGGAGTATGATTCTCCAAAACGCTGTCAGATCACAGTGGAGGACTTAGGTTTCGGGGAAATGTTCCCGGGCAGCGGCAAGGTTTGGCATGAGACCATGGAGGGTTAAGGTATGGGATACATATTATGTCAGGTAAAGCGGGCGAAGGTTCCGTATTATATTGAAAATATCAGCATGAACATCTATTCCATTGAGGAATTATGTTATTACATGTATCATAATATCTACCTGTTGGATGAGACGATCATCAACGAGGGACTGTGTTTCTGGCTGCGGGATGAACTCAATCTGCGTAGATTATACCAGAAGCTGTATACCTTGTTGGATGCAAAGGGGAGTATGGGAGAGTTTATCCTTCCGATTTTCAAGGAGATTAATTATCTTTCTTTTGCAGAATTCAAGGAAATGAACAAGCAGTTGAAGATCTTTGAAGAACAGCCCGAGGTGGTGCGCCTGAAGATTAAAGGGGATTATCTTTTCAACCATGAGAAGTATATCAATGCGATCCGGGTCTACACGGAGGCTTTACAGAAGGCAAAGGGAGGCACCCTGGGAACCCAGTTTACGGGAAGTATTTATAACAATATGGGCTGCTCTTATGCAAAATTGTTTCAGACCGAGGAAGCTTTTGAGTGTTTCGGACAGGCTTATGAGGTGCTGCATTCGGGTGGAGCTTTGAAAAGTTATCTTTTTGCTGCTTATCTCAACAAAGGGAAAGAGACGTATGAAACGCTTTGTGATGAAAAGGGCGTGGATACCCAGACGAAGCAGGAAATGGATGCCCAGATCCGCAAGGCTCAGGAAGTGGTGTTGCCTAAGGAGATCGATCCGCTTTTGGATACCTGGACAAAGAATTATCACAGGAATACGGGATTATAATTAAGAAATTGCGAAACAGACCGGGATGAGCCCCGGTCTGTTTCGCGGTAAAGAGAAATTTATAAGGTGTGATAATAAGGACAGATATCTTCGTAATGTCCATCTTTCATTCGAAATCCCCGGGGGATGACACCAAGCTGCTGAAAGCCCAAACGTTCGTACAAGTGTCTGGCATGGATATTCGTAGCAACCACGGCATTGAATTGCAGAATGGAAAAGCCGTGGTTTTTTCCTTGAATCAGAGAGTCCTGTACCAACTTTTCGCCGATATGCAGCCCTCTGCTTTCAGAATTGACGGCATAGCTGGAATTACAGATGTGTCCGCATCTTCCAACATTATTGGGATGTAAGATGTAGAGTCCATAGATTTTTTTGGTGACTGTATCCTCAGCAACTGCACAATAGGACTGACTTTCAAAAAAGCACTTTCCTGTCTCTTCGTTCAGGCATTCTTCCTGCGGAAATGCAATGCCGTCTTCGACTACTTCATTCCAGATCTGAATCATATCGCTTAAATCTTCGATGCTGTATTTTCTTACTGTAATATTCATTTTGCTTTCATTCCTCTTTGCAGATTTTATTTGTTCTCATGATACCTGCGGGTTGCAGCGTGCTTTATACTCCCGCAATTCTGAAAACATTCTATCACTATTTTCGATATCTGTCACTACCATGAAAAAGAGGTTGACAAATGAAATGCAGTCTTTTATAATAAATAAAAATCAATGAATTATTTTAAGTTAATAGTTTAAACCGATGAAGTGGAGATAACGTTACAAGCGCACTCACAGAGAGTCCGGGCAGGTGGGAGCCGGGCAGAAAGCGATGTTTCAAATGGACCACTGAGGGTGCAGTCAAAGGTTTACAGGACTGAGTATTCTGCAACGTAGGGCATACGTTAATTGCCGGGGATATGATAGTATCTCAGTAAGTGTGTGGATTTCACAAATCAAGGTGGCACCACGGGTATCAGAATTTGTTTACTCGCCCTTGACAGAGAACGGAAGAAGTTCTTTGTCGAGGGCTTTTTTGTGTATATACGATAAGGAAAAAGTACCCGTCCAATCACGGGAAGGATAGAAAAAAGGGAGGCAGGAACATGAAGCAGACATCATATGAAGAAGTGCAGGAAATCAATTCTTCCGGAGCGTATAAGCGGATACCGATCAGTCGGGAAATTCTTTCTGATATTGCAACTCCGGTGGAAGTTCTGAAAAGGCTGCAGCATGTAAGCAGCCATTGCTTTATGCTGGAAAGTATCGAGGATAAGAAGCAGTGGGGCAGATATACGTTTATCGGTTATGATCCGATTATGGAACTGACCTGTACAAATCACAAGCTTACGATTAAGTCAGGGGCAAAGATTGAGATGGAGGTGGCTCATCCCGGAACTTATATCAAGCAGGTAATCGCAGATAACAGAGCCCCCCGTCTGAAACATCTGCCTCCTTTAACCGGAGGTTTGATTGGATATTTCTCTTATGATTATATCAAATACAGTGAACCGTCTCTGAATCTGGATGCGGAGGATGTGGAGAAGTTTAAAGATGTGGATCTGATGTTATTTGACAAGATCATCGCTTTTGACAACTTCCGACAGAAAATCATTCTGATTGTAAATATCAGTACAGAGAGCCTGGAAGAGGGATACAATAAGGCAGTATTGAAGCTGGATGAGATGGAGCGTTTAGTGCGTCACGGACAGCCGAAAAAGACGGAACCGGGAAAACTGTTATCGGAGTTTCGCCCCTTGTTCAATGAGGAAGAATATTGCAGGAAGGTAGAACAGGTAAAACATTATATTCGTGAGGGAGATATCTTCCAATTGGTACTTTCCAATCGTCTGGAAGCAGATTTTCAGGGAAGTCTTCTGAATACCTACCGGATTCTGCGGACGACCAATCCTTCCCCTTATATGTTCTATTTTTCCAGTGAGGATGTGGAGATTGCAGGAGCATCGCCAGAGACGTTGGTAAAAGTGGAAAATGGAGAGGTTCGGACATTTCCGCTGGCAGGAACCCGACCAAGAGGAAAAAATTATGAAGAGGATCAGAAGTTGGAGAAAGACCTGCTTGCGGACGAGAAAGAATTGGCAGAGCATAATATGTTAGTGGATCTTGGAAGAAATGATCTCGGAAAGCTCTGTGAGTTTGGAACGGTGGAGGTGGAAAAGTATCTTTCCATCGAGCGGTATTCTCACGTGATGCACATCGGGTCCACCGTAAAAGGTCAGATGAAAAAGGAGAAAACAGCTCTGGATGCAGTGGATGCGGTACTGCCGGCGGGAACCTTATCTGGTGCACCGAAGATTCGTGCCTGCCAGATTATCAATGAGTTGGAGAATAACAAGCGGGGTATCTACGGAGGTGCTATCGGGTATCTGGATTTTACGGGAAATATGGATACCTGCATCGCGATCCGCCTTGCATTCAAGAAAAATGGAAAAGTGTTTGTACGTTCCGGAGCAGGAATCGTGGCGGACAGTGTGCCTGAGAAAGAACATCAGGAGTGCATCAATAAAGCGAAAGCAGTCATGCAGGCATTAAAGGAAGCGGAAGGAGAGACGGAAGTATGATTTTACTGGTAGATAATTACGACAGTTTTTCTTATAATCTGTATCAGTTGATTGGAACCTTTCAGCCGGATATCAAGGTGATCCGAAATGATGAGCTGACGGTGGAAGAAATTGAAATGCAGAATCCCCAGGTGATCATTCTCTCGCCGGGACCGGGTAAACCGTCAGAGGCAGGAAGATGTATTGAGATCGTACAGAAACTCGGAAGCAGGATTCCGATTTTGGGTGTATGTCTGGGACATCAGTCAATTTGCGAAGCTTATGGCGCTACCGTTTCTTATGCCAAAGAATTGATGCATGGAAAGCAATCTATGACAACTTTGGATACGTCATGTGATATTTTTAAAGATCTTCCCGGAGAGATTCCGGTGGCGAGATATCATTCTCTGGCAGTTTTGGAAGAAACACTTCCGGAGTGTCTGAACGTGATTGGCAGAACAACGGACGGTGAGGTTATGGCAGTTCGTCATACCTGGTATCCGGTCTATGGGTTACAGTTTCACCCGGAATCAATCATGACTCCCCAGGGAGCTGAAATAATAAAGAATTTTTTGGAGGTAGCAGGAAATGATTAAAGAGGCAATTGTAAAACTGACGAATAAAGAAGACTTAAGTTACGAGATGGCTGAAACATCCATGGATGAGATCATGAGCGGTCAGGCGACACCGGTGCAGATGAGTGCATTTCTTGTCGCTATGGCGATGAAGGGGGAGACCATTGAGGAAATTACGGCTTGTGCTTCTGGTATGAGAAAACATTGCGTGAAACTGCTTCAGGATCAGGATGTATTGGAAATTGTAGGAACCGGCGGAGATCATTCCAATTCTTTCAACATTTCTACCACTTCTTCTCTGGTGATTTCGGCGGCGGGCGTTCCGGTTGCCAAGCATGGAAACCGTGCGGCATCCAGTAAGAGCGGTGCGGCGGATGTACTGGAAGCATTGGGTGTGAAGATTACGATAGAGCCGGAGAAGAGTGCAGAAGTATTGAAAAAGATAGGTATCTGCTTCCTGTTTGCACAGAATTACCATTTGTCAATGAAGTATGTGGCTCCGGTGCGGAAAGAGCTGGCGATTCGTACCATTTTCAATATCCTGGGACCACTGACGAACCCGGCAGGTGCCAATCTGGAGCTGATGGGTGTCTATGATGAAAAGCTGGTTGAGCCTTTGGCGCGGGTTCTGGCGAATCTTGGAGTGAAAAGTGCCATGGTGGTGTATGGGCAGGATGGTCTGGATGAGATTTCCATGAGCGCACCGACCACTGTCTGCGAAGTGCGGGATGGTAATTACGAGTCCTATGTGATCACCCCGGAACAGTTCGGATTCGAAAGATGTAAAAAAGAAGATCTTGCAGGAGGAACTCCTGAGGAGAATGCCAAGATTGCCAGAAGAATTCTGGAAGGAGAAAAGGGTCCAAAACGGGATGCGGTGGTCCTGAATTCGGCTGCGGCAATTCATATTACAAAAGGGATTTCCATGGAAGAGGCTGTGAAAGAAGCGAAAGAGATCATTGACAGCGGCA
>UMBM01021077.1_pt1 | contig 14169 bp, 9 predicted proteins | sample 1963971 | NCBI WGS metagenome assembly UMBM01 (sample SAMEA4835942, study PRJEB28245) | human gut metagenome | biome: gut microbiome; material: fecal sample | place: Denmark | collected 2008 | reverse complement strand
TATGTTTTTTTTGATCTGTAGTTTGTTTTGAAATTTCAGTTAGTATATCATCTGTAACGTAACGTATGGAATAAAATAATTTCCTTTATTTGATTTACATAACATCAATAACATAAGATAAAATAACAATCCTGTCCATGCAATAAAAGGAGTAGTAATACACCATATCTTGTTTGGTTTAGTCAAAAAACATACTATATTATGTCACAACAAAATGACTAGAAAATCGAAGATACAAAACTGATACCTAGGTCATAAAAAAATTGAAAAAATAAAATAGCATTTATTATAATTCAGAAAAGGAGAAAAAATAAAGAAAATGATTAGATTGTCAGCAAAATGGTGACTGAAATAGTCAATATAAAATCAGAAAAAATAACACAAATATTTAATTGTACCAGTTTACATAAAGTTATACGAATGATTAAAATAACAATGATAATATTTTAAAATGCGATAAAACTGCATTTCATAACGCCACAATCAGAAAAATGATATAAATATTATGTATACCTATAAATGACATGTGTATTTCATGAATAAACAGAAGAAAGAGAGAACAGAACAGAAAATACAATATGGAAAATACAGCCGCATGCCGTTGGCGTAAAATTAGGAAAGGACAGGGAAGGGTATCAGAAACGAATAAAAAACAACTGTCATGTATGGTCATAGGTTGAAAAAAGGGATATTTCTTGTATAATGAAAATGATATGTCATTAACATAGGAAAAGATTACAAATGGAGGAGTCATCAAATGGCAGACGTAAGACGGATTTATGTTGAGAAAAAAGATGCTTTTGCAGTCAAAGCGAAGGAACTGCAGGAGGATTTGAAAAACTATCTGGGGATGACAGGCATCGATAAGGTCAGAGTACTGATCCGCTATGATGTGGAAAATATCTCAGAAGAAACCTTTCAGAAAGCATGTAAGACTGTTTTCAGTGAACCGCCGGTTGATATGCTGTACGAGGAGCAGTTCCCAATGCCGGAAAATGCAAAATGTTTTTCCGTAGAGTTTTTACCGGGACAGTTCGACCAGCGTGCGGATTCCGCGCTGCAGTGTATCCAGTTTTTAAAGGAAGATGAACAGCCGATCATCAAAACTGCTGTTACTTATGTACTGGAGGGTATAGTTTCAGATGAAGATCTGGAAAAGATCAAAGCATATTGTATTAACCCTGTAGATTCCAGAGAGACCGGTATGAAAAAGCCGGAAACACTTGTTTCTGAATATAAAGAGCCGGATGATGTCAAGATTTTTACCGGTTTTCAGGATATGGCAGAGGACGAGCTGAAGAAGTTATATGATTCTCTGGGACTTGCGATGACATTTAAGGATTTCCTTCATATTCAGAATTATTTCAAGAAGGACGAAAAACGTGATCCGTCCATGACAGAGATCCGTGTACTCGATACGTACTGGTCTGATCATTGCCGTCATACTACTTTCTCTACAGAACTGAAGGATGTAACATTCGAAGACGGTTATTATAAGACTCCGATTGAAAAAACATATAAAGACTATCTGGCTGCCAGAGAAGAAATCTTCAAGGGCAGAGATGACAAGTTTGTCTGCCTGATGGATCTTGCTCTCATGGCAATGCGCAAGCTGAAAAAAGAAGGCAAGCTGGATGACATGGAAAAATCAGATGAGATCAATGCCTGCTCGATCGTTGTTCCGGTAGAGATTGACGGTAAGACAGAAGAATGGCTGATCTTCTTTAAAAATGAAACACATAACCATCCGACAGAGATCGAACCGTTCGGTGGTGCTGCTACCTGTCTGGGTGGTGCGATCCGAGATCCGCTTTCAGGCCGTGGTTATGTATATCAGGCAATGCGTATTACAGGTGCTGCAGATCCGACAGTTCCTGTCACAGAAACTTTAAAAGGAAAACTTTCCCAGAAAAAGCTTGTCAGAGGCGCAGCAAGCGGTTACTCCTCCTATGGTAATCAGATCGGTCTTGCGACAGGCTATGTAAAGGAGATTTATCATCCTGATTATGTGGCAAAGAGAATGGAGATCGGTGCTGTCATGGGTGCTGCTCCGAGAAAGAATGTCATTCGTGAAAATTCCGATCCGGGCGATATCATCATCCTGCTCGGCGGCAGAACCGGACGTGACGGCTGCGGTGGCGCAACAGGTTCATCTAAGGTGCATACAACAACTTCCATCGAAACATGTGGTGCGGAAGTACAGAAAGGTAATGCACCGACAGAACGTAAGATCCAGAGACTGTTCCGCAGAGCCCAGGTCAGCAAGCTGATCAAGAAATGTAATGACTTTGGTGCAGGCGGTGTATCGGTAGCGATCGGTGAGCTGGCAGACGGACTGGTTGTTGATCTTGACAAAGTACCGAAGAAATATGCAGGTCTGGACGGTACAGAGCTTGCCATTTCCGAATCCCAGGAAAGAATGGCAGTTGTCGTAGCACCAGAGGATGTGGATGAATTCTTAGGCTATGCGGCAGAGGAAAATCTGGAGGCTGTCAAAGTTGCAACCGTAACAAAAGAGCCGAGACTGGTGCTGAACTGGAGAGGCAAGAGTATCGTAAATCTTTCCAGAGCATTTCTGGATACAAACGGTGCACATCAGGAAACAAGCGTAAAGGTGGATGTACCGAAGAAAGAAGATAACTATTTAGAAAAGATTGCAATAGATAAAGTAGAAAAGGATCTGGAGCAGAAGGATGTCAAGGCTGCTATGCTGGATACCCTGCATGACCTCAATGTCTGCAGCCAGAAAGGTCTTGTGGAAATGTTTGATGCCTCCATCGGTGCTGGCAGCGTATTTATGCCATACGGTGGACAGTATCAGCTGACAGAAACACAGTCCATGGTAGCGAAGCTTCCGGTTCTGCATGGTAAGACAGATACTGTTACAATGATGAGCTATGGCTTTGATCCATATCTTTCCAGCTGGAGCCCATACCATGGTGCGATTTATGCAGTCCTCGAATCTTTATCCAAGATCGTTGCAACGGGTGGTGATTATAAGAAGGTTCGTTTCACATTCCAGGAATACTTCCGCCGCATGACAGAAGATCCGGAAAGATGGAGCCAGCCGTTTGCAGCACTTTTAGGTGCTTATAATGCACAGATCGGTTTCGGTCTGCCAAGTATCGGTGGAAAGGACAGTATGTCCGGTACATTTAATGATATCGATGTGCCTCCGACACTTGTGTCATTTGCAGTAGATACCGCACTGCAACAGGAAATCCTGACACCGGAGCTGAAAAAGACAGGCGACGCGCTTGTATTATTTGAGATTCCGAAGGATGCTTATGATCTGCCGGAATACGATAAGGTAATGGCTTTATATGAGAAGCTGCATGCTCTTGTTGCAGACGGTACTTTGAAGGCTGCTTATACAGTAGACGGGACAGGTGTGATGGCTGCAACAGCCAAGATGGCATTCGGTAATAAGCTGGGTGTAAGCTATGCAGACAGCCTGACAGAAAAAGAGCTATTCGGTAATCAGATCGGTGCGATCGTTGCAGAAGTGGCACAGGAAGATCTTGCAAAGCTTCCGGCTTATAAACTGGTCGGCAGCGTAGCAGAAAGTGGATTTGCTTATAAGGATGCAGTTGTGACAGAAGACGATGCACTGAAGAGCTGGAGCTCCACACTGGAACGTGTCTTCCCGACAAAGGCAGAAAAAGGTACAGATCCGGTTGCTTCTCCTTTATATGAAGCAAAAGAAGTATATGTATGCAAGCATAAAGTAGCAAAACCAACCGTATTCATTCCGGTATTCCCGGGTACAAACTGCGAATACGATTCAGCAAAGGCATTTGAAAGAGCCGGAGCGGATGTCATCACAAAGGTATTTAAAAATATGTCAGCGGAAGACATCAGAGAAAGTGTAGATGCTTTTGAAAAAGCGATCAGTCAGGCACAGATCATCATGTTCCCGGGCGGCTTCTCAGCAGGTGATGAGCCGGACGGAAGCGCGAAATTCTTTGCAACCGCATTCCAGAATGCAAAGATCAAAGAAGCTGTGACAAAGCTGTTGAACGAGCGCGACGGTCTTGCACTTGGTATCTGTAACGGTTTCCAGGCACTGATTAAACTTGGTCTTGTACCATATGGCGAGATCTGTGGACAGAAGGAGGATTCTCCGACACTGACCTACAACACGATTAACCGTCATATCTCCAAGATGGTTTATACAAAGGTTGTTTCCAATAAATCCCCATGGCTTGCACAGGCAGAGGTAGGTAAGACTTATGTATCGCCTGCTTCTCACGGTGAAGGTCGTTTCGTAGCACCGAAGGAATGGATCGACAAGCTGTTTGCAAACGGACAGGTTGCAACACAATATGCGGACTTCAATGGCAATGTTTCCATGGATGAAGAGTGGAACGTCAACGGTTCTTATGCAGCTATCGAAGGTATCACTTCTCCGGATGGCAGATGCTTCGGTAAGATGGCACATGCGGAAAGACGTGACAATGCGGTAGCGATCAACATTTACGGTGAACAGGATCTGAAGATCTTTGAATCCGGTGTAGCTTACTTTAAATAGGAAGCAGAAAACAATAGCAAAACAGCCGTCTCCCTCATATAGTAAATTATGTATAGGGGGAGCGGCTATGAAGAAAAGAATCGTGCTACTGGGAGGAAATCTCAGACAGTATTATATGGCAAAATCTCTTATTCGTAAGGATTTTGCCATTTCTTATTATGGACTGAATTTCCCGCAGGAGGAACAGGGAGCACATCAGTGCAGGGATAAAGGTGCTCTGTGGTCTGCCTTGCGGGAAGCGGACGCACTCATATTACCGGATCCGGTCAGCCGGGATGGTATGACTGTCCGGGAAAATATGCTGGAGACACCCGTGCTTCTGGCAGAAGTGCTGCTGCATATGGATGGGCAGCAGCTTTTTGGCGGCAGATTTCCGGTCAATATGGTGGCGGCTGCGGCAAAAAATAACTGTCGGTTGCATGATTTCGTGCAAAATGAAAGATTACAGATTAAAAATGCAACTCTTATTGCAGAGGCTGCGTTGTTGGAAGCAAAGCTGCTGAGTGATGAAATGCTGCAGGGAAGTAATTGCCTGCTTATAGGCTATACGCTAGAGGCAAGACTGCTTGTGCAGTATCTGAAAGCATTTGGTGCATATGTGACAGTTGTGTCAACGATCGGACGGCGCAGACTGGAAGCAGAGGCGTATGGCTGCGTCGGAATGGATGAGGTGCAGTTGTCGGAATCCGGTATAAAATGGAATTATGTGTTTCAGATAACAGGCGAAATAAAACTCGGTCGAAAGCTGCTCAATCTCATGCAGACTGATACGGTGATCCTGGATTTGTCGGAAAAAGAGGACAGTGTCAATACAGTATACGGGCGGAGCCAGCATCTGACGATCCGAAAATGTACAGATCTGCCCGGCAGATATGCGGCGAAGACAGTCGGAGAAGAATATGCTGATTATGTGGCAACTGTTATTTAATTATATGATATGTAATCGGCTGATATCTTGTTAGAAAATAAAAAGAGAATAGGATAACAAAAATAAAAAACGAACGGGACGGATATGAAATCTGCCCTGTTCGTTGTCTTTGCAAAATTTTCTCCTATATGTAATTATTCTGCTGAATCACTTGCAGCATCAGCAGCATTCTCATCAGAAACTGTGTCACTTGCAGTATCTGTAGCATTCTCATCAGAAGCTGTGTCACTTACAGTATCTGTACTATCTGTAGCATCCGTGCTGTCAGTTGCTTCGCTGTTGTTTAAAATATTCATGATATTGTTTGCAATATCTTCTGTTGAATTTTCTGAAGTTGTGCTTTGCTCGGACTGCTTCTTTGGTAATACAACATTAGTATAGTAAACCAGATAGCCACATCCGCCAACGATCAGAAGGGCGATCACAATACCGCAGATCCAGCTGATGATGCGTTTTTTCTTGGCTTTCTTTTCCAGTTCTTTTTTATTCTTTTTGGCGTTTTTGTAAGCCTCCATTTTTTTCTGGCTCATGGTAAAATCCTCTTTTCTGTTAGATATAATGGTATTTTATGAAAATCTGTTCTTATTGTAAAGAATAATTGTGAAAAAAATATGATAAATAATGGAAAATAATATTGACAGACAGATAACGAATGCTATAATGAACATATGAACAGATATTCATATGAACATATACTCATACAAAGGAGGGCGCTATGAAGAAAATAGAAGGCGATGCTGAAAAATGTGATTGCATTCACGTACATGAGGATATCGTGGAAAAGGTAGAAGAGAAAATGCCGCAGGATGAACAGCTCGCAGATCTGGCTGAGTTCTTCCGCATCTTCGGAGATGCGACAAGGATCCGTATCTTATATGTGCTGATGTGTTCTGAAATGTGTGTCTGCGATATTGCCACACTTCTGGGAATGACGCAATCCGCAATCTCCCATCAGCTCAGGGTGCTGAAGCAGATGGATCTTGTGAAGAACAGAAGAGAAGGCAAAACCGTATTCTATTCTCTGGCAGATGGACATATTAAGACAATCCTGAGTCAGGGAATTGAACATATCAATGAATAATAAAACAAAATCAAATCAAACGGAGGTAAGGAACATGAAAAAAACAGTTATTTTAGAGGATCTGGATTGTGCACACTGCGCAGGTAAAATCGAGGAAGCGGTAAATGAACTGAAAGACGTTGAAAAATGCAGCGTAAACTTCCTGACACAGAAGATGATCATCGATGCAGATGAAGCTGCTATGGATGGCATTTTAAAAGAAGCTAAGAAAATCGTAAAGAAAATTGAGCCGGATGTTACATTTACTGTAAAGTAAATGACAATGGTGAGGCAGAAGCAGTATCAGATATGCAGAGAATGTGTAAGTATGTCTGGTAAGTGAGGACGATGTATGACAAAGAAACTGAAAAAAAGACTCTATAGGATTATAGCAGGCGCGGTATGTTATGCAGCCTGCATGGCATTGGAAAAACTGGTACCTGTCAGTAACAACGTATTACTGATCGCGTTTCTGGTCACCTATTTTATTATAGGTGGCGATGTACTGAAAGGCGCAGCACAAAATATCATAAAGGGACAGATCTTTGACGAAAAATTCTTGATGGTGATCGCAACGATCGGTGCATTTTTAAGCAGCCAGTATCCGGAGGCGGTAGCGGTAATGCTGTTTTATCAGATCGGTGAATGGTTCCAGTCATATGCGGTCAATAAGTCCAGAAGATCGATCAAGGATCTGATGGATATCAGACCGGATTATGCAAATGTATATAATGAAGCAGGAGAGCTTGTCAGTGTAGACCCGGATGAAGTCAGCATTGGTACGACTATCGTGGTAAAGCCGGGCGAGAAGATCCCGCTGGATGGAGAAGTCATCAAGGGAGAAACTTCGTTAGATACGATGGCACTGACCGGGGAAAGCCTGCCAAGAGAGATCCATACAGGAGACGAAGTCATCAGTGGCTGTATCAACTTATCCGGTGTGATCGAGGTGAAGACAAGCAAAGAATTCGGTGAATCTACAGTAGCAAAGATTCTGAATCTAGTAGAAAATGCGACCGCAAAGAAAGCAGAAGCAGAAAACTTTATTTCCAAATTCGCAAAATACTATACCCCGATCGTCGTATTTTTAGCTGTTGCACTGGCGATCATCCCATCTGTTATCACAGGTGCGTGGGGCAAATGGGTTTATCGTGCCCTTTGTTTCTTGGTTATTTCCTGCCCTTGTGCGCTTGTTATTTCTATTCCGCTCAGCTTCTTCGGTGGTATCGGCGCAGCAAGTAAAGCCGGTATTTTAGTAAAGGGAAGCAACTACTTAGAGGCACTTGCCAATGCAGAGACGATCGTTATGGATAAGACAGGCACATTGACAAAAGGACAGTTTGCTGTGACAAAGATCATGGCAGTGAACGAATCCGAGCAGCGCGTCCTCGCGTACGGTGCGTTCGCTGAGCGTTTATCCACACATCCGATCTCCAAATCCATTATGGCTGCCTACCAGCAGAAGAATGGTGATATGACAATCATGTCATCGAATGAAGCGGTAGAAGAAAAAGCCGGATTCGGTGTGATCGCGCGCAAAGACGGCGGTAAGATCGCGGTCGGTAATGAAAAGCTTATGGCACATGTACTTGGTGCAGATGCATGGGCTGCCTGCAAGGAAAAATATCTGGCAGGTGAAAAGGCATTATCCGAAGGAACGATCTGTCATGTCGCATACAATGATGCATACTGGGGCTTCTTACTGATCGAGGATCAGCTCAAAGAAGATGCAGCAGACTGTGTAACAGGGCTGAAAAAAGCAGGTATGCGGCTTGTTATGCTGACAGGAGACCAGAAGGGTGTTGCAGATAAGGTGGCAGGGCAGCTTGGTATTACAGAGTATTATGCAGAGCTTCTGCCGGGCGATAAAGTAGATCATGTAGAAAAGCTGCTGGCGGAAAAGTCGGAAAAAGGCAAGCTGATCTTTGTCGGAGACGGTATCAATGATGCACCGGTGCTTGCAAGAGCAGATATCGGTATCGCAATGGGCGGTCTTGGCTCCGATGCGGCGATCGAAGCAGCGGACATCGTTATCATGACGGATGAACCGGCTAAGATCACGACAGCAATGCATATTTCCAAGGAAACTCTGAAGATTGTAAAACAGAACATTATCTTTGCAATCGGTGTAAAGGTTCTGGTACTGATTCTGGCAGCGCTTGGTGTAGCTTCCATGTGGTGGGCAGTATTTGCCGATGTCGGTGTTGCATTTATTGCGATTCTGAACGCCATGAGAGCGTTAAAGCTGAAATAAATATAGGAATTTTTCAGACAGAGTATGGCGGCATGAGCTGCTGTACTCTGTTTTATGTGTAATAGGAAACTCTGTTCCTATTACACATAAACGCTCCGCGGGGATGCGCACTGCGGCGTACAATGTAGATGCCGCAGGCGCAAGAATGTGCCAAGACACATTCTTTATTCTTATGGCGACGAGGAAAATGCACGCATTTATGCGGTGCATTTGACGACCGCTAATCAGAGTGAGATTCGCAGAGCGTATCTCGTCTCTGTGTAATAGGAAACTTTGTTCCTATTACATTCTTTATTCTTATGGCGACGAGGAAAATGATAAAATTAAAATTTCAAAAAAAATGAAAAATATATATTGACAATATGATATTCTGTGTTATAGTTGAAATAGAACAGATACAATGAGGAGGTGTCTAGTATGAATATTCAAAAATTTACACAGAAATCCCTGGAAGCTGTCAATGGTTGTGAAAAGCTTGCTTATGAGTTTGGCAATCAGGAGGTGGATCAGGAGCATCTTCTTTATAGTCTGCTTACAATCGATGACAGCCTGATCTTAAAGCTCATCGAGAAAATGGAGATTAATAAAGAGCACTTTTTAGATAGAAGTAAAGCCGCGATCGAGAAAAAGACAAAGGTCAGTGGCGGACAGATTTATATGAGCAAGGCTTTGAATGAAGTTCTTCTTATGGCAGAGGATGAGGCAAAGGCAATGGGAGACGAATATGTTTCCGTAGAGCATTTGTTCTTATCGCTGTTAAAGCATCCGAATGCTGAGATCAAAAAGCTGTTTGCGGAATACGGACTGACGCGGGAGCGCTTTTTGCAGGCTCTGTCCATAGTACGTGGCAACCAGCGTGTGACAAGCGATAACCCGGAAGCTACCTATGATACACTGGAAAAATACGGACAGGATCTGGTAGAGCGTGCAAGATCGCAGAAGCTTGATCCGGTCATTGGACGTGATAACGAGATCCGTAATGTGATCCGTATTTTGTCCCGTAAGACGAAAAACAATCCGGTACTGATCGGTGAACCGGGTGTCGGTAAAACGGCGGTTGTAGAAGGTCTGGCACAGCGTATCGTCAGAGGCGATGTACCGCAGACCTTAAAGGATAAAAAGATCTTTGCGTTGGATATGGGCGCACTTGTTGCAGGTGCCAAATATCGTGGTGAGTTTGAAGAGCGTCTGAAAGCTGTGCTGGAGGATGTCAGAAAGAGCGAGGGACAGATCATTCTGTTTATTGATGAGCTGCATACGATCGTCGGTGCAGGCAAGACAGACGGTGCACTTGATGCCGGCAATATGTTAAAGCCGATGCTGGCGCGTGGTGAGCTGCATTGTATCGGTGCGACGACACTGGATGAATACAGACAGTATATTGAGAAGGATGCAGCACTGGAACGTCGTTTCCAGACCGTTATGGTCGAAGAGCCTACGGTGGAAGATACGATATCCATCCTGCGTGGTTTAAAAGAGCGTTATGAAGTATTTCATGGTGTGAAGATCATGGATAACGCACTTGTCAGTGCGGCAGTTTTATCGAACCGTTATATTACGGACAGATTTTTGCCGGATAAAGCGATCGACCTTGTTGATGAGGCATGTGCCCTGATCAAGACAGAGCTGGATTCCATGCCGACCGAGCTGGATGAAATGCGCCGTAAAGTGATGCAGATGGAGATTGAGGAAGCTGCGCTGAAGAAGGAAGATGACAGTCTTTCCAAAGAACGACTTGCCAACCTGCAGAAGGAACTGGCAGAACTGAAAGAGAAATTTAACAGCCAGAAAGCAACCTGGGAAAACGAAAAGAATTCCGTACAGAGGCTGCAGAAAATGCGTGAGGAGATCGAGTCTGTCAACAACGAGATCCAGATCGCACAACGGGAAGGCAATCTGGAGAAAGCCGCAGAGCTTTCCTATGGCAAACTGCCAAATCTGAAGAAGCAGCTTGAAATAGAAGAGGAAAAGGTAAAATCAGAGGATCTTTCTCTTGTGCATGAAAATGTCAATGAGGAAGAAATCGCAAAGATCGTATCCCGCTGGACAGGCATTCCGGTTGCAAAGCTGACGGAAGGAGAACGGAATAAGACACTGCATCTGGATGACGAGCTTCATAAGAGAGTCATCGGACAGGATGAAGGTGTGACAAAGGTGTCAGAAGCTATTATCCGTTCCAAAGCAGGCATCAAGGATCCGACAAAGCCGATCGGTTCGTTCCTGTTCTTAGGACCTACCGGTGTTGGTAAGACGGAGCTTGCAAAAGCGCTTGCTGCCAGCCTGTTTGATAATGAGAATAATATGGTGCGTATCGATATGAGTGAGTACATGGAGAAATACTCTGTGTCACGTCTGATCGGAGCACCTCCCGGATATGTCGGTTATGAGGAAGGTGGTCAGCTGACAGAAGCAGTCCGCCGCAGACCGTACAGCGTTGTTTTGTTTGATGAGATCGAGAAGGCGCATCCGGATGTATTTAATGTGCTTTTGCAGGTACTGGATGATGGCCGTATCACAGATTCACAGGGCAGAACGGTAGATTTCAAAAATACCATTCTGATCATGACATCCAATATCGGTGCATCCTATCTGCTGGATGGCATCAATGAGGATGGCACGATCAAGCCGGAGGCAGAAGCAGCAGTCATGAATGACCTGCGTAATCATTTCAGACCGGAATTTTTAAACCGTCTGGATGAGACGATCCTGTTTAAACCGCTGACAAAGAGCAACATCAGTGGCATCATCAATCTGCTCGTAGATGATCTGAACAAACGGCTTGCTGATAAGGAGATTTCTATCAGGCTGACAGATGCAGCCAAGCAGCATATTGTGGAAAACGGATATGATCCTGTTTACGGTGCAAGACCGCTCAAGCGTTATATGCAGAAATATGTGGAAACACTGTCTGCAAAGCTGATTCTGGAGGATAAAGTAAAGCCGAAGGACACGATCGTGATCGATGAAAAAGACGGCGAGCTGACAGCTTATTGCGAGAGCTTTGCCTGAGCAAAAAAACGGGAAGAAAATCGTTTGATTATCTTTTAAAATCAATGGTTTCATGGTAATCTATAAGAGAGCCTTAGCTATTTATGCGGAAGCGTTATGGCTAAGGCTCATTTTGTATAATAAAAAAATTTTTTTGTTATACAAAATGAGCCGGAAGATGAACAGGGGTGAGACGATGATACCAAAAGATCCGGTTATGCTGCTGAGCTTTGTGAATCTGAAGCTGCGTGATTATTACAGCAGTCTGGACGATATGTGTGACGGACTGGATGTCAGCAAGCAGGAGATTACAGAAAAGCTGGCGCAGATCGATTATCATTATGACGCAGGCAGAAATCAGTTCTGTTAAAGTGAAATGGGTTTGATGTATAGGGTGAGTTATGGGAGAGAAAAAAATGCAGATGGTAGTGAAAAACGGAGGAACGTTTTCTCTGAATGCAGGGGAAAGCGTTCTTTCTGTGCTGAAAAAGAGGAATCTTGCGATATTTTCCAATTGTGGCGGGCATGGAACCTGCGGAAAATGTGCGGTGCGCTTTTTGAAAGGAGCGCCGCTTCCGCTGCCGGCGGACCGGAAACGGTTTTCGCCGTCGCAGCTCAGAGAAGGGTATAGGCTGGCATGTCTGGCAAAGCCTGCGCAGGATTGCATCGTGGAAATGGCATTTGAAAAGGAGAAGGAATTTATTCTGACTTCCTCAGCGCTTCCGTCGGATGCACTTTCTTCACAGATGAAGTCACAGGTGCTTCTGCGGGAAGATCCGAAGCAGTATGGAGATACCTTCGTTATTGCAGATCTGGGAACTACGACGATCGTTCTGCAGCTTGTGGAGGCGGAAAGCGGGCGCGTGATCGATACGTATCGGGCACTGAATCCGCAGCGGCAATACGGAAGTGATGTGGTCAGCCGTATGGAACATGCACTTGCCGGAATGGATCATCTGCTGGCTGACTGTGTCCATTATCTGCTGGAGGGCGCAGTGGAAAAGTGGCTGCAGGCAGGATTTTCTCCTTTGTTTGTAGTGCTTGCGGGAAATACAGTCATGGATCATCTGCTGCTGCATATGGATGTGAGCGGGCTTTCCCATGCACCGTTTACACCTGTGACGACCGAGCAGGTTGTCACAGACATTGCAATGCTGAAATGCTACGTGATGCCCGGTATTTCCGCGTTTGTCGGTGGGGATATCATGGCGGGCATGCTTTCCGTACGGGAGCAGATGCGGAAAGAGAAGGCAGAGAAAGCACTTTTGATCGATCTGGGAACAAACGGAGAGATGGCACTGATCGACAAGGATAGGACGGTATGTACGGCGACTGCTGCAGGTCCGGCTTTTGAGGGAGGCGCAAGTGCCAATGTACCGGGAACGGATATGATCGCACTGGTAGCGCGTATGTTATCCTGTGGTATTATTGATGAAACAGGGCTGATCTGCGAGGAATACTTCCATAATGGGGTAACCGTGGATCATGTCTGCATCAGGCAGGAGGATATCCGGGGGCTGCAGATCGCCAAAGCTGCTGTTTATGCAGGTATTCATGTACTGCTTGAAACAGCGGGCTGCAGAATAGAGGAGCTTGAGCGGGTTTATCTCGCAGGCGGTTTTGGATATCTGCTGGACGGAGAAAGTGCGATCCGGATCGGACTATTGCCTGTACAGCTGCGCGGAAAGATCACGGCGGTCGGCAATACAGCGCTTTCCGGTGCTTATGAGTATGGCAGGCTGCTTATGAACGGACGTGCAGAGCAGGAAACGGCCATGATCAAGAAGCAGACAGAAAGTATCAACCTGGCGGAGCAGGATGCTTTCCAGACATGCTATCTGCAGGCAATGTCATTGACGGAAATGGCAGAATAAAGAGAAATACAGAGTTGGAGAAAGGTTATGTTATTTCAGGATTTTTACAAAGGACGAGCATTTGACGCATATACATATTTTGGTGCACATATAGAGGGAACGGGTGTCTGGTTCCGTGTTTATGCACCGGCGGCAAAAGCTGTTTATGTGATCGGCGATTTTTCAGGCTGGAACAGGATCCGGATGGATCACGGCTACGACGGTGGCGTTTTTACCGCATATGTAGAGGGTGCAAAAGCAGGACAAATGTATAAATATCTGGTGGAAGAACAAAGTGGAGCGGTACGCGAACATTGTGATCCATACGGCTTTGCAATGGAAAAACGTCCGGCATTTGCATCGATCATTACTGATCTGTACAAGTACCGGTTTGCAGATGAGGAATGGATGGCAAAACGGGACAAATGCTATGACAAACCAATGAATATATATGAACTGCATCTGGCGTCCTGGAAAAACAAAAAAGCAGTCAGGGAACGCAAAGAGGGAGAAGAAATGTACTTCCCGACGTACGAGGAAATTGCAGGTGAGCTG
>UMBM01014233.1_pt1 | contig 14285 bp, 11 predicted proteins | sample 1963971 | NCBI WGS metagenome assembly UMBM01 (sample SAMEA4835942, study PRJEB28245) | human gut metagenome | biome: gut microbiome; material: fecal sample | place: Denmark | collected 2008 | reverse complement strand
GCGGCCATTGCCGCCGGACCGAAGCCCGGCGACCGGGTGCTGGATGTGTGCGCCGCCCCTGGCGGCAAATCCTTCGCCATGGCTATGCAGATGGAGAACCGGGGCGATATTCTCTCCTGTGACATTCACCCCCACAAGCTGAATCTCATCGAAAACGGTGCGGCACGGCTGGGGATCACTATCATCCGCACAGCGCTGGCCGATGGGCGGGAGCGTCACGCCGGCTGGGTGGAGCAGGCCGATGTGGTTCTGGCCGATGTGCCGTGCTCCGGCCTGGGCATTATCCGGAAGAAACCGGATATCCGCTGGAAGGATCCGGCGCAGCTGGCACAGCTGCCCGCCGTCCAGCTGTCGATATTGAACAACGTGTCCGCCTACGTCCGTCCCGGCGGCGTGCTGGTGTATGCCACCTGCACCGTTCTGCCGGAGGAAAACGGCGGCGTGGTGTCAGCATTTTTGGACGTACACCCGGACTTTGCGAAAGAGGAATTTACCCTGCCCGGTATCGGAAGCTGTCCCGGTGATGTGACACTGTGGCCCCAGCGGACCGGCACCGATGGATTTTACATCTGCCGTATGCGCCGCAGGGGATAACGTCAAGGAGCGAACCGCATGACCGACATCAAATCCATGACCGAGCGCCAGCTGGCTGACTTTTTTAAGAATATGGGACAGCCGGCTTTCCGTGCCAAGCAGGTATTCACCTGGCTGCACCGTGGCGTGCGCTCCTTTGACGAGATGACCGACCTGTCCAAGCCTCTGCGTGCCCAGCTGGCCGAGACGTGCTTCATTACAGCGCCGACCGTGGCCCGGAAGCAGACCTCGAAGCTGGACGGGACCGTTAAATATTTGTGGGAGCTGGCCGACGGCAACTGCATCGAGACAGTCCTGATGCAGTACCACCACGGCAACACCGTGTGTATCTCTTCCCAGGTGGGCTGCCGTATGGGCTGCGCCTTCTGCGCCAGCACCATCGCCGGCAAGGTCCGGGACCTGCGGCCCTCTGAGCTGCTGGACCAGGTGTTGTTTACCCAGCTGGACAGCGGCCTGCCTGTCTCCAACATCGTGCTCATGGGTATCGGCGAGCCGTTGGACAACATGGACAATGTGCTGCGCTTTCTGGAGCTGGTCAACAGCCCCCATGGGATGAACATCGGTATGCGGCATATCAGCCTGTCCACCTGCGGCGTAGTGCCGGGGATCGACGCGCTGGCGGATCGGCAGCTTCAATTAACGCTGTCTGTCTCCCTTCACGCGCCGGACAGCGAGACCCGCAGCCGCATTATGCCGGTGAACCGGGCGTATGATGTAGAGACGCTGTTTGCCGCCTGCCACAGATACTTCCAAAAGACCGGGCGGCGCATCAGCTTTGAGTATGCCATGATCGACGGAGTCAACGACCACGACTGGCAGGCGGAGCTGATCGCAAAAAAGCTACGGGGTATGCCGGGCCACGTGAACCTGATACCCCTGAACGACGTGGTGGAGAGCCCGTATAAGCCCAGCAGACGCATCGGCGCTTTCCAGCAAAAGCTGGAGAGTTTGGGTGTTACCGCCACGGTCCGCAGAAGCCTGGGCGGCGATATCGACGCCTCCTGCGGCCAGCTGCGGCGGAAGGAAATGCAGGAACGCGGCCAACTATGAGACATGGACTCTTTACGGAATAAAGGATGTGAGCGACTATGAAAATGTGGGGGATCACCAATACCGGGTTGGTGCGGAGCGAGAATCAGGACGCCTACGCCGTGTTCGAGGCCGGCGCATTCCACGTGGCCGTGGTGTGCGACGGTATGGGCGGCACCAACGGTGGGCGGGTGGCCAGTGCCATTGCCGTGACCCGGTTCGAAAAGGAACTGCGCGACAGCCTGCGGGACGATATGGACATCCCGCAGCTGCGGCAGGCAATGCTCAGCGCTATCGCCTGCGCCAATGACGCCATCCGGCAGGAGGCGGCGCGGAACGCGGAGTACCAGCACATGGGCACCACGCTGGTGTGCGCCGTGACCCGGTCCGACATGGCCGTCATCGGCAACATTGGCGACAGCCGTGCCTATCACATCACACCGGAGGGAATTTTCCAGATATCCCGCGACCACTCGGTGGTGGAGAATATGGTGGCCAAGGGCGATCTGACGCCGCTGGAGGCCAGAACACACCCCAATCGCAATCTCATCACCCGGGCGCTGGGCCCGGACATCCACGCCAAGGCGGATACCTTTGAACTGCCCTGGCACAAGGACGAGTTCCTGCTGCTCTGTTCCGACGGACTGGTGAACACCGTCTCGGATCAGGAGATGCTGTTTGAGGTCCTCCACGACGGGGACGTAAATGAATGTCTTGACCATTTGCTGCAAATATCGCTTCAGCGGGGCGCACCGGACAACATCACGGCGGTGCTGCTGCTGAACGGAGAAGGGAGGTGACCACATGGATCAGTATATCGGAAAAATGCTGGACGATCGCTATGAAATACTGGAACTGATCGGCTCCGGCGGTATGGCCAATGTCTATAAGGCCCGGTGCCACCGGCTGAATCGCCTTGTGGCCATCAAGATACTGAAAAGCGACCTGGCGGACAACGCGGATTTCCGCCGCCGGTTCCACGATGAGTCCCAGGCGGTAGCGCAGCTGAGCCACGCCAACATCGTTTCGGTCTATGACGTGTCCACCAACCCGGACCGGGAATACATCGTCATGGAGCTGATCGACGGCATCACGCTGAAGCAGTATATGGAGCGCCGTGGCCGCATGGACTGGCGGGAGTCGCTGCACTTCATCACCCAGATCATGCGGGGCCTGAGCCATGCCCACAGCCGCGGCATCATCCACCGTGATATCAAGCCCCAGAACATCATGGTCCTGCGGGACGGCAGCGTGAAGGTGGCTGATTTCGGCATTGCCTGCCTTGCCAACCAGGGGCAGACACTGACCCAGGAGGCGCTTGGCTCCGTGCACTACATCTCGCCGGAGCAGGCCCGGGGCGACCGTATCGACGCGCGCTCGGATATCTATTCCGCCGGCGTTGTGCTGTATGAGATGCTCACCGGACGCCTGCCCTTTGAGGGCGACAGCGCCGTATCCGTGGCCATCCAGCACCTGAGCTCCGTGCCCCTGGCGCCCCGGGATATCGATCCCAGTATCCCCGAGCCGCTGGAGCTGATCTGCATGAAGGCTATGAACAGCGACCCCAACAAGCGCTACGCCTCGGCGGATGCTATGATCGAGGACCTGGAGAAGTTCCGCCGGGACCCCTCTGTGGATATGGACTATATCCGGCAGGAGCTGACTGCCCCTGCCGCGGATACCGAGCCTACCATGCCCCTGCCCACAGCCCAGGTGGCTTCCGCCGTAAAAAAGCACACCGGCGAGCTGCGCCGGGAACGCGAGGAGGAAGAGGAGCCGCCCCGCCGGGATAAGAAGTCTATTGCCATCATCGCCGGGATCTTTGCCGCGGCGGTGCTGCTGGTGGTGCTGCTGTTCAAGCTGATACTGGGTGATTTCGGTCCTGCCGGCAGCAACAAGAGCTACCCCGTGCCCGATATCCGCGGCAAGACTGTGGAGGAGGCCCAGGAGATGGAGGGCGTAAAGGATATCTTCCTGATCGAGGTGCAGGGTACCCGCACTACGGAGGAATACCAGCCGGGGCAGATCGTCGAGCAGGATCCCGCCGCCGGACGTACCCGCAAGAGCAATCTGGTCATTCAGGTCTATGTGGCCGCCGAGCCGGAGAAGGTGCCGATGAAGGACCTGGTGGGCATGGAGTACCGCCAGGCGCGCGTGCTTCTGACCGATATGGGTCTGGATCTGAAGATCACCACGGAAACCGTGTCCTCCGACAAATACGGCGCGGACGCCGTGATCGAGACAGTCCCTGTCGCCGACGAGCCGCTGGTGGCCGGACAGACGGTGATCCTGCGGGTCAGCACCGGGCCGGAAACGGTGACGGTGCCTACCTTCACCGGTCAGGATATCGCCAACGCAGTGCAGAATGCTCAGGACCTGGGCCTTACTGTGGGTGAGATCACCTATGACACATTCAGCTTTGCGCCCCAGGGTCAGGTGATCGAGCAGAGCATCAAGCCCACCAACGAGGTTCCCGGCGGTACAAAGATCAGCTTCACTGTCAGCGGTCAGAAGAACAGCGACGACGCCACAGCGGCCCGGGTGGTGGAGTTTACCATGCCCAGCGATATGGAGGGTATGATCAAGGTGGAGTTCGAGCAGGACAGCGTGACTCTGGACAGCCAGTACATCAACGCCTCCATGGGAACGGTGACATATACCTTCACCGGCAAGACTGGGACCAGTTCTAACGTCTGTGCCGTCTTTACCAGCATGAACACCGGGGCCACCAAGGTCTCCGCCATTCAGGAGATACGCTTTTGAGCCGGGGCCGCATTGAGAAGGCCCTCAGTGGTTTCTACTATGTAAATACCGGAGCCGAGACGCTGCAATGCCGCGCCCGCGGGAAATTCCGCCGTGAGGGCATGAGCCCGCTGGTGGGCGACTGGGTCCAGGTCCGCGACCTGGGCGGGGGCGAAGGCTTTGTGGAGGCTGTGGAGCCGCGCCGCAATGTGTTTTCCCGTCCCGCCGCCGCCAATATCGATCAGCTGGTCATCCTTGCTTCCGCCGCCATCCCTGTGACGGAGCCGTATCTCATTGACCGCATTGCCGCCATCGCCGCCCTGAAGGGCTGTCAGGTGCTGCTGTGTCTGAACAAGTGCGATCTGAACACGGCGGACGAGTTGTATGACATCTATAGTCATTCCGCCCTGCCGGTGCTGCGTATCAGCGCCGAGACAGGGGAGGGACTGGCGGCGCTTCGCGCCGCCATCGCCGGAAAGCTGAATGCCTTTACCGGGAACTCCGGCGTGGGGAAGTCCAGCGTGCTGAATCGGCTGCTGCCGGAATTGCATTTGCCGGTGGGCGAGGTCAGTAAGGCCCTTGGCCGCGGCCGCCACACCACGCGCCATGTGGAGCTGTTTGCTTTGGGCGGCGGCACCTATGTGATCGACACACCGGGTTTTTCCTCCTTTGATACAGAGGAAATGGACCTGGAGCTGAAGGCGCACCTGCCGGAGACGTTCCCCGAATTTGCGCCCTATGTGGACCAATGCCGCTTTACCGGCTGTACCCACACAAAGGAAAAAGGCTGCCGTGTGCTGCAGGCTGTACAGGACGGCGATATCCCCGCCAGCCGCCACAGGAGCTACCTGCGGCTCTATGATGAACTGAAGGACCTGCGGGCCTGGCAGAAGAAGTGAAAAAGCGGAGTGCGATGCACTCCGCTTTTTGCGCTTCATATACTGGAGCAGGGGGAGGGATATACGGTGCGAAGATGGGGCGGCTGCTGCTGGTTGGGCATTTGTGCGCTGGGATTGGGACTGGGTATCCTGATCGCGGCGGTGTTCCCGGTGGGCTGCTTAATGTTCCTGGTGTCGTTTTTGCTGATCGCCTGCGGCATCGCGTGCTTGAGGGACAGGAGGTGAAGACATGAGGATCATCGTCTGGCGGGCGCCCCGTGGGATGCGGGGACTGCTGCGCCGGCTGTTCGGCGTGGCGGCATAACCGTCGGAGTTCACACATAGAATAGTCACAAACCATAGGAATGTGAGGGCTGGAACGATGGAATGTGGCTTGCAATGGAAGGATATCACCTGCTGGGATGAGGTGCCCCGGCTGACGCTGACCCATGAGGAGACGCTGGAGGCAGCCATCCCCGATTACTGCCCGGACATGGGGCGTGTGGTGGAGGCCTCGGGCACACTGTGTCTGCGGTCCATCACCGCCCGCAGCGGCAGTCTGGAGCTGAAGGGCACTGCCCGGGTCACGGTGCTGTATACATCAGAGGAGAGCGTGGGACTGCGGAGCCTGACCCAGGCGGTGCCGTTTTCCTGCACGGCGGAAAACCGTCCCCTGGCGGCCTGCCAGGTGCTGTGGGCCGCCGGAAGGTTGCTGCTGTGCGAGGCCCAGGCACTGACGCCCCGCCGTTTGTCCCTGCGTCTGATGCCGGAGTGGACGGTCTGCGGCTATACCTGCACCACCGTGCAGCTGTGCTGCGGCGTGGAGGAGGACCCCGCCCTGCGGCTGCGCCGCCGGGAGCATGAGCTGTACATGACCGCCGCCATGGCGGAGCGTGAGTGTGCCGTCGCCGGTGAGGTCACGGTACCGGCCGGCCAGCCGGCACCGGAGGACCTGCTCCTCTGCCGCCTGTATCCCCAGATCGCCTCCTGCCAGCTGGTGGGCGCCAAGCTGCTGGTAAAGGGCGAACTGACCCTCTGTGCCCTGTATCGCTGCCAGCAGCAGAAGCTGCATACATACACCGCCGCTGTGCCCTTCTCCCAGATCGTGGACAGCCCGGCCGGCGGTGAGGAGGGGGATGTTGCCGCCCGGGTGCAGCTGATCTGCGGCGAGGCGCGTCTGCTGCGGACCGAGGAGAGCAGCGGATTCTCCGTCTCGGCGGAGCTTCGGCTGCTGCTGCGTATCACGCGTAAGGAGACGGTATCCTGCGTTACGGATCTGTACAGCACCCACTGCGGCACCAAGCTGGAAACGACAGAACGGTCCCTGCCCCTGGCGCCGGAACGCTCCGTGCGGCAGGAGGCGGTCCAGCATCTGGATTTCGGCCGTCAGCGGCCCTTCGTGTTCGTTACGGATACCGCCTGCGCGCCCTCCGCCGGAGAAGACGGTACGCCCTGCGCCGACGTGCGTATGCGTCTGCTGTATCTGGACGAGGAGGATGCCCCGGCCGTCACCGAAAAAATGGCGCAGCTGCCGCTGGGAGAGGGAGAGGTTTGTACCCTGTGCGGCGCACCGGAGGTAGCCTTCACCGGCAGCGGTTGTGATCTGCGGCAGGCGGTAGCGGTATCGCCCGCCGCCGCGCCCCGTGAAACGCTGTCAACCGTCAGTGCGGTGCAGTGTCTGCCTGAGCAGGAAAATGCCCGACGGCCATCTCTGGTCATGCGCCGTCTGGCACCGGGAGAGACCCTGTGGGATGCGGCAAAGCAGTACCGCACCGACGAGGAGCTGATTCGCGCGGTGAACCAGTTGGAGGAGGGAACGGTACCGGATAAAATGCTGCTGATCCCCCGCGTTCGGTAAATTTTCGTTGACTTTCCGCCGCCGTTTGGGTAGAATTGATCCTGCGAGTACGCTGGATAGTCGCGGGGACAGGGCGAAAGCCCGTCCATGAGGAAAGTCCGGGCTCCACAGGGCAAGGATAGCGGGTAACGCCCGCCGAAGGCGACTTCAGGAAAAGTGCAACAGAGATATACCGCCCGTCGGCTTTGCGTCGATGAGGTAAGGGTGGAAAGGCGAGGTAAGAGCTCACCCGACGGCGTGTGAAAGCGACCGTCGCTGTAAACTCTATCCGGAGCAACACCGGTATGGGAGCATAGGCCGGCCCGGCTGCTCCCGAGGTGGCTTGAGCGTACCGGCGACGGCACGCGTAGATAGATGACTATCAAAACAGAACCCGGCTTATAGGCATACTCGCACGCTTATAAGGGGGCCGCAGCGCTTTACGCTGCGGCCTTTTTTATGTTTTGTACAAATCAGACAAGAAAAAACAGAATAATTTGGAACACAAGACTATTTACATTAGTTCGGTAAAGTGGTAAATTGGCAGCGTAGTAAACAGAGCGCCGGAACACCGGCAGAAAACAAGACAAAGACCGGACTTCCGGCAGAAAAGGAGAAAAAACAATGAAAAAAATACTTGCAATGATTTTGGCCATGGTAATGGCACTGTCTCTGGCGGCCTGCGGCAAGACCGAGCAGAAGGACGAGAAGAAGGACGACTCCGCTGCCGCAAAGACCTTCATCATGGGTATCGACGCGGAATATCCCCCCTTCAGCTATCTGGATGCGGACGGCAACTACACCGGCTTTGACGTGGAGGTCTGCAAGGCCGCCTGCGATCTGCTGGGATGGGAGCTGCAGATCTTCCCTGTGAACTGGGATCAGAAGCTGGTGCAGCTGGACGCCAAGGAGTGCGACTGCGTTTGGTCCGGCATGACGATCCTCGACTCCATGAAGGAGGCCGGCTATGTGCTCTCCACGCCTTACTATGACAACACGCAGGTGATCATGGTCAAGGAGGGCAGTGACATCAAGTCCTCCGCTGATCTGGCCGGTAAGGTCGTGGCGGTCCAGCTGGGTACCTCCGGCGAGGCGCTGCTGTCCGAGGGCGGCGATTTGGCCGATCTGGCGGCGACCTTTGGCGATCTGATGACCTGTGACAGCTTCCTCAAGTGCTTCACTGAGCTGGGCGGCGCCGCCGTGGACGCCGTGATCGTGGATAAGCCCGTGGCCGTTTCCTATGCCGCCGAGAACGCCGGCTTCACGGTCCTGGATGAGGGCCTGGGCGCTGAGCAGTACGGCATCGCCTTCCGCGCCGATGACGCAGAGCTGTGCAAGACCATCGAGGGCGCCGTGGCGCAGCTGGTCGAGAACGGCACCTATGCCGAGATCGCTGCCAAGTACCCCGACATTCAGAATAACCTGACGCTGCTGGGCTGATCCCGCGGGACGACTGACTGAAAAACATACCGGCTCCCGGAGGCTGCCTCGCCTCCGGGAGCGTGTGTGCGTGAATTGAGGATACGATATGACCTTACTGACAATGATCGTGAAGATGGGCGAGGGACTTTCCAAAACCTGCGCCATTTTCTCTCTGACGCTACTGTTTTCTCTCCCCCTGGGCATGATCGTTGCCCTGCTGCGCATGAGCAAGAGCAAGATCATCTCCGGCATTACCCGCTTTTTTATCTCCATTCTCCGAGGAACCCCGCTGATGCTGCAGCTGCTGGCGGTGACCTACGGACCGTATTACCTCTTTGAACTGCCCGTGTCCCGCAATAAACTGATCCCGGTGGTGATCGCGTTTGCCATCAATTATGCGGCGTATTTTGCGGAGATCTATCGCGGTGGTATCGAGTCTATGCCAGTTGGGCAGTATGAAGCTGCGGAGGTGCTGGGATACACAAAGGTCCAGACGTTTATTCACATCATTCTGCCGCAGGTTTTCAAGCGTATCATGCCCAGTATCACCAACGAGGTGGTGACCCTGGTCAAGGATACGTCTATGGCCTTTACCGTTTCCTATCAGGAGATGTTTACCATCGGTAAGCAGATCGCGAACTCCGAAACCAGCTTTGTACCGTTTTTGGTGGCAGGCGTATTCTACTTTGTGTTCAACGCGGTCGTGGACTTCGTCATGGGCAGAGTAGAGAAGCGCATGAGCTACTACCAGTAAGGAGGGGCGCCATGAAATTATTGCAGATGAACCACGTGAAGAAGAGCTTTAATGACGAGACGCTGCACGTGCTGAAGGACATCAGCCTCTCCGTGGAGAAGGGCGAGGTCGTCGCCATCATCGGTCCCTCCGGCAGCGGTAAGTCCACGCTGCTGCGCTGTGCCACACTGCTGACCGAGATGGACTCCGGCGAGCTGATCTACGGCGACATTCAGGCCGTACACAACGACGCGGACGGCAAGGCGGTCTATGCCGATAAGGGCGAGCTGAAGAAGGTACGGGAAAAGTTCGGCCTCGTGTTCCAGAGCTTCAACCTGTTTCCCCACTATTCGGTGCTGAAAAATCTCATGGATCCCCAGATACGCGTGCTGGGCCGCGACAAGGGCGAGGCGCAGCAGCGCGCCCGCAAGCTTCTGGAAAAGATGGGGCTGTCCGACAAGGAGAACGCCTATCCCTGTGAGCTTTCCGGCGGACAGCAGCAGCGCGTGGCCATCGCCCGGGCACTGGCGATGGATCCGGAGATACTCTTTTTTGATGAACCGACATCGGCGTTGGACCCGGAGCTGACCGGCGAGATTTTGAAGGTGATCCGCGATCTGGCGGAGGAACACATGACCATGGTCATCGTGACCCACGAGATGTCCTTCGCCCAGGATGTGGCGGACCGCGTGATCTTCATGGCCGACGGCGTTATCGTGGAGGAGGGTACGCCGGAGGAGGTCATGGTGAACACCCGTGAGGAGAGAACGCGCCAGTTCCTGGGACGGTATCAGAGATGAGGGAGCTGCGTGTTGTCCGGGCAGACCCGGCCGGGAATATTACGCTGTTTGTCCTGACGCCGGTGGAGAAGGCGGAATGTGCCGCTGTCGCCGCCAAGCTGCTGGCCATCGAAGCGCTGAAGGCGGAGCAGGTGGGGTTCATTTTTCCTAACGGACATATGGAAATGGAGGCCGGCGAGTTCTGCGGCAACGCCTCCCGGGCGTATGGCTATCTGTTGGCGAAGCAGCAGGGGCTGACCGGACGCCATACCATGCACCTGTCCGTCAGCGGATGCGATCATCCGGTGGCCGTGACCGTGGATATGGATGCCGGTACGGCGTCCGCGGAGATGCCGCTTCCGAAGCTCGTAGAGCAAGTGGAGGTTGCCGGCACGGCGGGAACGCTCGTGTATCTTGGCGGTATCGCACACCTGGTGGTCCAGGGTGTCGCGCCCAGCCGGGATTTCTTTGCGGCAGCAGAGCCGATCTTTGCGGAGGATCCGATGTTGGAGGCCTATGGTGTGTGCTTCATCGAGGGTGAGCGCATGACGCCGCTTGTAAAGGTGCCCGAAGCGGGTACGCTGGTGTTTGAGGGCAGCTGCGGCAGCGGCACGCTGGCCAGCGCCATCGCCCTGAGCCGGGGCTGTGACGGAGACTTCTCCGTTGCCCTGCGGCAGCCGGCGGGAACGGTGTATGCGTCTGTTACAAGACAGGCAGGCGCCGTCACCGCGGCATCCATCGGCGGCTCGGTAGCGCTGGAAGCGCCCATCACAGTCGCGATCTGAAAAAACGCATCCTCCGGGGTGCGTTTTTTTGTTGTACAATCGGTGCCAAAGAGGTATAATGAACGGAGCAATACTGTGCCGGATGGAGGAGTATAACATGACGTTGCATGAATATATAGAGGACATGCGCGGCAAGCGCATAGCAATCATCGGTATCGGCGTCAGCAACACGCCGCTGCTGAAGCTGCTGCTGGCGGAGGGCATCCGCGTCACCGCCTGCGACAAGCGCAGCCGGGAGCAGATGGGCGAGCAGGCGGAGCATCTGGAACAGTTGGGCTGCGAGCTGCACCTGGGTCCGGATTATTTGAAGGATCTGGAGGCGGACGTGATCTTCCGCACACCGGGGCTGCGCCCGGATGTGCCGGAGATATCGGCCTGTGTTCAAAAAGGCGCCGTTTTGACCAGTGAAATGGAGGTTTTCTTCCGGATCTGCCCGTGTCCGATCATCGCTGTCACCGGCTCTGACGGCAAGACGACGACCACCACCATCATTGCCGAGCTGCTGAAAAAGGCCGGAAAGCGTGTGTGGGTGGGCGGCAACATCGGCCACCCGCTGCTGTGCGAGGCGGACGGAATGCTGAGCACGGATTTTGCGGTGTTGGAGCTGTCCAGCTTCCAGCTGATGACCATGACGCAGAGTCCGCACATTGCGGTCGTCACCAATCTGGCGCCCAACCATCTGGATGTGCACCGGGACATGGCGGAGTATGTGGCGGCCAAGGAGAATATTTTTACCCATCAGAGTCGGGAGGACATTGCCATTTTTAATGCGGATAATGCCATCACAGCAGAGCAGTCCACCCGCGCGCCCGGCCACGCTCGCCTCTTCAGCAGGCAGGGTGAGGTAGCCGACGGCGTGTTCCTGCGGGGCGAGGACGTTGTCTGCCGCAGCGGAGGACACGAGCGGGTCGTTATGACCACCGGGGATATCAAAATTCCCGGCGTACACAACGTGGAGAACTACATGGCGGCTATCGCCGCCGTGGACGGCCTGGTGCCGGACCAGGTCATCCGGACCTTTGCCCGGGAATTCGGCGGTGTGGAGCACCGCATCGAGCTGGTACGAACCTACAAGGGCGTGCGGTATTATAATGACTCCATTGCCTCCAGTCCCTCCCGTGCCATCGCGGGGCTGCGGTCGTTCAGCGAGAAGGTAATCCTCATCGCCGGCGGCTATGACAAACACATTCCCTTTGATGTGCTGGGGCCGGAGATCGTGGCGCATGTGAAGCTGCTGGTGCTCTGCGGTGCCACAGCGGATAAAATACGCGCCGCCGTGGAGAATGCGTCGGGGTACCGGCCCGGCCACCCGGAGATCATCGACGCCGCGCCTCTGGCAGCGGCGGTGCAGGCTGCCCGCGATCGGGCACAGCCCGGTGATGTGGTGACGCTGTCGCCGGCCTGTGCATCTTTTGACCAATTCAAGAACTTTGCCGAGCGCGGCGACTTTTTCAAAGCCATCGTGAACGGCTGGGAGGAATGAGGAAAAGCCGTGGTGTCATAGACTTCCGTAGTAAGCGCGTCATACAGCGCATCTATGGGAGGTGACGGCATGGGCCGGCTGCGGTATATACGATTGACCCGGCGGCAGCGGGTGCGTGTGTGGCTGGCGATTATCCTGCTGGCGCTGACGGCGCTGCTGGCGGCAATCCTGCTGCACCTGCGGCCCATGCTGGAAAATCTGGCAACAGCCCGGTGCGCCAATACTGTCAGCCGCATCGTGGTGGCGGCGGTGAACGACGCCGTGAAAAACGGCTGGATGGAATACGACCGGCTGGTAAAGTTCGACAAGGACAGCGACGGCCGCGTGACGGCGCTGAGCAGCAATATGGCGGAGTTCAACCGCCTGCAGACCGCGGTGGCGGATGACGTACTGGCGCGGCTGAGTCAGGTATCCGCCAGTGAACTGGCGGTACCGCTGGGCACACTGACCGGTTCGCCGTTGCTGGCGGGCCGGGGGCCGAAGCTGACGGTAAAAATGGAGACCATCGGCACGGCTACCGCCAAATTCCGGGATAAATTCACGGCGGCGGGCATCAACCAGACAAAGCACCAGATTCTGCTGGATGTGGATGTACGCGTGAGTATCCTGCTGCCGGGGATCACCACCTACACAAAAGTGAGCAACGAGATATCCGTGGCGGAGACGGTGATCGTGGGCGGCGTGCCCCAGACGTACACCTATTTCAGCACCACGGAGGATAAGATCGAGGATTACGCCGACGAGTACATTATGAACAATGGATGAGGGCTTGGATATGGACTATCGCAAGGAGATACAGGAGCTGCGCCGCACGCTGACGGAGAACGGATACCTCTACTACGTGCTGGATGCGCCCACCATGTCGGATTATGAATATGACCATCTGCTGCGGCGGCTGGAGGACTTGGAGGCGGCGCATCCAGAGGAGATCACGCCGGATTCTCCCACCCAGCGGGTGGGCGGACAGACGCTGACGGAGTTTCAGCAGGTGACCCACGCCGTGCCACTGGAAAGCCTGCAGGATGTGTTCGACGACGAGGAGGTCTGCCGCTTCCTGGAGAAGATACCCCTGGAGCACCCCGCCTACAGCGTGGAACCGAAGGTGGACGGCCTCTCCGTGGCTCTGGAATACCGTGACGGCGTGTTCGTCCGCGGTGCCACCCGGGGTGACGGACGGGTGGGGGAGGACGTGACTGAAAATCTGCGGACGATCCGGTCTATCCCCATGACCCTGCCGGAGAAGCTGCCCCGCCTCATCGTGCGGGGCGAGGTGTACATGGCCCGCAGTGTGTTCGAGGAGATCAACGCCCGGCGTGAGCTGGAGGGCAAGCCACTGATGGCCAATCCCCGCAACGCCGCCGCCGGCTCCCTGCGGCAGCTGGACCCCAAGATCGCCGCCCAGCGGCGGCTGGACATCGCGGTCTTTAATTTGCAGCTGGCGGAGGGCCGGGAATTTTCCACCCACACAGAGACGATCGACTATCTGGCCAGCCAGCATTTCAAGGTGATTCCCCACAAGCAGCTGTCCGCGCCGTCGGACATCCTGGCGGAGATCGCGGCACTGGGCGATGGCCGTGAGCAGTTTCCTTTCGATATCGACGGTGCGGTGGTGAAGCTGGACGACCTGCATGACCGCGAGGTCATCGGCAGTACGGCAAAGTTCCCCAAATGGGCCATTGCATACAAATATCCGCCGGAGGTGAAGCCATCGGTGGTGAAGGATATCGTGGTACAGGTGGGCCGCACCGGTGTGCTGACGCCCAAGGCGGAGCTGGAGCCGGTACGGCTGGCGGGCACGACGGTCGCCTTTGCCACGCTGCATAACCAGGATTATATTACCCAGAAGGATATCCGGGTGGGGGATACGGTGTTGGTGCGGAAGGCCGGCGAGATCATCCCGGAGATCGTTGAGGTGGTGGCGGACAAGCGTCCCGCCGGGACGAAGCCCTATACCCTGCCCGAGACGTGCCCCGTGTGCGGCGCACCGGTGGTGCGGGACGAGG
>UMBM01022845.1_pt1 | contig 14288 bp, 7 predicted proteins | sample 1963971 | NCBI WGS metagenome assembly UMBM01 (sample SAMEA4835942, study PRJEB28245) | human gut metagenome | biome: gut microbiome; material: fecal sample | place: Denmark | collected 2008 | reverse complement strand
GCTCAGGTCTTTGCTGTTGTACAGCGGGCCATCGGCGTGCCATAAGAGCACGAACTGTTTGGTGCTCTCGTTGTAGATCATCTTGGGGCGCTCGGTAATGCAGTAGCTGCCGTACAGGGTTTCGAAAGCCAGCTGCAGGCGGGTGGTGGTCACGTTACGCACGGATCCATCGGTGCTGTCCGGGTAGAGCAGGCTGGTGGCTGTGATGGGTTCCTCATCGTAGGTCTTAGCGGTCCAGCTGACGTCGTTCAGATCCGTGGGTGCCTTTTCGTAGTCGGTCACGTAGGCGCGCAGGAAGTTCTTGACGTTGCGGAACTCGCTCTCGGTCACACCCTCGGGTGCGGTGGACAGCTTACCCCAGGCTTTCAAGGTCTCCAGGTTCGTCTTGCTGCGCTGCATGACGTTGTATTCCTGGGTGGTGCCGGTCCCGTTGGCACCCACGCTGGAGGTGATGGCCTTTTCGGTGCCTTCCTCAATGGGCAGGATGGTGCTCTGGGTGTAGAGGATGGTGCCGTGGTCGGTCCAGTTATACAGGTCGGTGGAGCTGTAGCAGCGCACACCGTCCACAGGGCGGGTGTTGTTGGTCTTATCCTCGCCGAACCAGAGGTAAACGGTCTTACCCTCGGTGATGGAGCCATCGCCGTCCAGATCGTAGTTGACGCAGCCGTCGCCGGTGCCCTCTTTCAGAGTCATGGCAGAGCCGCCGTGGGCCTGCATGGGCAGACCTGTGTCGGCCTTGATGACAGTGGCAGCGGTACCGGGGATGTCGGTATAGGTTTCTGGCAGGGTGCGCAGGGCTTTGTACTGGGCATCCAGCGCCTTGACGCAGCTGTTCAGTTCATCGGTCGCAGCCGTTTCATCAGCGGCCAGGGTGTCGGCTTTGGTGAGGGCCTCGTTCATTTCGGGCAAGGTGTCGGCCGTGCCTGCCTTGTTTCCGGTGTACTGCCAGTTTTCCAGTTTTTCGGTTGCGTAGGTGATGCCGTTTGCCTTGTCGGCTGCCAGGGCTGCGCGGATCTCCTCGATCTTGGCGGCCAGCGCTGCGCGGGCTGCATCGGAGGGGTTCTTGGCATCATAGCGGGCAGTGGTCTCCTTGACGGCGGCGCTCTCGCTCAGGGCATTGCGCTTGACCACGATGTTATCGTACTGGCCGGTCAGCAGGTAATTGGTGCCGACGTTGCGGGCCACGGTAGCGGCAATGTCTTTGGATTCGCTGAGTTTGAAGCCGATGTCGGCGATCTCGCCAGCCTTTTTACCATTGAGGTAAACGGTCAGCGAACCATTGCCGCCGTTGGGCTCATTGTAGACGAAGGCTACAGAGTTCCACGTACCAACGGCCACATTGCCAAGGCTGATCTCGTTCTTGCTGATGCCGGCGTTAGAGCCATCAACGCCGTAGCCCACCTTGCCGTCATAGGTCAGCAGGTGCAGGCGGTTGCTTCCGGTGCTGATAGTGAAAGCGGAGCGCATAGCGGTCCTGCTCGCATCACTGCCGGGTTTCTCGATCATCACATCGGCCAGCAGGGTGAACTGGGTACGGCCGAACAGATTCTGACCATCGGTGATGGCGGCGTGGCATTCATTCTTATTGTTCCACTGGGTGGATACCTTCAGAATGGTGCCCCAGGTCTCATCGGTCAGGGTTGCGGCGTTGGCCGCCAGGGTCAGGCCGCCGTTATCCTCCAGCACCTGGTCAAAGAACTTGGAGCCGCTCTGCGCGGTCTTGCCGTTGACAGCCAGCCAGCTGATAACAGGGGCCTGGGTGCCGGTGGCGGTAACGGTGTAGTAGACGACCTGCTCTTTATCCAGGGTGAAGTCTGCCTTATTGATGATATCGCCGCTGCTGCCGGAGAGGTTCAAGTCAGCGGTATCGCTCAAGGCGTTGCCCTCCGTATCGGTGACAACAGCGGTCATCGGGCGGGTCATACCCCACCACTCACGGTGGGCACTGGTCAGGGTGTAGGTACCGGCGGGCAGGGTCAGGGCGTAGGTCAGGGTCTCGCCCGCCTTGTTGTCGTGGCCGTAGATGCCGGTAGCGGTCTTATCGGCAGTGCTGCTGTAGCCCTTGGTACCTGCATCGGTATCCACCAAGCCCCAGGTAGTGGCATCGGTCTTAAACTGGTCGAACGCATCGTTCATCAGCAGGCCGCCCAGTGCCTTTTTGTAGAGTTTGTAGGTCTCGGTGGTGCCGCCGGCCACATCGGTGATCTTGCCGGAAACAGAATCAATGAAGTAAAGAGTATCGCCGGGGATGACTTCGTTGATGTTGACGCTGACAGTGAGCTGCTCACCCAGAGAGTTGACAGCGTTCTTTACATTGCCGTTGATGGAGCCGGAGCTGTAGGCGTTGGCTGCCAGGGCCTCCTCGTCCACATTCCATTCGACAGCCATGATATCGGTGGTACCGTCAGCCAGCTTGACCTTGACTTCATCAGGCAGGCCGGACACACCGCTGCCGGTCACGTAGTAGTCCATGGCAGGCAGTTCGGTCAGCACTTCGGTCACAGAACCGCTGACGGATTCCAGGCGGGCACCGATGGTGTTCAGTGCGTCGACCTTGAGGGTGCCGGATTTGAGCACGACCTTGATGGTGTGGTTCCCGGCCGCCAGGTCAGACAGGATGTAGGTTTCGCCGCGGGTGGGGGCTGCCTTGGTGGCTGCGTTTTCGGCTTTCAGCTGGCCGTCCACGTAGACATCGATGACAGCAGAGCCATCGTTACCGCCCATGATGGCAAAACCATTGCCGTTGGCGGTAAAGGTAAAGCTTGCATCGGCGGTGCTGGAGGAAGAAATGGTGCGGTACCAGTTATCGGCACTGCCGCCGCCGGGATTGTTGATGGTCCAGTTACCCTCGTACTTGACACCGTCGTCCTGGCCGTCGATCATGGCGGTGGCATAGGGGATGCCGCCCTTGACGGTCTTGACTTTCAGGTTGTCGGCGTAGACCTGCTTCCAGTTGGAGCTGATTTTGACACGGCCGGAGAGCATCGGGTTGGCATCATTGTACTTGGCAACACGCACATCATTGATGTAAGCATAGACGGTGCTGCCCAGACCAGTCAGCTTCAGGTTGTACTTGCCCTCGGCGTTCTTAGCCACAGTGCCGTTGGCCACCTGGGTGCCGATGCGGAACAACTTCCAGCTGCCGGCGCCGTTGATCTCCAGCGTGTAGCCGCTGTTGTTCCAGTTCATGCCGGTCTGGGCACGGATAGTCAGGCGTTCGTAACGGCCTGCCTCGGCGTTGGGCAGGGTGACATCGATGGAAGCGCTGTAATCCATCCAGCGCCAGTCACCCACGATGGTGGCAGGGTCGCCGCTGTTCCACTGGTTGACGCCGGACTCATTTTCCTGCTTGAGCCGGCCGCCCTCGACGATCCAGGCGCCATGGGTATCCAGCATGTAGCGGGGCTCGTTGCCGCGGGAAACGATGTAATCCTGCAGGGTTTCCTCGCCAGTGGTAACGTTATATCCGGCCACCTGGCCTTCCTCGACATACTCGAAGTTATCGGCATAGAGGTACTCGTCGGTTGTATCGGCGTTTTTGCCGGTGGAATCGGTATCCAGCACACTGCGGGTCCCGGTCTGGATGTAATCGCCGTCACCCTTCTCGGTGGGGAAGCGGGCGGGCGTGGTATCCAGCGTGGTAGCGGTCACAACGCTGTAGGCAGGCACGGTGATGGTGGCGATGCCGTTTTCGATGGCGGCATCCTCGCCTTTTTGCAGGTAGCTGTCGGTCACGGTGGTCCAGACGTGCAGGGCCTCCACGGAGATGTCCATATCGTCTGCGACCTTAATAGCGAAGGTCTTTTCGTTCCGGGTGTTGTTGATGAACACCGTGGAGAAGTTCTTTTTATCCGGGGCAGCCAGGGTCATGTAGCTGGCGCTGCCATCGATACCGGCGGTAGCGTGTTCGTTATCGCTGGCGCCAAAGGACGCAAAGGTGGCATTGGGCAGCACGCGCCAGATGCCGTTGGTGTTGGTATCGTTCTCCCAGCCGGTCTTGGCAAACTGGGTGATGTGAGCCAGCATGTAGAGGACGGGGTCATAGTGGATGTAGCCGCTCCAGGGGTCACGGGCAGAGAGCAGTTCCTTGTGGCCGTACTGGATGCCCTCGTAGAAAGAACCGATGGCAGGCTGGAACATGTACATGGTGCGGCGGGAACCCACAAAGGCGTTGGGGATGCTGTCCAGCAGGGCCAGGGGACTCTGGTAGCCACCGATGGTGTTTGCGCCGTACTCGGTGGTCTTATTCTCCTGCAGTTCGGAGTAACCGAAGGTGGCGCAGCCCTCGCTGTACCAGACTTCCTTGTCGTTCACATCGGCCATCTTGATGTAGTCATCGGTGGCGTTGGTGCGGTAGTGGAAGCCGATGGCATCCACTGCATCATACACACCAGAATCGCGAAGCATCAAGGGAACAATGTTCAAGGTCTTGTTCTCGTCCGAAGCAACGATCTTGATGTTGTGATAAGCGGCAATGGCTTCCTTAGTGAAGTAATCGGGGAAATCGTCCTCGTTCTTCAGCGCTTTGGCAAAGTACTTGATGATCTCGCCATCGGGATTTTGGGTCTCGTTCTTATCGGGGTCGATATAGTCGATGACATAGCCGTACTTTTCGTAGGCATCAAAGATGGTCTCTTTGTACCACTTATAAATAGCGGCGTACTTTTCATCGCCGTCGGCTTTGGCCTTGACCCAGTTGGGATACTCCCACCGCAGGATGGAGACCTTGACGTTGGGGTTGATCTTTTTGGCATCGGCCGCCATGACAAAGCCGGGGGAACGGGAAGCGTCGGCTTCCTCGTTCTCGTAACGCATGGTGCAGGCCTCGGCGCCGGTGGAGTTGTTGCCGTCGTTGCCCATTTCCATCTTGATGTTGGAGAACAGCGGGTAACCGTCCGCGCTGCCAAAGAGATACTGCATCATGGCCCAGTAGGCCTGCGGGTTTTCGGCCTTGTAGTCCAGCAGCAGGTTGCTGGTGGCGTTGCCGTTGAGCATACCCAGGCCCTTGTAGGTCCAGCCGTTGACGTTCTTGGCGGCAGCCTCGACCTCAGAGCCGTTTAGGGTAACGATACCATCCACATCAACGATACCGTCAAAGGCAACCTTGCGGGAGGCGGTCTCGGTCTTGGCGGCGTCGGCGGCAGCCTTGCCGGTCACGACGATGTTATCGTACAGGCCGGTGCGCATAAAGCCGGTGCCAAAGGTAGCGCCAAACGCACCGATGATGCCGGTCTTTTCGCTGAGCTTGAAGCCCACGCCGGTAGCGGGCAGGACCTCCTCGCCGTTCAGGTAGACGGCAACGGTGCCCTCGGTGTCGTTCTCGTTATACACAAGGGCGAGGGCGTTCCACTCCCCTGCTTCCAGGCTTTGGGAGAGTTTGTATTCTTGGTTGTTGTTGACTTTCAGCACAGCGGTGCCATCGGTCTTGCGGGGGATGATGCGGAAATGGGCATCCGCTGCCGGGCCCACCAGAATGGCCGACGTATTGTCGTGGGCATCGTTGAACTTGATGTCTGCATACAGGGTGAAGCTGCTGCGCTTAAAGAAGCTGTCGGCCTCCTTAACGGCTGCGCCGCCGTTCATGGCGGAGTTGCCGCCGCTGATCCAGCCTGAGGTAACACTGACCTGCTTGCCGCCGGTGATGGTATCCGTCAGGGAGGCGCCGTTGCGGACGGTGACGAGTTCGTCATCCTCCAGCGCTTTGCCGAAGTTTTCGTTCTCATCAGGGGTGTCCGGGGTCTCCACGTCACCGGTGCGCTCCACGGCCAGCCAGCTGACAGCGGGGGCATGCTGACCCGTGGCGGTGGCAGTCCAGGTCACGACCTGTTCGGTGGTGATAGTGAACTCGCCGGTCTTGGTGGTGACCTTGCCATTGTCCTGCTTGGGCACAGAAGCATAGACGCTCGCGCCGTCGCTTGTGGTCAGGCTCAGGTCCATGGCGCGGTTCTGGCCTTTCCACCACTCGCGGTGGGCGGTGGTAATGCTGTACTTACCGGCAGGCAGGGTGAACTTGTAGGAGATGGTCTCGTCTTTTTCATTCTTTTGGCCGTATACGCCGGTGTAGGTCTTGTCGCTGGTAATGCCGTTATAGCCCTTGGTCCGGGCGTCGTTATCCACCAGGCCCCAGGTCGCATCGCCCTGGTAGAACTGGTCGGACTTGCCATTGAGCAGCCGGTCGCCCAGCAGAGCCTTGGCGGCGGCGTAGGCTTCGGTAGACTTCACGCTGTCCATGGCACCGTTGCCGCCGCTGGCAGCGACGCTGTCAATAAAGTAGACAGTATCCGCCGGGATGACCTCGACGGTGTAGGTGACATCACCCTTTTGGACCTTCACGGTCTCAAAGGCGGTCTTGAAGGTATCGGCGGTAACGCCGTCCACGTCTGCCAGCACGGCGGGCACTTCGCCCACCTTGGTGGCGATATGGGTAGTGGTCACCGTGGAATCGGCGTCGCCACTCTCCTGGATGGTGGTAGCCGGTGCGGGAGTCTCGTCTGCAGCGGGTGCCTCGGTGGGGGCCGGAGTCTCGGTTTCAGCAGGCGATTCCGTAGGTGCCGGGGTTCCCTCCGCGTCAGGCGCTTCGTCGGGAGTTTTCCCGGCCGGGGTCTCGGTTTCAGATGCGGCCGGGGTTTCCGTGGGAGCAGGGGGCTGCCCGGCGTTCGTGTCCTCGGCCGGGGCGTCTGCATCAGCAGGGGTATCCTCCTGCTGGACGATGGCCGTTATCGGCTCATCGTTGGCAAACGCTTGGGCAGGGACCATGCTTGCCAGCATGCCGACACATAGGGCGGCCGCCAGAACGCGTTGACCCTTGCGTTTTGCTTTTCTCATGGTTTTTCATCCTCTCTTTAGATTTCAGCGGGTAATGGGTACATTTGCAGTGGTTTACCTAAATGATAACGTACCCCCGCCGCGCCGACCATGTCATTTTTCCTGTACAATCTGCACTTTTTCAAGTTGTGTTTGACAGATTTTCCCCGCCCAAAGAGCTGGAATTTTTACATGCTGCTCTTGAAAAAATCCATGGAAAGCAAAGCTGCGATCTGTGATAATGTTATTTAAGTATATCCATCAACCGCAAAAGGCCGCCCTCCCCACAAGCAGGGGAAGGCGGCCTTGCCGTTTTGGGTTATAAGGTCTCGCCGTTGGTGGCAATGACCTGCTTGTACCAGTTGAAGGACTTTTTCTTATAGCGGTTGCCGGTGCCGTCATCGTTGCGGTAGCTGTCGTCCACAGTGTGGTCTGGCTTTTCTATGCGGTTGTGCGGCAACACACAGCGCCCCTGCACGGTCGGCACAGGGGCGCTGGTTTTATGCAGCTGTTATTCGGTTACAGTGGCATGGTCCGCGGTGGTTTCTGCAGTAGGTGCAGAGGCCTGCGGGGTTTGCAAATTTTCTAACCCGGTCACGTTGATGTTGCGGTCGGTCTTGGCCTGGATGCTGTTGGCGCGGACGATCTCTTTCATGTCAATGCCGGTGGCTTCCTTCATGGCCTCCATGGTCTGGGCCATCAGCACGGGCACGTTGCCGGACACGCCCGACACACCGGAGGCATCGCCGCCGATGATGGACACCTTGTCGATGCTGGCAAGGGGCTGGGCCACGCTCTTGGCGATTTCGGGCAGCACCTTTATCATCATCTCGGCCACGGCGGCATCGTTGTACTGCTTGTAGGCTTCGGCTTTCTGCTTCATCGCTTCGGCTTCGGCCAGGCCTTTCCGGCGGATGGCCTCGGCTTCGGCTTTACCGACCAGTTCGATGCCTTCGGCCTCCTGCTGCTTGGCAAACTTGGCGGCCTCGGCAGCGCGCTCGGCCTCGTACTTCTGGGCTTCGGCTTCTTTCTGGCGGCGGTACAGCTCGGCGTCGGCCTGCTTGCGCACCTCGGCATCCAGCTTGCGCTGCTGCACTTCGGCCTCCTGGGCGGCCAGGTCGACCATCTTCTTCTGGCGGGCGATCTCGGCGTCGGCTTCGGATTCCTTGACCTCCTTGGCACGCAGGTTGGTCTGGATCATACCGGCGGCCTGGGCGTCAGCGGCGGCCTTGTCGGCCTCGGCTTTCAGCTTAGACTTGGCCAGTTCCAGCTCGTTGTTGCGCTGGGCGATGGCCGTCTGGGCTTCGATCTCCTTCTCGTTGGCGGCCATGGCGGCGGCAGCCTTCGCGCAGGAGACATCGCGCTCGGCTTCGGCCTTGGCAATGGAGGCACGCTTTTTCACAAGCTCCTCCTGCTCCACGCCGATGGCCTCGATGACGCCGTGGTTGTGGCCCTGGGCATCGATGGCGTCCTTGACATCCTGCACGTTGAAGGTGACAACCTCCAGGCCCATCTTGGCCAGGTCCGGGCGGGCGTTTTCCACCACGCTGACGGCCATCTGCTTGCGGTTGGTCAAAATCTGGTCGACCGTCATCTCGCTGACGATCTCACGCAGATTGCCTTGCAGCACATCGTTGATCTTCTCGTTGATGTAGGCTTCGTCCATGCCCAAAAAGTTGGAGATGGCGGCCTGCTGGCGGCTGTTGATGTACTTTTTGATGTCATCGTACCCGGCGTTACGGACTTCCTCGTCCGAGACGGTGGAGTTCTCGCTGTAGACCTGCACGGTGACGACGCTGTCCAGCCAGAGGGAGACGCCCTCTTTGGTTTTTACGCCAGTTTCCGGCGTTTTTACGTCGATTTTCAGCAGGCGCATGTTCAGCCGGTCGGCACGCTGTACAACGGGCAGTACAAACACGCCGCGGCCGCACACCACCTTGGGGCGGGACAGGCCAAAGCCCGTTACCACGATAGCCTGGGTAGGCGGGGCTTTTTTGTAGCAGAGAAGCGAGAACACGACCAGTGCCACCACAATGGCGGCGATAAGAATAGCAATCATCATTGATACATTCCTCCTTCGCTGATGATGGTTTTATTATACCGGCCGCGGTGGGAGGAATACAGGATGATTTTAGCAGAATAAGGCGGTCTATTTCTACTTTTGGGGAGAAATAGGGGATGAGGGGAAGTGTTTCCGGAACTACCCATACCCAAATAACTCCGGAAGTACGGAAGTACTTCCTCTATAATCTTTATATCAATAAGTTACATATATACGTCAAAAAGTAAAAACATACTTCTTATTATACATTATGTTAAATTATATAACACATTTATAAAAAAGAGTAATTTATACGTATATATGTTATTTCTTGTTTATTTGTCTATAGAGGAAAGTACTTCCGGAGTTCCGGAGTATAATAGGGGGCGGAAAAGGTCGGAAGTACCTGCAAAACAAAAAAGTTCCCTCGCCGGGAGCCTTTTGCTTTATTTATACAGCTTCGTTTACTGCCTGCTCCAGCTGTTCCAACGCCTGGGACAGGGTGGCGTTCGAGGGACGCTCCCCTCTCGAGGAAAATCTCCATTTTATACCCGCCATGGCCTGCTTCCTCCCTTACACTTAAATGCTGTAATCGTAGTCATCGGTGACGGTCCGCAAAAAGCGCTTGCTTGCCTCCTGCCGGGGGTGCAGGAAAAATTCTTTTGCGGGGGCTTCCTCAGCGACGACGCCGTTTTCCATAAAGATGATGCGGTCGGACACGTTGTGGGCAAAGCCCATCTCGTGGGTAACGACCACCAACGTCAGGCCGTCGGCGGCCAGTTGGGTGATGGTGTTCAGCACCTCGCGGGTCAGCTCCGGGTCAAGGGCGGAGGTAGGCTCGTCAAACAGCAGCACTTCGGGCTTGAAGGCGATGGCGCGGGCGATGGCCACGCGCTGCTGCTGCCCGCCGGAGAGCTGGTCGGGGTAAAAGTCTTTGCGGTGGAGCATACCCACCTTTTCCAGCACCTCGTCGGCGGTCTTATCGGCGGTGGCGCGGTCCACGCCACGGGCGGTGATAAGGCCCTCCAGCACATTCTGCTTGACGGTCATGTTGCGGAAGAGGTTGAAGTTCTGGAACACATAGCCCATCTTCATCCGCAGGGCACGAATTTCGCTGTGCTTTAATTGGGTGATGTCCTTTTCAAAGTCATCGAACCGGATGGTGCCGCTGTCGGCCTTCTGCAAAAAGCTGATGCAGCGCAGCAGCGTTGTTTTACCGGAGCCACTGCTGCCCAGGATCGAGATGACCTCGCCCTTGTTGACATTGAGGTCCACGCCTTTCAGCACCTGGGTGATGCCGTAGCTGCAATGCAGGTCTTTTACTTCCAGCATGGTGATGTGCTCCTTTGCTTTGGGTCACGCCAGATGATCCGGCGTGACATCCAGAATATCGTTGAAGTAGTTGTTGGCGATCATCATCACGCCCATAGCGGTGACGACCACGATCTGCTCCTCGTTGAAATAGGTTTTCAGCCGGGTGAACAGTTCCTCCGGCACGTGCTTGGGGTCGTTGGCAATGGCGCGGCCGTAGTCGATGAGGACCTGCTCCTCGGGGGTGAACCCGAAGGTATCAAAGTCAATTCCGTTCTTTTTCAGCAGGTTGCGGAAGTAGATGCTGCACACCAGGCACCCGTTGGCCTGGGAGATGGTGTACTCGTAAAAATCAGCGGCACGCTTGCCGATGAGGCGGGCCAGCTCGTCATCCAGTGCGTAGGAGCCAGCCTCCACCGCATTGAAGGCGGCAGCATTGTGCAGCAGGGTGCGCTTTTCTGCAGTAATGATATGGCCCTCGGCCACATGGTCGGCCACAATCTTTTGAATCGCTTCGGGGGCGGTTTCGATCTTGATTTCACTGATTCTTGCCATAATTACACAGGCTCCTTTTCCAGTTGTTTTTGTACGGCGGATTGCTGTCTCGGCTGTTTCCAGGCAAGGCGCTTTTCCAGCACGCTCTGCAGCAGAGTCAGCACGGTATTAAGCATTAAGTAGACAAAGGCGGCTTCGCAATAGAGCGCAAAAGGCTCAAAGGTGCGGGAGGCAATCTGCTGGGCGGCCTTGAACATTTCCACCACCGTGATGCTGGCAGCCAGGGAACTGTCCTTCGTCAGGCCGATGAGGGTGCTGAACAGCGTAGGGAAGGCCACCCGTGCAGCCTGGGGCAGAATCACCCGCAGCATGATCTGGCCGGAACTCAGGCCGATCATGTACCCGGCCTCCCACTGTCCTTCCGGCACCGACTGGATGGCGGCGCGGATGGTCTCGGACATATAGGCCGTGTAGTTCAGCGAGAAGGCGATGACCGCCGACGGGAACGCATCCAGCGTGATGCCTAAGGACGGCAGGCCAAAGAAGATGATGTACATCTGGACGATCAGCGGCGTACCGCGGAACACCCAGACATACACGCGGGCCAGCTGCTTAAGCACCGGGATCTTTTGAATTTGAATCAGCGCCAGCAGGAAACCCAGCACCAGGCTCAGGATGTAGATGCACACGGTAAGGGGGATGGTGACCTGCACACAGTACAGGACCAGCCGGGGAAACGAGGATACCAGAATATCCAGCAGTCTTTGCGTCATTGCGAATCACCTGCAATCAATTGCTGTAAGCGGAGTTGGTGTAATCACCGCCCAGATATTTTTCAGAGATCTCTTTCAGGGTGCCTTCCTCGCGGAGTTCGGCCAGAGCAGCGTTGATAGCGTCCAGGAACTCCGACTCACCCTTGCGGACGGGGATGGCGATGACGTCCTCGGAGTTTGGGATGACGAAGGCGGCCTTCAGCTTATCGGCGGCGTCTGGGTGCTCATCCAGGTAAGCGTTCAGAACCGGGACGCTGATGCCCAGGAAGTCGGCGCGGCCGGAGAGGACCAGGTCGATGGCCTCGGCGCTGGTATCGATGCCCACCACCTCGGCACCGTTCTCCTCGTACCAGGGGATGAAGGCGTTGGTGGTGTTGGTGGCAATCTTCTTGCCGTTCAGGTCCTCGGGGCCGTTGATGCTGTCATCGTCGGCACGCACGACCACGCGGCGGGCTTCGTAGTAGTAGGGGTCGGAGAAGTCGTATTTTTCGGCGCGCTCATCGGTGATGCTGACGCTGTTGATGACCGTATCAAAGCGGCCGGTGTCAATACCGATGAGCAGCGAGTCCCAGGCGGCCTCCTGGAACTCGACCTCGACGCCCAGCTTTTCGGCCAGGGCCTTGCCCAGTTCCACGTCCAGGCCGGTCAGCTCGCCGTTATCATCGTGGTAGGTGAACGGCGGGTAGGTGCCTTCGACACCGATGACCAGCTTGCCGGCGGCCTTGACTTTTTCCAGCTCGTTTTCACCGGAGGTTTCAGCCGTGGAGGCGGCGGTGTCGGTAGAAGTTGCTGCAGAAGAAGCGCTGCTGCCGCAGCCGGCCAGGGCGGCGGTCAAGGTAAGTGCGGCCAGCGCAGCGGCGGACTTTTTCAAGATTTTTTTCATGGTAGTTTCCCCTCTGTCATTTCTCTATGTTCTTGTGTTTCGTTTCGGCGGTTCAACGTACCCGAACAGGTAAAACAAAAGCCCGGGGGCTTTTACAGGCTCCCAGGCACACAGCAAACGATGTTGTACAGTTACACTTTAAACATCGACAAAGCACAAGCAAGACGAATGTGCCCGGCCATACGGATATGCCTGGGAGCAAAACATTCGACAACACATGCGGACGGCGGCGATGGCATGGATGGTATACATGGCACATTTCTCCTTTCGTCTTTGTTCGTGCTTCCTGTTCGGATTCATTGGCTGTATCATACATCTATTTACCTATTATGTCAATATGTTAGTAGGTAAATAATGCAAAAATATTTGCAGAAACTTACAAAAATACAGCAGCACGCTTGTTTATTGTGCTGCCGTTGGATGGTTTTATTCGTGTAAAATGGCCTTCAGGTCGGTTTTGGGGTCGCTGGTGGGGGTCAGGTGGTAGTTTTCCACCAGAAATTGTAATACATTTGGTGAGACAAACGCCGGGATGGTGGGGCCTAAATAGATGTGCTGCAGACCCAGATAGAGCAGCGTCAACAGGATGCAGACGGCTTTCTGCTCGTACCAGGAGAGCACCAGCGTCAGCGGCAGGTCGTTGACCCCGCAGCCAAAGGCCTCGGCCAGGGCCATGGCAATGCGGATCGCGCTGTAGGCATCGTTGCACTGGCCGCAATCCAAGATGCGCGGGATGCCCCCGATGCTGCCCAGGTCCATATCGTTCAGCCGGTATTTACCGCAGGCCAAGGTCAAAATCAGCGTATCTGCGGGGGTCATGCGGGCAAAGTCAGTGTAATAACTGCGGCTGGGAGCCGCGCCGTCGCACCCGCCGATGAGGAAGATGTGGCGAATTTTGCCGCTTTTCACCAGCTGCACGATCTCCCCCGCATGGGCCAGCACGGCGTTGCGGGCAAAGCCGGTGGTGACGGTGTGGCCGCCGTTCATGCCGGTCATGGGATGGTCATCCGGATAGCCGCCGCACTCCAGCGCCTTTTCAATGACCGGCGTAAAATCCTTGTCCGCGCCGATGTGGGGGATCTCCGGGTAGGAGACCACCGAGGTGGTGAACACCCGGTCGCAGTAGCTTTGCCGCACCGGCATCAGGCAGTTGGTGGTAAACAGAATGGGCGCCGGGATATTGTGGAACTCGGTCTGCTGGTTCTGCCATCCGGTGCCAAAGTTGCCCTTTAAGTGGGGGTACTTTTTCAGCTCCGGGTAACCGTGGGCAGGCAGCATCTCGCTGTGGGTGTAGATGTTGATGCCCTTGCCCTCAGTCTGCTCCAGCAGCAGCTTTAAATCGTGCAGGTCGTGGCCGCTTACCACGATGAACGGTCCTTTTTCAATCGTCAGCGGCACGGTGACGGGCACCGGGTCGCCGTAGGCTTCGGTGTTGGCGGCGTCCAACAGGGCCATGCAGGCCAGGTTGACCTCGCCGGTTTTCAGCACCAGTTTTAGCAGGTCATCCGGTGATTTTTCCTCGCCCAGGGCGGCCAGTGCCTCGTAGAAATAGCGGTTCACGGCGGGGTCGGTCTTGCCCAGGGCGCGGGCGTGGTAGGCATAGGCTGCCATGCCCTTGAGGCCGAACAAGATCAGCGATTTCAGCGACCGCACGTCCTCCCCTGCCCGCCAAAGCTCGGCCATATCATAATCCGCAAAGTGGGTGGTGCTGACGGCGGCTTTCTCTTTCTCTATATCGTTTTTGATTTGCAGGATCGTCTCGTTATTGAAGTTCACGTTGGTGATGGTGGTAAACAGCCCTTTCAGCATCAGCTCGTCGGTGCGGTCGGTGGCTGTCCCCGCCTGCACCGCCTGCGCAAGGCCGATCAGCGCGCCGATGACTTCATCCTGATAGTTGGCGGTATCAGCCTTTTTGCCGCACACCCCGGCCTTACCATCGCACCCGGTATTGTGCGCCGTCTGCTGGCACTGGAAACAAAAC
>UMBM01015806.1_pt1 | contig 14335 bp, 16 predicted proteins | sample 1963971 | NCBI WGS metagenome assembly UMBM01 (sample SAMEA4835942, study PRJEB28245) | human gut metagenome | biome: gut microbiome; material: fecal sample | place: Denmark | collected 2008 | reverse complement strand
TATGAGCAATAAATAAGGGGGCTTATTAAGCCCCCGTGTATTTATTTCCCTCCTATAATCGCCCAGGCGATGCTTTCCGTGGTCTTTGCTATGAATCTTTCGAACATGTGGCATAGTGTGTTCGCCGCCCCGCTATGTCTATTTATCCATCCGCTAATAGTTGCCAGGATTAAAAGCGTTAATGTCAATATAATGAGTTCGCTCATTCTTTAAGCCCCCTTTATAGTTGCTCATCCATCCAAGCGTTGATTGCATCGGCCTGTTTAGGCGTTGCTAGTATTTTAAAATGTGTAAGGCTATAAGCTCCGCTTACTTCAAACTCGAAATTGTTCTTTGTAAGGTAATACGAAAGTCTTTCGGCATCCAGTCCACTTAATTCAACGTTGTAATACCTTTTCATGCTTTACACCCCTTTCGTTTTGGCGTTAAATTAAATAGGATATAAGGGAATATTTACGTATTTGCCCTCTCTGTGCTCCTGCTATCCTTACAGGTCGTTCTTTTAGACGATTTGCGCTATTTTCAATTTTCATCACAAACAGTAGCGGTTCTACACGTCGCCGTTATTGCACTACGTTATTTGAATTTTACCCCCTTTCGTTTTCTGTACCTTTATTCTATCACACTCTATTTTGTTTGTCAACACTTTTTCAATTAAAATTTTAGGGGCCGGCAAAACGCCAGCCCCTATTTTATCTCCACTCGATTTTTCCAAGTCTTTCCCGTTTGCGTATGTATTCTACCGTGTAATACCCGCTGACATTATAATAGATATTGAAACACTTATTATAAGGTATTTTCCCGTCAACGTCCTGTATTACTTTATATGTACCATATTCATCCGGGAATAGGTAAACTTTTCTCCCATGTATTATAGCAGTTTTCATTGTTTCATGTAGGTAATATTATTAATAAGGTATCCACATTTCAACAGAACAAAAAGCGTTTGTTCAAAAAGTGATTGTTCAACGTTCGTCATAAATTCATTTTCTTCTTTATCGTTGATTTTTACACTATATTCAATCGTAATCATTACAGTTCCTTTCCAGGCGTGCGCCCCTGTGAAATTTTATTTTGAAATTTGGTTTTTCTTGAAAATCCTTTTTCCCATCGTGCAATCTGAAAATCGAAATAAAACACCCCCTTTTATTTTAAGGTTTCCTCTAAAGCATCCCTAATTAAATCCCAAACATCTTTTCTTTTGCTGGCCCGTTCTCTGATTTCTTTAGCCGTTTCCAGCAAGCTGTCTGCACTTGTAATTAGAACCGATAAAGTCAGAGATACAGATTCTCCATTACATAATTCAAGCAAATCTTCTTTTGCTTTTTCAATTATGTCGAAAGACCTTTCAGCAATTTCAATTTCTTTTTTGTTCATTGTTCTAGCTCCTTTCATTTTGCTATGATCTTATTATACACTTTAAGTGGTACTCTGTCAAGTGGAAAATGCGGTGGAAAGGGTTGAAAGTTTTTCCACCGCATTCCCAGGCGCAACGCCTATAGGGTAGTTAAGTTGTACTCTGACCAATAATTAGGAAATGCACATTGCCCTCACAAGTCCTGCTGTCACCGTTCATTAGCTGAATTTCTGGCAAGTATCTTCTTAAATTATCATCCCTGTTATCAACATCCAACACTACTAGCGCGCCCTGGTAGTTGGTGCTTCTAAAGTCTGCACCAATAAAGCTAGGTGCTTCTGTAAACGGGGAGGGGTAGGGGTAACTTTCGTGAGAAATGGGGCTGTTTGGGGTGCGATACAACGACCCCAACGCCTGAGTTAAACTGGCGTTAACGGGTACGCTTGCGCTTACAATTTGCCATCCAGTTGTAAACTTAATGGTTGTAAATACACCACTTGTTGTAATACTTTTTACGTGTTTGTATGCTTGCATATCTTGAATAACTAGCGAATGCGAATTTACGGTGGATTCAAGACTGCTTACATCATTTGTGAGATCAGATACCGTGTTTTTAAGCTCATTATCAACTGTACCGGGGTCATATTTACCGCCTACTGTGCACCCCACCTTAGCGCCGTCCCCGGTGACTGAACCGGCAATACACCCCATAAGTGTGCCGTTGTTCGACACGTTTACACCAGACAAGTTGCATCCTTCTAATGTGGCGTTGGTAGGGATTGTAATGGAAGACCCCGTATATCTGCATCCGATGAATTTTACAGGAGTGTTCCCCGTGCCCTCAAAGTTGATACCTTCAAATTGGCACCCTATAAAGGTGATTGTACCGGCGCTATAACTGGTGTTGATGGTGACATTTTGGAATGTGCAATTCTGATAAGTTTCCAGACCAGTACAGTTGATTCTTGCACTTGCTCCAAAGCTTACATTTTTTGCTTTTACTTCACCTGTTGCAATCTGTCCGGTGACAGTGCTTAGCGCACTAATATTAAGGGTATCTACTTTTGTGTTGCCCTGGAAAATTGCGGATGCTGTCCCTCCAACGGTGCCAGTGATATTGCACCCGTTGTAAGTATTTCCACTCCCCAGAATGAGTGCATCACCGCTCGCTGTTCCACTTAAAACAAAGTTGCAATGTTCCAGCGTGCAATTATTTCCTACATTTACAGGTGCACTTACCTTAAAAATGCAATCGTGGTAATCGCTTCCGTCTGTTCCCTCAATGCTAGTGAATGTAATACCGTTGTATGTGCCTTTCGGCATTTTTACGGCTGAAATGTTGATTTCTTCGCCCACAGGCTTAAAAGCTTGAAAAGCTGTGCTTAAATCGCCAAATTGATAAGAGCCTGGACTAAATTTAATCTCGGTCGCACCAAATTCAGCACTTAAGAGCCAAAGCAAAATAGGGGTGTTTTCGCTGGTGCTCTTGTTTTCATCACCGCCGAACCATTTAAAATACGGTGCCTTTACATTATTAGAAAAGCTATCTCGCACAATGATTTTGCCGTCAAATACCTGTGCATTTTGTTCAGCAATAAACGATTTCAAGAATGTTACAGTACAGGTATCATCACCCGTATAATGTAGATAAGCACCAGGCATAAATTGCACATAGCACGGTATTGTAGTATCTGCGCTAATGTTATAAGTGCCAGGAAGAAGTACAATGGGCGTTTCAGCGTCAAGGGCATTGAAAAGCATTGTGTTATCTGTGGCCCCATCACCATGAATAGTTTCGGGAACAATCCAAGAAACGTTATTATTTAGTGTTTCAATTTCTGTTTCGTGCTGTTGGCTTATTGTTTCCAGAGCGGTTACCCTGTTGTTCATCTCATCTACAGCAACATCACCACTAGACCAATAAGCCCAATACTCGGTGTTAGTGACAGGAGTTCCAGCAGGTACAGGCTTTCTTGATACATAGCCAACGCCGTTACTTGTCACAAGGTCAATGGCTTCGTAAGACGTTTCATTGTTCCATTCACCCATAATACGGGGCACATATCTTGCACCAACATAAATGTTTTGTGGTTTCATTTATAAATCCCTCCTTAGTTACCATACATATAAATAGTAACATAGCCGGTAACACTTCCACTAGTTGGGCGAATAATATAAAACGGACAAACTTTTGTTTTCATATGACTGGAAGAATCCATGTTAGGCCACACTATACCACCTTGGTTAGCATTTGTCGTATAAGTCATATTGATGAAAGGTTCACTACTAAAGGTATAGCCACTAGGTAAGTTCTGTTCAAAGAATGGTGTGTCAGTGCGATACCAATTTCCTAGTGCTGTGCTACATCTTATATTACTAAAACTACACTTAATCCACAGTTCTTTGTAACCGTTGCTCCATTTTCTCCCCCTGTACGTCATACCGCTAGTAATAGTGCCATTAGTTTCGCTAGTAATGTAATTGTAGTCCACATTCTGTGCAATGCTTAGAGCATTATTTGCGGTGGTTTGTGCATCCTCTGCATCATTCAATGCCTTGCTCGCATTAGTAGTTGCTGTTTCAATACTGGCTTGCATACCATTTACTTGCTGTTGCAAAGCATTTAAGTTCGTATTCACACTTGAAGAATTGATAGCAGAATTTACCGCCGTGCTAAAGTCCGTAATCTCAGTTGTAGGGTGCGTATGGGCAGATGGTGTAAAGGTGGAAGGTTTATTTTGGATAGCATCCCATGTCACACTTCCAGAGCTTCCACCACCAACCCCTGCGGCTTCTGCTTTCTGTTTAAAGACCTCGTTGTCTACGTTGCTTAAAGTAATATTAGCGTAATTCTGGGGGAAAGCCGAGATACTTTGTTGCAATCCTCCAATTGCATCAGTTAACCCCGTAATGTCGCTTTGTGTGTGGCTGTGTGTAGCCGGGGGAAAAGTGTCTGGTTTGCCGCTTATATCATTCCAACTTGTGGGGAATGTGCTTGGCTTACCTTCAATTGCGTCCCATGTTACGGTTCCTTCTTCCGGTATAACACCAGCGGCCTTTGCTTTCGTCAAAAAATCTGAATTTGACACATTGTCAAGTGTCTTATTGGCTGTATTGCTTAAATTAGTTTGCAAAGATGATAAAGTTGTATCAAGTCCCTGTATATCAGAGGTGCCGTGCTTGTGTGCAGAAGGCGGAAACTGAGAGGGTTTTTCAGTAATATCTGCCCACTTAACGGGGTAACTCTCTGGTTTGCCTGTAATAGAATCCCACGTTGTGGGGAAATTATTAGGCACTCCGGTAATGGCGTCCCATGGCACCGAAGTTACACTTCCGCCGGCCCGATAAGTAAAAGCCCAATATTCTCCACCATCCTCGCCAGGCGCAACACCCTTTGGTACATCTTTCTTCGAGGTGTAGCCATTTCCATCCGTGTACACTACAACCGATAGAGGTTCGTACTCGCTTTCATTATTCCATTCCCCATAAAATTTAGGAACGTAACGCATACCTATATACCTATTAGCCATTATGCTTCTAACCTCCATACTTTTCTACTTAGTGTTATAGAATCCCCCGTTGTGTATATTGTATTATATCCCACAAGACTTGTCAACTGTCGGTTGCCGGTGGCCTGGAAAGGCTCGGGAGTGGCGAGCTTGTAGGCAACCTGTGCCCCAGTGGTGGGGGTTGTCCCAGGGGCATACACATCCCGGTCACTAATCCACTCTCCCGGCAGCGATTCCCCGTTATAGCTGGCAATATAGCCCCAAGTCTTACTCCCCATCCCCGTTACACAATCCACCGTACCGCCATACACCGTTTCCGGGAGAGCAATGTCGTAGGTGTCGCCTTGGTAGGGTTCATAGTCGGTGGGAGTGGAGCCTGTGCACATTGTAGCAAGGTTGCCATCGTTTTCGGCCTTGCCTGAATCTAACTCAAGATAAAAAGATTCTAAGGCAGTTATGGTCACCAGTGTGGTAGAATACCAAATTCCAGTCCGTTCCCTTTTTTCGTTAAATGTTTGAATTTGGAGAGATTTAAACGGTGTATAGAAGCTATAATTTCCCGCTGGGAATAAGGGTTGCCCATTTTGATACAAGTCTTGGCGTCCCCATACATAAATATTTGTACTGGGGTTAGCAGGAGCATCTAACAAATTCTTCCCGCACCTCGTCAAACTCAGAGATTCGTACCCAGTGATGGGCCGCACATTCTCCGGGCTTGGTTCTCCACTGCCCTCCTGTTTGGGCACTAAACTTATACTAGGAAAAAGATATTCCGTGTCGCTTGCTTTCCAGCTTATGGGGTTCCCGCTTAAAGTTTTTAGGAGATACAACGTTTTTATCATATCTTTTTCAAAGCGCCCATTTAGCAGGTAACCATAGTCCGGGGTGATACCGTTATTATATAGCTCTATAATATCCGGCTTTAATAAAAGCTCATTAAATTTTTCAGGCATATTACCACCCCTTACCAGTTAAGCACTAAATGGCATTCTAGCGGGTCGCCATAGGGGATGGTGTCAAAGCCCAGAAAATCCCATGAATCGGGTATATAAGCGCTGAAATATCCATCTGCCGTAAGTCCAAACGACACATAGGAAACAATCTGCGCAACAAGCTTTTGCACATTTTCATCGATAAAATCTTTAATGGGGTCAAGGTATAAATCTATGTAATCACCGTTTTTGATTTTTTCCAATGTTTCATTCATCTCGGCAAGGTCAGCCGATATACTTTGCCGTAATTCAATAAACTGGTTTGACAGGTTTTGCTGTTGAATGTTAAGCTGTGCAAGAGCAGCTTCATAGTTCTCTTGCGTTTCAAACATTGTGTTCATGTAATCCGTAAGTTTACAAAGCACTTCATAGTAGCTTAAACTCTCATCATACACCAAAGGCAAAACCTTTTGGCAGTAGAATTTAAATTTATTAGAAGCCATAAAAGCACCTCCTTTTAATAAACACCCATAAATAGGGAAGAAAGGTCATTGATTATTTGCATATCAATATTAATTATCATAGCTCGGTAGTCTTTAATCATTTGCGCAAGAGAACGGTTTCCAGATAAACCCTTTCTAGTTTTGGTAGTTTCTTCCGTGTCATTACCTGTTCTAGTTCTTTCGCTATCTGTTATATCCTTGCCACTTAAATTTGTAGTACCTTCATTTTGTTGAGCACCAGAAGCATATAAGCTATTACGGTTAGGGTTAACTTGTGCCTGTGGGTAATCTCTAATTAATGTATTACTATTTGTAGTACCATCTTGATTAGTGGTGGCAGTTGCTTTTCCTGTTTCATTTGCTTTACTATCAAGTGTTCTTTTTAAGGTTTCCGTGATATCCACGTCATATGTGATATTATAATTTTTCACTATCGTTTTATACAGTTCCACGTAATAAGGCATTATTTCATTCATCTTCATAAGTAGGTAAGTTCGCCACATTTCAACGGTTTCCAATCCTATTTCACGCCTTAAATAATGCAATGTTATTTTTCTTTCAAGCTCTATCCTGTGTCCTTCTTCCCATATCGGAAAATCAAAATCGAAAATATAGTTTCTATTCGCTTCATCGATTCTAGTTAAAAGGGGGCTTTTTTCATTGCTGTTAGCATAAACGATGCTTAATACCTCTGTTGTGTATTTAGCCATCTTCATCCCCTCCTTTGTCGTTTTTAGCTTTTTCACTGTTTACAACTGTTTTCATTTCAGACTTAAATTTAACTGAAATGTTAATGCCAAACATCCGGTTAATTTCTTCACAAGCCTGTTGTCTGCTTTGCAAGGCCACATTTCTAGCCATTTCCGTAAAGCCATAGCTTCCCGCCACTTCATCGGCAATTAGACGTTCCTTTTTGTCCTGGTTATTATTTTCAATTCCTAAATACGTTAAGTATTCATTGATAAGTTGATGTTTCTGCACTTCTAGCTTATCAGTAACGTAAGGTGCCGTTGTATCAAGCACATCTATATTTTGCTCCCGTGCAAGGCTCTTATCACCGAAAATAAACGGCTCGTTCCCATCCCACTGCATAAACAGGTTTTTCATAGTCAAACGCTGTTCTTCACTGCAAAGGATAACTTTAGGCGTTTTCTGCCCCTTGATGTTTACATCAATCGTTCTTTGAATGTCAGCCAACCTTAAGGCGGCAAGCTGAGTAGTAAGGAAATCGCTTTTGTGCAAATAGTTGTTCCATATAATAACGCTGTCTGCCTTTGTTACAGTATTATTATACTGCCCGTTACTTGCGTAAACATGGCGCACCTGCGGAATATCGTACACATCAAAAGCTCCGCCAAGATTAGCATTAAGGCACAAGTACCCAATAACGGGGTCTTTGAAGAAAACACAATAACCCCGCTCAAAGAGCGAACGCTCCATGAAACGTACATCGATAGTATCCGGTACACTCTCCCACTCAAAGCGATTCATGGCGATTGCTGAAAGCCTATCAAAGTAATCAATATATGTTGCGTTGTTCAGTTCGGCGCTTGCCCATCTCTTTAATCGTCTTGATTTACCCATGTCTGCCCTCCTTATACAATAGAATTATCTGCTAGGAAATTACCGTATTCATCTTTATTGTGCCAAAATCTAATACCATTATTAAAACAATTTTGAATCGCTTCCGCATAAGATGGAGGGATCTCTCCTTTACCCTGTAAAAGCGCATTTTGAGTCTTGATATAATTAAAATTCCTTCTACTATTTAAATAAATACTGTTTGTGATTTTCCCTATTGTAATGACATCGTTCTGTTGATAACCAAACATAGTAAAAAATTTATCTAGTCTAGTTGCGTAATCTTGCCTAATGCTTAAATCAGTAAACAAGAAATCTTTAGCTTTCATGGCAACAAGTGCCCCATTAGCCGTCTGTCCGTTTGCCTGGGGCGGTAAGCTTCTTGTAGCGTTTTGCTTAGCAAGAGTTTGAGCAATTCCGAAAATACTTGATACAGTTCCCCCAATATTTGCGCTTAACAAATTTCCAATTCCGCTAGCTACTTGTGCTCCCAGTTGTAAATCTTGCCCAGTAAACGTCATACCCAATGCGGACACACTCCCCATTTGTGCAAGATAGGCCTGATAAGCATCGGTCACCCACGCACATTGGGGAAAGCCTGACAATGTTAAGCCATAGTCAAAAGCGTTTCCTGCTTCGTCTGTTCCTAACGGCTTCATGCCGTTGTAATCTTGGGGAATCAGTTTAATGATAGGTGTGGGAGAAAAATCACCAACCATTAAAAACTTATATGCATTTTGTCCGGGGTCATCGTCAAAATATTCATAGTGATATTCGGCACTTTGTCCCGCCATATTTGATACAAGCAACATTTTATAAGGATATGTTAACAGCTTTTTATTTTTAGGGGAGTACCCGTCAAGCGTTTCTCTAAACGCACCTTGATAAGAAAATGCTACAGTTGAAACACCAGAAGTGCCTTTTGCGGTCACAAAATTACTCGGCATTTGCCATATTGCCAAAATTGCATTTGATTTATTAGATTCAGTTAACATTGTAATAAAGTCATTAACTTCTGATGCTGTGTCAAATTCCAAATAGTTCAAACCACTGTAAATGCCATTATAATAATCACCCTCAGAATCACTCCCATATTTATTAACTGTTGCCGCTACTATAATTTTATAATCATTAAATTTTTCCGTTCGTTTTGCATCATTAATGATATAATCACCAAGCTCTAAATTTTCCGGTATCAAATTATTACCTATTGCATCGTTAAAAGCGTGGTAACGTTCAGCGAATGTGCCATATCCTAAATTAATATCAAACATAAACGTTTGAATTACATCTACATCATAATGTATGCGGGTTGTGTACATATCTATAAAATCAACCTGCGTTATAAAGCCAAACCACCATTTACCTGTGCCAAAATCAGTATTAGTAAAAGCAACATAGTTGCAATCAAGATAATCATCAGCTGGCCCCGGAACAAGAACAGTGCCCTCCATAACTCGAAAAGGCGTAATGTTCTCAAACCTCTGTTTAGTGCAACTGACAATATAACGCATTTGGGCGTTTGAATCTGCCCAAAGAATAGTATCACTATAATTCGGTTCGAAACAAACGCCCTTACATATGCGTATCTCGTTTTTAGGCACATAGGGCGGGTTCGGCGTTAAGAAAACATCTTCATAGGCCATACCCTAGCCCTCCTTTTATGCAGAAACAGTCACAGTAGCAGTATCTTTACTGCTAGAATTGTATACACTTGTTGCGGTAACAGTAATAGTAGGCCCTTCTTCATCTGCCGCAAGCTTCAAACGCCCCTGTGCATCGATAGTAGTATTGCCAGAAGAATTACCGGAAATAGTCCATTTTACACCGGCAGGAGCGAACCCGGCATTAGTAACTTTGGCGTTGAAAGACAGCAAAGCGCCGGGGGAAGCTGTGGCAGTTTTGGGAGTGACGGCAACAGCGGAAACAGCAGGGGTTTCAGTGCTGAACAGCAACGCATTAGCAAACGGGGAAGTGCTGAAAGTTTTCCATGCGTGAAGGAAATAGTTCCAGTAAAGGCCCTGCCCGTTGTAAGCGTCCGTCATCTGCTGGAAGTTGTCGAAAATCATAAAGAAGGAGCTATCGACACAGATCGCGGGGAGGGCTTTCAGTTTAGTGTTATCGCCCGTCTGAATGGTTTCATAACCCGGATTTTCACCAAGAAGCGCATCAAGCCGGGAAATCTCGCTCGCATCAAATCCGAAAGAATCCACACGAATAATACGCCCCATAAGCTCCACCTTATCGATGTTAAAGGCAAGAGCCAAGGTTTCAACGTCCACCATGTTGGCAAAGGCGGTGGACATGATAAACACCTGATTATTTTTCTCGGTGAAAGTGTGAACGCCAGCAACGTTATAATCAGCCTTCAAGAACGTAAGATTGTCGCTCATGGTCTTGAGAGTAGTAACAATAGCATTGCTGTTTTCGGCAGTTGCGGTGGCAATGTTAACGGGGTAAAACTGACCATTAAGAGCGGCTCGCGCCAGCATATACTTCATAACGAGAAATTCATCATAGTTTTCGCTGGTGTAAAGGGCTTCCGTGATGCGCCCCACAAGGTCAGAAATGCCCTGGAAGGACAGGAAAGCTTGCTGAAGCTGGGCCTGGGAAACTGTGGTCTTATAAAATTTCTGATAATTCATGGTGTGGAACGCACTGCGCACATCGGGAAGTTTGCGCTTGAAAACCTCATTTTCTGCGGTTTCCGGGTCAAAGTTCTGGGCAGAAACGATATTCACAAACAGTTCTTCGATACTCTCGCCATACTCCATCATACCGCGCTTAAACATGGCCCAAGGGTTGCTGTACAACCTGGAGTTGATAAGCACAAGGCCAATGCGGTTCACAAGAGCATTAAGAAAGGCGTTGGCATTGGGCTGGAAATCGCTGATAGCTTCGCCGGCGGCCCTCAAACTCTGCAAAGCCATTGCACGTGTAGCCTTGGTGCCGTCTGCAAGGACTTCGCCTTCATTAAGCACATGGGGAACATTGGTAAGCCCTGCCGCATTCGCTACAGAGTTAACAACATCGGCGGCAGTTGCGTTTAAATTCTCTTTCTTGGGAATACTAGCCATAGTTTAAACCTCCTTAAATAAATCGCTGATATCTTTTGCCTGTGGCTCCATAATTGTTGGTTCTTCAACGTCCGGGGTTTTAATTTTTTCCTCCGGGGGGTTAAAAAACCGCGCAATATACTGGGCCTTTAGGCTTTCGTACTTTCCTTTATAGTCGTTTGCGTCAGTCTGGTTCGGGGTCACCGTGAAAGCTTCCTCTCCATCGTCAAGCCAGCCCTGACAGGTGCCCTTAATGATGGTTTCACGCTCGTTCAATTCATCCCGGATAATACCCAGCTTTTCTTCCATCTCGGGAGTTAAACCCGCACTTTCTAGCACTTCGCCTAAAATTTTGTTAATCGTGTTCCCGTTGCGCATTTTAAAATAACCTACCTTTCAATCTAAGCCAAGGATTAAAATAAAGTCCTATTCCGCCCTTTTGCACCCTGGCCGTTGGCGGTTTAGGTGGTTCGGGGTCAACGCCGCCCCCACCCTGTGGGGGATAGTCTAAATAAATGAACCCCTGCACATAAGCTTCACTGGGCATCCAAGAAGTAGCTACATAACCATTAGAGGGATAGAGTGTTTCTATCCAGAAGAAGTCATCGGGCCAACCCGAGTTGCTAGTAACTATACTTCCATCGTCATTTATTTGTTCGACTACTGCAACGTGTCCACCATCACTATACCATGTAACTATTATAGCACCTAACTGGGGTTCTTGTCCAGTCTTTTTTCCCATTTCTAGGGCATCATCCCACCATGTATTTGCATTACCTAACGGAAGCTCCGGGCGGACATTTTGTATTTCCCACCAACGCCCCCAACAATAGCATGTACAGTTTGGCAACCCATATCCCGCTGTATAAAATGGGTTATCATCATACCAAAAGGGGTTACCCTTCATGCCGTTGCTGTCAAGTCTCGGAACAAACTTTCCGCCGGTTGGGTGCTCCTGAATCCAGTTGAACCAATGCCTTGCATTTGTGCGGCGTTCTTCCTCTGCCGCCACTCCGGCGCGTTCATAGTTATACAAAAATACACTAGCTAAAATCTCGGGGCTTTCACTTGATTGTACAAATTCGTCAAACGTCATAGGGTAACGTTCTGTTGGTATCCATACTACTTCCCTTTCAGGGTGTGCCCATTCTTCCCATATTTTAGCGCATTGTCCAAAGCCATCATCTATTGCATACCCTTGTTCACGTAACCAATTAGTAATCCTTGTGCCGGGTGTCCATCCCACTAGCCCATAGCCTAATACGCTAGGATTAGAAGGGTCTAAATTCTGCCATATTCCCGGATTAATAGTAGATTCCCTTTGCATATTACCCAGCATCCCGGAAATAGCGTTAAGTGTCCAACCCAATTTAGAAAAATAGTCGTTAATAATTAGCACATTATTTTCCATTTCAGATTGCGACAAATATCGATTGCCCTTTTTCCATTCCGTGGGAACGGGGGTGGGTTCTGGTTCAGGCCCTGGGCCTGGTGTTCCCCCTCCTGCAAGGTCTGTCCAGTCCTCAACAGTGCCATTAAAATAGTCTAAATCAAGGGGGCTTCCTTGATATTGCCATACTGTCCAAGTATCCCAGTTGGAAAAAGATGGTGTATCAGTTTCCCAGTGTGCAACCCATAGCCAATACCCGGCTTGTGCAATGGGGGCATATTTGCTATTAGTTGCCTGATTAGCCTGGATATATAAACCGGGCACCACACCAGTTTCTTCCTTAATCGTATCCAAAAATTCTTGTATCCATGAAACAGGATAAGATAGGCTTTTCTGCTCCCAGTCCAATGCAATTAAACACGAACCCACCCACTCATTTATATATTGAAGCATTGAGCGGGCTTCCTCCGCCCCTGTATTGCCTAAATCAGGACGGGCATAATGGTAAAAGCCTATTGGCGTACCGGTTTTTAATGCACTATTTACATGGCGTTCAAGGCCAGGGTCTACAAAGTTTACACCTTCGCTTGATTTTATAATTACAAAATCATAGCTTGAAAAATCCATTTCACCCTGGAAAGATGAAACGTCAAGTCCCTTTAACATGATACCACCTCCATAAAGGTTAGGCCCCGGTTTCCCGGGGCCTTTCTTTACCTATCGGCTATGAAATTCTTATAAATGTTATATGCCACTTGTGCAAGTTCTTCTCGTGTGGGCAAGTCTTTAGGCCTAAATGATTCAGGGTCACCCGCTTTGTCACCCACCATAATGCCGTTAGTCATAGCCCAGGCGATAGCCATTCTAGCCCATGTGCTTGAGTCGGTTTCCTTTTTCAGCTTCTTGAAATAGGCGGCAATCTGTTCATCAGCGATTTTTCTTGTCTGTGCTTCGTCCAAGTCGTTCACCTCCACATCATCTCTACCGCAGTATTTCCACCATTGTTCTTTTGTGCCATTAAAGTAGTCAAGGTCAAGCGGGCTTCCCCTATACTGCCAAATAGCCCAATTCGCCCAGTTAGAATAGGCGGGGGCGGTAACGCCCCAATGGGCCACCCAAAGCCCATAATCCGCTTGAGCAATGGCGGAATACTTGGAAAGTTTAGCTTGTGACGCTTGAATATAAAGCAACGGCCTAACACCTGTTTGTTTATAGACATAATCAAGCCACCCTTTCGCCCACTCTGGACTGTATTTAAGGCTATCACCTTCCCAGTCGAGTGCCATAATACAATTGCCAACTTGCCCGCCAATATAGGAAAGAAAACTCTTTGCTTCCTGCTCGGGGGTATTGCCTAAATCCGGCCTAGCATAGTGGTAAAACCCGTAGCATTTATCTTTCTGTGGGGTGGGGTCACTTGTACCAAACAGCCCGGATAAATGCCTATCAAGGCCGGGGTCTTTGCTGTTCTTGCCCTCGCTTGCCTTAATAATTACAAAGTCGTATTGATTGTAATTTACTGCACCGGGGCTTTGCCAACTGGAAATATCTACACCTAAAAGCACTTTTACACCTCCCTTTAGCTCGCCTTTGTCGTAATTACAGGCGTGTCTAACTTAGCAATCAGCTTTTCGATTACAATGGTATTGTTATTGATTGCTTTAATGACTTCGTTCATTTCCTCTTTATGGGCTTCACGTTCTGCCGTAATCTGTTCTCGGTTTTTGTCACTAATATACTTGACATACCATGCCATTGCACCGCACATTACGATAGGAAAGCCCACGGTCTGAATTAAGGTCACCACATCCTGAGCCGTCACCCCGTTCACCTCCCTTCTCTAGTTTTTCCGTTCTTTCTATGGATAGTATACCAGAATGGGGGATGGGGGTCAAGGGGACAAAGGATTTTCTTTAATTTTGAACGGGGTATCCACCAAAACAGCGCCGCCCGGCACAGTCTTAAAACGCTTCTTGCCGGGATAGCTTGCACCAACAGCAAAATTTT
>UMBM01044078.1_pt1 | contig 14450 bp, 10 predicted proteins | sample 1963971 | NCBI WGS metagenome assembly UMBM01 (sample SAMEA4835942, study PRJEB28245) | human gut metagenome | biome: gut microbiome; material: fecal sample | place: Denmark | collected 2008 | reverse complement strand
GCTGCTTTTCCGGCAGCCACTTCACGCCCTCGCGGACAGTGGCGGGCTTCAAAAAGTCCAGTGCTACCAGCAGCTGGTCGCGGGTATAGGTGCAGTGCAGGTCCAGCGGACAATCAAAGCCCACATCTACCGGCTCGTCAATAAAATCAATGCGGTCATATTGATACTGCAAAAGTGCCTGCAGCTCCCCCAGCAAAACGGGACTGTCTGAGAGAGCATACAGGTTATCGAGAACTTCTTCATCCTCCCAGCTTTCTGCGGTCTTGCCCCAGAGGGTCACATAGAACATTTGCAGCATCCGTTTCTCTACTGGCGATAGAGCCGCAAAGTCGGTGTTATCCAATTTTGGCAGAAGCCCCAGCAAAAAACGAATCCACCTGCGGGAATCGATGACCGCAAAGCGGGCAAGGGCTTTGGTTACGGTTTCTTCCAAAGGTTCTGCAAAATCAGATGCCGCCCCTGCGCGGACGCACAGCCTGCTGAAGCAGACCTTTTTGCTGTAAATCGCACGCGGGTCAAGATGGTAGTAGTCGAGAAAGTTCCCAAGTGTCAGGGGCAGACCAGTATCCTCGGTAAAGGCAGCCGCCCGCGCCACAAGCCCAGAGGTGCGGTCATAGGAGGCGCTGATATTATCCAGCACATATTTTGCGGCAATTTTCTCCAGCTGAATGTAGCAGCCCTTAGGCGCAGAGACAAAGCCCTCTTTGAGCTCCCGGCTGACGCTGCGGGTGGTGTTGGAGAGCAGTGCTGAGAATTTCTCCTCAAAATTATACTTTTTGTTGGCCTGCCCGATGAAATCCAGAACGGTCAGGCAATCCTTGTTTTCTGCTAGACGCAGACCGCGCCCCAGCTGCTGCAAAAACACAGTCAGCGACTCGGTAGGACGCAGGAACAGAACGGTGTTCACCTCGGGGATATCCACGCCCTCGTTGTAAATGTCCACCACAAAGAGGAATCGGAGCTCCCCGGAAACCAGCCGCTGTTTGGCGGCGTTGCGCTCCTCGTCAGGAGAGTCGCCGGTCAGTGCCATAGACGGGATGCCATGGGTATTAAAGTAGCGTGCCATAAATTGGGCATGGGCGATGGAAACGCAGAAGCCCAAACCCTTTACCTCGTCGATATCGGTGACATATTTCAGGATGGAGTTTACCACAAGGTCAGCGCGGCGCTCCGCCACCATGCCACTGAGGGTGTACAGGTTGGACAACTCGTTTTTATCGTAGCCGCCGGTACGCCATTTCAGGCTGCTCAGATCTGCGGTGTCGGTGACACCGAAATATTGGAAGGGACAGAGCAGTTTCCGGTTGATCGCTTCCGGCAGACGGATCTCGGCGGCAATGCGCCCGCCGAAATAGTCCAGAACGCTTTTGCCGTCCATACGTTCCGGGGTAGCGGTCAGTCCAAGCAGGATCTTCGGCTGGTAATATTCCAACAGCTTCTGGATAAGTGGGTGCAGCTGCATGATGGAACTCGTCCACAACGATGTAATCGTAAAAATCTGCTGCCGTTTTGGCGGCAAGCTCCTGAGAATTGAAGGTCTGGATGGAAACAAACAGATGGTCGATGCTGTCGGCTTTGTGGCTGCCCACATACAGCTCGCCGAAATTGGCATCCTTCAGCACCGCCCGGAAGGTGTACAGGCTCTGCTTCAGGATTTCCTCCCGGTGTGCCACAAACAGCAGACGGCAGGGCTGCCCCGGATGCTGTTTGCAGAAGCGCTTGTAATCCAGTGCGGAGATCACAGTTTTGCCGGTGCCGGTAGCGGCGACCACCAAGTTGCGATTATACCCCCGAACGGTGCGCTCGGCATCCAGCCGGTCCAGGATTTCCTGTTGGTAGGAATAGGGCAGAATATCCAGGGTGTAGATTCCGCTGTGGTCGGTCTCGCTGTATTTTTCAGCCTTCAGGGCGCGGGTCAGCCGTTCCCGCTGCCCTTCATCGTAATATTCAAACTCGCTGGAATTCCAGTAGCTTTCAAAGGTGGCTGCGATCTTTTCGATGGTCTCCGGCAGGTCCTTTCGGGTCACCTTGACGTTCCATTCCAGACCGCTGGAAATTGCCGCATTGGACAGGCATACGCTGTGGTAAAGCCGGTGTCCCGGTAAAACACATAGGTCTTTGCGTGGAGCCGGGTACGCTTGGTGTCATAGCTGACCTTGATCTTCGTATTGGGCAGCGCGCGCAGCTCTTCAATGGCTTTTACATCCGTAGCGCCCATATAAGAGGTGGTGATGATGCACAACTCACCGCCGTTTTGCGCAAACTGCCGCAGTTCGTCCATGATGAGGCGCAAGCCGCTCCACTTGATAAAGGAGACCAGCATATCAATGCGGTCGGCGGAGACAATCTCCTTTTTCAGCTCCGTGTACATCTGCGGCTCATGGATAGCACCGGTAAACAGGGAACTTTGCGCAATGGAGGTCTCCGGGCGGTCAAGGTCTTTTGCGCTTTTTCCTGTAGCAAGGCGCGGGTCGTTCTGCTGCAAAAGCGCAAGAAGCTGCTCTGCCCGCTGGTCAACAATGAGCGCGGCAAAGTCAGCTTCCTGTGTGGTGTTCTGGATGGTGGTCACGATCTGGTTTGCCAGCTGGATCTGCGCCTCGATGCCGCCGCCGTTGTCCTGCACGTTCTCAAGACCCTTTTGTACCACGTCGGTCAGATACTGCGCCAGTACCTTGGCAGCCTCCGCTGTGTCGATGGGCGCAGTGGACTTGCGGGCTTCCGGGATATCTGCGAGCTCGCGGTTCAGTGCGTTATTGATGACCTGTTCGTACAGACCGGGGTAGAGCATAGGTGCACTTCCTTACCGTTTTCTTTTATTATAGCGCTAGCTGAGCGGACATTCAATGACAGGGATCTTCCATCAGGCAGACGTTGGTGCGTTTAACGATTTCCCACGCATTGCAATCGGGCAGGTCCATCAATTTCAGATAGGCCATTTTATCACCCCATGGCGGCTTTCAGATAGTGCAGACGGTATTTCAGGTATTGGCGGATCGCAGACGCTCGTTTTTCACGCAACAGTGCGAGGGTTTTGCTGGTGGTCCAGTCTGCCCATCTCCGCCTGCATACAAGCCGGTCTGGATGGCGGTAGCGATACTTCCTGATCGAGCAGGATGACACCTATGGTCGTGACCCCTATGAAAGCCTGAAGATCAGCCATGACAATCTGGTCCGCATGGGCTACGCCGACTGGTTTTGACTGACAGCGAGCCTCCTCGTTTGTTTCAGATTACGGCTGGAGCCGCCTGCGGACTGGACAAATGCTACAGGTGGCAAAATCTCGATTACAACAAAAATGAGATAGACACCCTTTCGGGGGAGTCTATCTCATTTTTCGTTTGGACTATTTTGCAACAGCCCCATATCATGTTCGTGCAATCGTAAATTTAAGCGTCACATTGGTACCACAATTCTGCCATACCCAAGCGTGCAACATCGCCCTTGCGGAACCCGGTCTCCTCGTACTTTCCGGTAATGCTGCCATCCAGAAGCCCCGCAGACAGATCCCGGTAATCCCGAACGATCTGCTTATCCAAAGTCACTGCATCATGTCCCACGGCCAGCCGTTCAAAAGAACTTTCCTGATTCCAGAGCTTTGTCATCGTGTGATTGCAGATATCCACCAGCCGCATATCGTTTTCAGGCTGCCGCTCCAGAATGATTGAGATATTCGCACAATCTCCGCTGAAAAGGATATGATTTTCTGCATCCAGGAAGCAGGTACTGCCGGGGGTGTGGCCAGGCGTGAGAATCGCTTTGATGGTTCGACCGCCCAGATCGATCACATCTCCGTCATTAACAGGATGCCAAGGATAGCTGCCCTCAGTGGGATGATTGGGCACCAATTTCAGCAGTTCTTCCTGATCCAGATCCGGGCAGCGAATAGGCCCACGAGACTGAATATAGAAACTGCGCATCTTGTTGTAATCTGTGGTGCCCATGAATTTTTCCATATTCTTGTGATCTTCTTCGGCACGCTCCCCATCCAGCGGATTCACATAGACTGGAACGCCGGGAAACTCAAAGACACCGCCGTCATGGTCAAAGTGTGTATGCGTCAGCAGAATGATCAGAGGCTTATCCGTCAGTGCACGCACTTCCCCAGCGAGGTCGCCGATACCGCAGCCGGTATCCACCAGCGCGGCTTTCTCTTCACCCTCGATGAGGAAAGCGTTCACCAGACGAAATTCACTCAGGCACCATGTATGGGGCGCGATTTCGGTGATCTCATGTCGATACATAGACAAAACAGACTCCTTTCGTGTATGTGTTGATTCAGCCCTTGACTGCACCGGCCGTCAATCCGGCAATGAACTGGCGGTTTGCGGCCAGATAAACCAGAAGGATAGGCAGCAGTGCAATGGAAGCGCCCGCTGTCATGATATGCCACTCAGCAGCAGCGTTGGCGGAGTAGCGCAGATTTGCAACAGCAACGCTCAGGGTCTTGAGGCCGGGGTTGGCCATGGTGAACACCTGTGCCGTAACAAACTCATTCCAGGCCTGGCGGAAGGCAAACAGCGCGATCACTCCCAAAATGGGTTTGATGGCCGGAACGATGATCTGCCAGAAGATGCGGAAGGGGCCAGCGCCATCGATCGTGGCAGCCTCGTCCAGATCTTTGGGCACTCCATTGATGAAGCCGGAGATCATAAAAATGTTAGCCGCTTGGCCGCCGGTAAGCATCAGTGCCAGACCCACCATATTCTTGGTCAGTCCCAGCCGACTCATGAGAGTATACAGAGGATACAGCGCCACCGAACCAACCGAGATGAACATACTGAGCAGATATGCCGTAGAGATCAGCTTTTTGCCCACAAAATCTCGGCGGCTGATCACATAGGCCGCCATGGAAGAGGTGATCAGTGTAAAAACCACCGTCAGCAGTGCCAGTACCACGCTGTTCAGGAAATACTTGCCGAAGTCCAACTTCTGGAAAGCATAAACATAGTTGTTGAACTGCCAGTTCTCCGGCAGGAAATTTCCGCCCAATGTCAATTCTGCGTTGGTCTTGAAGGAGCCCAGCAGAGTGTAGACCACCGGATAAAGGGTAAAGATACACATGGAACCTACAAACAGCCATTTCAGGATCTGGCCGATCAGGTAAATCACATGATCTCTTTTTTCCGAGGGGCGCATATCCGACCATTTTAATTTTTTCCGTGCCATTTTCCGTTCCTCCTTATTCACCGGTCACTGCGTCCAGCCGCTTGGCGAGAATCAGATACAGGCCAGTGACACCACCGATGATCAACGCTGCCACCAAACTGCAGGCTGCGCCATAGCCAAACTCCTGCACCACAGAGGAACCTGCGGTGATGGGGAAGAACAGCTGATAGATATACAAGAACATCACGTTGGTCTGATTCATGGGTCCGCCTTCAGTCAGAACCATGATACTCTGATAATCCATAAAGGAGATCACCAGCGCCAACATCAGGATCATCTTCATGACGGGGGCCAGCAGAGGGATGGTAATGCGGAACAGGATCTGGGCTGCATTCGCACCATCCAGTTTTGCACTCTCATATACCTCTGTAGAAATACCGGTGAGGCCTGCAATGAAATAAACCATGTAGTTGCCGATACCGCCCCATGCAGCAATGATGATACAAGTCAGCATGGCGTACTTTACACCGAGCCAGTTGACATTTTCATCGATAATACCCAGCCACGTCAGGAAGCGGTTGATCTCGCCGTTGTAAGTGTTGAACAGCAGGTAGAAGATCAACGCCATAACAGCGCTGGACATAATGGTCGGGGTAAAGATAATGGATTGTCCGGTGGCGTTGAGCCGGGTGTTTTTGCTCAGCAGGAACGCCAGCATAAATGCAATGGGCAGCGTCAGCAGCAGTTTGCCTCCCACATAAACGAAGGTGTTCACGATGGCTGTCTTGAACACAGTGTCCCGGGCAATGCGGGCAAAATTTGCAAAGCCTACAAATTTTGGGGTGCCGTAGCCCTTGTAGTCAAACATACAGTACCGTATTGTCCACAGGATGGGGTAGATGGTGAAAACAACAAACATGATCAGGTTGGGCAGAAGCATCAAATAGGATGTCTTCTCCTCCCGGATCCTTCTCCCAAGGCTTTTTTTCCTCGTTTCCATAGTGTTTCCTCCTAACGGATTATCTGAAGGCATTTCTGATTATAAGTATACGGGGATTTTTTTGAAACGTAGAGAAATGGATACCCGATTATGTTGAAAAAATTCCGATTCTTGTATCTGCTTCTGCATATTTCCGCTCAGCCGCTTTCCTGCAGGGTGCGGCGATAATCAGTGGGGGTAATATGCCAGTATTTTTTGTAACAGACGGAGAAATACCGGGAATCCGCATAGCCGGTGCGCTCTGCTACCTCATAGATCTTCAGGCTTTCGTCGTCCAAAAGCCGTTGTGCCTCCTTCATTCGCATTTCGGTCAGGTGTTCGGTGAAGGTCTGCCCGGAAGCCTGCTTGAACAGCTGCCGCAGGTAATTGGGGCTGATGTACAATTCCGCTGCTACATCATCCAGCGAAAACTGCAGATCGCTCAGATGTTCTCCCATGATCTCATCGATCCGGGACACCAGTTCCTGTCCAGGATTCTTTTTCTCTTCTGCAGCACGGCACAGGAGAAGAAGATTTTTAAAGCATTCCTGCAATTCCTCCAGGGTTCCGGCCTCCATGATCTCCTGATGGCAGGCCTTATATTCCACGTAGGTGATGGGGTTTTGTCCCCGGCGCTTCTTCAATACGGAAAGGCACATGTCCAGAACTGCCATTTTGATGTATGCTGCATCCACTACTCCATGGGGGTAGAACCAACTCAGAACTCCGTCTACTGCCCCTGCAATGGCCTCCGCATCTCCTCCGGCCACCGTCAGTGCCACTTGCTCTGTCAGATGGGGGTCGATCTCAAGGCAGGCTGTTACCCGCGTCAGCAGCACGTCAGAGATGGTGCGCACCGGCGGAGCCATTTCATAGAAAGAATACTCCGCTGCTTCTTTTGCCTCGTGACCGGATTTTTCCAACTTGTAGATATTGTCCTTGATCCCTCCCAGAAAAAAGTGGACCGTTTGATTCCATTTGCGCCGGATCGCCACCACCACAGCCGTCAGTTCACGGGTCAGCAAAAGCGCCGCCGCGGCATTGGTCACTTCCTGGTGGATGGAGAACACAATGAAAGACATTCCTTCCACAGAATGGTTCAGAACATAAGCATCCAGCTTTTTTTCAAAGCGCTGGTTCAACAGTGCGGGCAGTTCCTGCCGTATCTCGGGGCCGCCCTGAAACAGTGCGACCAGATAACGGTCGCTTCCGATGCAGAACTGTTGTAACTCTTTCATTTCTTCTGAAGCAAGCTCCCCTGCACTGGCTCGCCACATAAGTTCCCGGATCTTCTGTTCCTGGTGCAGCCGTTGCTGCATCTGCTGCACCCGATCCTGCCACTGTTGTTGACGCTGGGTCAACTCTGCTGCAAAGGCATCCAGCCGTTGGATCAGAAGTTCTGTGTCCAGCGGCTTTAACAAATAATCTGATACCCCCAGCCGCATTCCCTGCACGGCGTATTCAAAATCATCGTAGCCGCTCAGGATCAGGAGTTTTGCATCCGGAAGTTCCTCCTTGATCTTTTCCAGAAACTCCAATCCGTTTACATGAGGCATGGTGATGTCGGTCATAATGCAGTCCGGTAGAAATCGTTCTGCCATTGCCAAGGCTTCTTTGCCGTCGCGAGCCGCCCCTACCACCTGCCACTCCGGGCAGCGTCTGGTAATAAACTGCCTTACCCCCTCCCGGATATTCGGTTCATCATCTGCGATCAAAATCTGAAACATCCCACTCCGTCCTTTCCGGAATATACTTTGGCAGATGAATGACTGCCTCTGTCCATTCTCCTGTACAACTCCTGAGCTCCAAACCATAGTCGCGGCCAAAATAGAGCCTGATCCGCTCGTTGACATTGAAGATGCCGTAACCACCATCGCTGACCGTTACGCCCCGCTTCAGATCTGCATTCAGGATCGTCAGTGTCTCTTGCGAGATTCCCAGCCCGTCATCACGGACACAGAGATAGACCCCCCCTGGTTCTTCGCCTGCTGTAATAAGAATGGTGCCTTTCCGGTCCGATTCCTTGATCCCGTGATAAATAGAATTCTCCGCCAGAGGCTGTATCAGCAATTTGACCGTGTAGAGCTTTTTCAGTTCCTCCGGGATCCGGATCTGATAATCCAATCGATCGCCATACCGCATCTTCTGGATGTCTAGATAACTGCGCACATGGCAGATCTCTTGCTCCAGCGGAATGATCTCCCGCCCCCGGCTGAGGCCGATGCGGAAAAAATTTGCCAGATCACGCACCATCTGGCTGATGTCCTCCGCTCCTGCGGCCTCTGCCTTCCACCGGATGGAGTCCAGCGTGTTATACAAAAAATGCGGGTTGATCTGGGCCTGCAAAGCCTGCAGTTCCGCTCGGCGTTTCAGCCGTTGCTCCAGTTCAATGGCATCATTCTTTTCCTCGAGCTGGTGGCTGTATTGCTTCTCCCTGTCCAGCATCTCATTGCTGCTCCGGAGCATCTGGTTGTAGCTTTTTGTCAGCAATGCGATCTCATCGTTGCCTTCATAACAGAACTCCTGCCTCACATTCTGGCAATTGATCAACTCCCGCAAGGGGGCTGTGAACCAATGGAGCATCAGCAGGCACACTATCCCTGTTACCATGATCAGTGTCCCGCCTTCCACAAGCAGCAGCTGCAGATAGGATCGGGATTCTTCCCGTGCTGTGGTAGATGCCTGCAGACACACGATGGTCCACGGTGTTACCGATACCTTGCGGGCGACACCGTAATACCTTTTTCCGTCTAATCTAACATCCAAAACTGTATTTTTTGCGGCGGTCAGCCGACTCAACAGCTCCGGTTCCCTCATCAACTCTTCCGCTGCGGCATTCACACAGGTCACGGGGTTGCCTTCCTGATCCAGCACAAGGATCGCCGATTCCGCTTCGGGAACGATTTTTCGGATCAGTGCCTGAATCTCCTTACAGTCCAGATTTACCACTAAAATGCATTTCCGGGTGGCAGAATACACCTGCGCTGAGGAGATACTGAATCGATAGAGCACTGGTACCACCCATTTCCGGGAGCGGAAGATCTCGTCATTGCGGACGGTGCAGAACTCCAGAAATGAATTTCCTTCCCGGATCTCGGACCACAGCGCAACTTTTTCCAGTGAAAACCCCGGAGTCAACAGGGTGCTGCCGTCCGTAAATGCACCATAATCCGTGTAGAGATACAGATCGCTGATCAGACTGTCGGACACCTTTTTTGTGGATAGGGGTGCAGCGAGATTGGACATTGCCACGCTGTAGGCTGCCGCATTGGGGTTTGCAAAGTAATTTGCCAAAATGCTGTCCAGCCCCGATTCAGCCTTAAAATAAAGCAGCCGCTCGATGCTCCCGCTAACGCGGGTGGACAGATAGTTCTCTGTCTGTTCCGCTGTTCGCAGAACGGTCTCTTCCATATTCTCCTCGATCGTGTCGTTGATATGGCGGTTCAGGATGATCTGATTCAGGGTGATGGCAACCAGAAAGATCACGGTGATGGTGGCAGTGACCTTCAGAACGATCGAACCATTGTGATGATGCGTGTGATTGTTCATACAGCTTCTTTCTTCTCAGAAGCACCAATAGAGGGACCCGAAGCCGGGTTCCTCTATTGGTGCTTCACATATATGGATCAAATGGGAGCGGAGTTCAGTTTAAGTTCCGATGCACGCGGGCATCTGTTATCAAACGGAAGTGTCCTGATTCTTTGCGGTAAAGTTGGGATAAACGATACGCTTTGCCCCATCGGCAACCGACTTATCATAGGCGTTGTTGTACCGATCGTTCAGCTCGCTGATGGCCTGATCAATGTCCTTTAGACCAAAAATGCACTGAACCGCCACGGTGGAGTAATCCTCGCCCTCGATGGAAATGGCGGGGCGGATCGGCCAGTTCTGATCATTTGCCCCAATGGCCAGATCCGGCATGGTCTCAATGGAGGCCGGCGGTTCTGCACCTTCCACGGCGCTCTTGATCATGACAGTGCCGAGACCGGCGGTATAATAGGGCCCCATGACCTCATCGCTGTGGAGGAATTCCATGACTTTCCATGCTTCATCCGGGTGCTTTGTGGAGGCATTGATCGCCTTATCGGAGCCGCCAAACCACAGGTTCTGCACACCGTCCGTATTTCCGGACAGGCTGGGGATCTGGCAGCAGTTCCAGTTGATATCCGTGGGAAACTGGCTCTGGTAAACGCCGGGCTCTGCATGGCTCAAGGAGAAATAGAAGGCAATGTTGCCTGCTGCAAACTGGGTGCGCAGGGGGTCAATGTCCAGAGACTCGCTGCCGGGGAATGCCACACCGGTGGAGTACATTTCACGGAACAGCTGCAGGACTTCTCTGTAGCTGCTGAAATCGTACTTGCCGTTCTTGAAGTCAAAGCCATAGCAGGTGCCGCCGCTGACCTGAACCACCGGATCGATGGAACGCATCACTGCGCTCATTGCGGATTTATAGTTGCCGGCAATGCCGTAGATCCCTTCGCCGCTCAGCTGCTTGGTTACCAGCGTAGCATCATCCACCAGCTCCTTCAGGGTCTTGGGAGGAGCAGAAATGCCCACCCGATCCAGCAGATCCTGGTTGTAAAACAGGCGACAGGCAGATGCGGTAAAGGGCAGGGAGTAGATCCCGTCGCCCCAGGAGTTGATGCCCTGCACAAAAGCGCCATCCCAGAAACGTGCCTTGTACTCCTCCGTCATATACGGAGAGAGATCCAGCAGCATCTTCTTTTCGTCCACCTGTACCTCCAGCGGGTCCGTTCCACTGAGCTTGAACACATCCGGTGCAGTGTCGGTGCTGAAGGCGAGATCCAGCATCTGAGAATAGTTGTCGGCATAGACCTGGTAGTCGATATAAATGTTGTCCGAATTGGTCTTGTTGTATTCTTCGATCAGCGGAGTCAGATACGCCTGATCGTGACGGTCCGTGGTCCAGTAAGAGATGGTGATCACGCCGTCATCGCCGCCAGCGGTAGAACTGGCAGCCGCGCTGCTGGAACCGGAGTCCCCACAGGCGGCCAGAGATGCCGTCATGCCAACAACACCCATGACTTTAAGAAAATCGCGCCGGTTGATCTTTTTCTTCATAATATTTCCTCCTCTTTTGAGAACAGAACCTTCTTCTACTGAGAGCATACCAAATCTGCCGGATTTCAGGGAGTAAAATATTCAGTTTTTATGTTCAAAAAATTACTTCAGCCATTGTGAAAATCCAAAAAACGCAGAAACATTGCCCAATCCCATCGGGTAATATCGTGGCCGCCGGTGCGGCGGTGGTATCCAATTCGCCCGGTCAGGTATCCCGAGTCATTGGCAGGCGGCTGGCTGGGCAGAGGAGCATCCCCGAAGAGCTCCCAGGCACAACTGGCGCTCTTTGCACCATTCCACTCTGCATCAGGGTCGCTCCACCGATCCTCAGAGCCGCTGGTTATGTAACACAGCCGTGGTGCCACACAGGCCACCAGCTGGTGCTGATCGAAGGGAAGGGTCTCCTCTTTCCATGCATACTTCTGATAATTTTTGCAGAACCAATGGGGAAATGCTGCCGTGATGGAACCCACCGTCTCACCATGCTTGCCACGGGACACGGCAGCACCAGAGCAGCCGGAATCATTGACGAGGACCCCGCAGACCCTTTCATCCTGTGCCGCACACCAAAGCGCCGCCTTGCCGCCGCGCGAGAAACCACCCACCGAGATTCGGGCCGGGTCGATGCCCGGGTGTTTTACCAGCAGGTCTACCACACAGCTCATCCCAAAGGCCCAAATGTCCAGGGTCCCCCATGCATCGGCAGGCAGTGCATCTGCACTGAGCCCAAAAAGCTTTGCCAGTGGGCCGGGATACTGCGCAGCATCGTCGGGCTGCAATGCACTTGCATAGAAGGTCACGGCTGACCGGCCCGATTGTACAATCTGTTCAGCAGGCCAGTATTCCTGCTCCGTTTCCTGTTCGATATCAATGAGCGACGGCCCGCCGCTTCCGGCTGGCATATTCCGGAAAAAATTCATGGCCTCTTTGCGCCACGCTTCCGGGGCACTGGCCAGCAGTTTTTCCATCTGATCAGGCCCCATTTTCGGCCCGGGAGAGGCTGTCTTTTCGTGATTGCAAAGGAACAGGACTGCCGGGACCTTCTGCGTTCCCTCCGGACGCACCAGCACCACGGGGAATTCCAGACTTCCCTGCTTCGTTTTCAGACAGATATCCCAGATCTGCCGTATGGCTTTGCATTTTGGCAGATACTCTTCTGACCGCAGGTGTTCGGTCTGTTCATAGGGGACTTCCGGCCGGATGCCGTACTCCTGCGAGCGGAACAACGCGAGCAGCGCTTCCCGCCGTGCATTCCAATTCTGCGGAGTCGTATTCTTTTCCAATACCAACGGCAAATTCATCTGATATTCCTCCTAACCGGGGACGGATCATGCCCCTTTTCATCATATCATCCGCAGCAGCATGGCGGGTTGAAAAAATTCAGGAGATGCTTCAAAATACACCGAACCTGATACAGTGATGTCGCTCCGGCCAGCCGAATGACTTATAATGTTTTATATAAACAGATGCCCAGATGCCAACACGGTATCAGGGTACTTTAGTGAGGAATGAGCATGAAGCATTTTGAGATCTACAAAAAAGACCCCGCCACCGGCGCTTTGTACCCGGAAGGACAGCGGCGAAAAAAGGGGCTTGCCCGTATCCTGGAGATCGTTGTGCGGGACTTTTGGCAGTTGCTGGGTTCCGGCTTGATCGCCACGGCGGCGGCTCTGCCCTACGGACTCTGTATCATGCTGTTCCTGCCATCCAATGCTCTGGGACTGCTGATCCTTTCCTGTGTTGTCACCGGCGCTCTGGCCTCTGTCTTCGGGATGAACCTGCTGGATACCATTTTGCGCTGTCTGCGGGATGAGGCCGGTTTTTGGTCTTTCCAATACAAAAAGTCTCTGAAGAACAACACCCTGCCGGCCGCTTTGTTCGGGGCGGTATTCGGCCCGTTATTTGCTGTGGATCTGGCAGGGTTAAGTCTGGCGGTACGCCGCGGCCAAAGCGTGTTTCAGGTCGAGTTTCTGGTGATATCCATAATCTTCCTGCTGGGCTTTGCGCTGAACCTTGCCATCCAGATCCCCCTGATGCAGCTCCCTGTATCAGCACTGCTCAAAAATGCCTTTCTGCTGTTTCGGGGCAACCTTGGGCGCTCGCTGATGGCTGTTGCCGCATTGATCGGTTATGCTGCACTGTTTGTTCTGCTGCCAGCCACTTTGTCATTCCTGCTCATCGTCTCCAACCTGTGGCTGCCGATGCTGACAGCAGCATTTCTGCTCTATGGCTGTGTTGAAAGAAATTTTAGCATAGAATCACGGATCCTGCAAGGAAACAACCTGGATCCTTTTCTGTAACCAAACAGGCCTGCTCCGCATCACTGTGGGGCAGGCCTGTCTTTTGTTTATGAGACCACCCGATTTTGGGATCCCGGCCCCAAAAAGAATGCCGGTTCGTGCATTCCTCCTCTGCTCTCTGGTAAATTACAGCACGGATGTGATATAATGGAGAAAAAACACCGGGGAACGGCACAAAAGAAGGAGGCTGGCATGATGGGGCAGAGACAGCAGGAACAGGTTCAAAGAGGCTGTGCGGTGGGCACCGTAGTGCTGCTGGCATGGCTGTGCCGGGTGCTCCCGCTGGAGGGGATGCCCTCCGGCCTGCAGGAAGCCTGCGGCATCCTCCGGAGCCTGCTGTATCTGAGCCTGTTCGCAGGGTGGGGAATCTCCCTGTATAACCGCACGGTGCATCCGCAGGTGCGGCGGCTGCTGCTGAACGTGGATCTGTTGATGCTGTTCTGGATCCTTGTGCGCACCCTGCGGTTCCAGCTGAACACGCCCCCGGGGATGGATCGGATGCTGGGGTACCTCTACTATGCCCCCATGCTGGGGATACCGGTGCTCTGCGTTCAGCTGGTCCTGACGGTGGACAGATCCGAGCGCTACCGCCTGTCGGCCTGGGCCAGAATGCTGTGGCTGCCCTCGGCGGTGCTGCTGGAGCTGGTGCTGACCAACGACCTGCACCAGCAGGTGTTCCGGCTGCAGCAGCCCTGGAACGAAAACTACCAGTACGGCTGGCTTTTTGGTCTGGTGGTGGGGTGGATCGTGATCTGCATCCTGCTGGCCTTTGGGATCATCGCCCACAAGAGCCGGAACCCCCGGATCCTCCGGCGGCTGCCCCTGCCTGCCATTCCGATGGTGCTGCTGGGGGTATACGCGGTGCTTTACGGCTTCCATATCCCCCTGATCAGGCAGTTTCTGGGGGATATGACCATCGTCCACTGCCTGATGACGGCGGCTTCGCTGGAAGGGGGCCTGCGCTGCGGCCTGATCCAGTCCAA
>UMBM01013896.1_pt1 | contig 14647 bp, 10 predicted proteins | sample 1963971 | NCBI WGS metagenome assembly UMBM01 (sample SAMEA4835942, study PRJEB28245) | human gut metagenome | biome: gut microbiome; material: fecal sample | place: Denmark | collected 2008 | reverse complement strand
TATGACGTCTTTCGACATTTACACAGTTAAAGAATCGGACTCATCACAGCACTCTAACGGGTGCTGTGATTTTTTATCTAAAGCATCTTCATACGCATATCATGTTCAAACCCTGCAAACGTTGAGTTTGTCAGCGTGTAAACCGAGTTGAACAGAGAAGCCGTCAGAAAACGGTCAATCCTGCTGATTTTGTCGGGATAGCTTACAAGGCTTTTCATCACATACTGAATATGTTCATAGGTGATTTTTCTATAAGCTGCCCTCGCCGTTTCTTCCGAAACACGTTTTCCCTCCGATACCACACTTCGCTCACCGCAGAGGACATCGACCATAAGGTCTTTTATTTCTTCTGCCATTTGAATAACAGAGCTGTCGGGGTGAGAGATGAGGCAGTCATAGTCAATTTGTTTCTTAACTTCTTCCTCAACTGCGTTTCTGTCAATTCCGTCAATCAATCCATCTCCGGGCGAAAAATTCTGAAAGCCTGCTCGTGACTGATTGATAGATTGATCGTAAGTATAGCTCATATCAGTATTATTTATATCAATATTATTAGAGTCCGATTTTCGGACTTCAAGAAGTCTGTTTTTCGGATTTGCAGAAGTCTGATTTTCGGACTTCTTGATATCTGTTTTTCCGACTTCTTGAATTCCGTTTTCCAGACTTCTTGATGTCGGCACAAGATCGGTATTCTGCTCACCTTTAACAATGAAATTCTTCACATACAAGATAGACGGCAGTCCCAGACCTCGGCGTTTTTTCTTTACAAGCCAGATTCCTGATTGATCATCAAGCTCTTTGAGAAGATTGAGAGCCTTTTCGTGACCAACATCAAAGCTTTCCTCAATTTCTTCAACAGGAAAAATGATATATACCCTATTGTGCTTATCTATCCAGTTGTTCTTTCTGCTAAGGCTCATACGTTCAAGGAGCAAACCATACAACAGCTTTGCTTCATTGGATAAGCCGCCAAAGTGTTCCTTATCGGTAAAAAGCACCTTCGGCACTCGGACAAAGGTAAATTGTTCGGCTTCAACGCCGTAATAATAGTCAAATTCGGTTTTGGGCATATATTTCACACCTCATTTGGATTTTATGGCAACAAAAAAAGGCTTCCGTACACTTACTGAATTGTAAGCATACGGAAGCCTTCACTTCTCGCATAAAAATTGTTAATTCTCAATAGGTCAATAAAAAAAACTTGACCTATTGAGAAGCAAGAGATATGTGCAAACATTACTCTCTTTGCCTTTCAATAGGTTCAAGTTAAAACTACTTTGGCTCCCCAAGTAAATCTTAACACTAACCGATTTCAACAATTTATTCATAAGTCAGCTTATCTGACCTATGAATTTGTATTTTATCCTTACGTTCTGAACAATATCATCGGGTGTTATACTTTCTCGCTCACATACTTCGATTTTTTCAATGAGAGTATTGAGGATTTCTTTGCTAAGGGTTTCTATTTTGGTAAATCTGCTCATCAATCCGAGAAACTTGTCCACTCCTGTGAAATGAGCCGTGGTTGCTTTCAGCTCTGCTTCCAGTTTTTCCTTTCTTGCAGTATAGCTTTCAATGCGGTTGTTGCACTCTGTTGACATTCTCTCAAAAAGCATCGCATTTTTGATAACACCGTCATAGTAGTCATCATAAAGTCTGCTGTACTTTTTGGTTTCTCTTTCAAGCATTTTTTCAAGCTCGCTGAGTTCAAACTTTATTTGACCTACATCGGGAAGATTTGTTGTTATCTTACATATCAAATTTTCTCTGAATGTATCGGAATTCATTTGATAATCAACAAGCATAGAATTTATATCAGACACAACGGCTGCATTCAGCTCATCAAGCGGAATATTGTGAGTTGTACATTTGTCCACTCCTGCTTTTTTCACCTTGCTGTTGGCACAGACATAAAATGTACTTTTGTTTGGAGGTGAGCTTATCCACATTGTACTTCCGCAATCAGCACATACAAGAATACTGCGGTACATATTATCAATGTTTTCAAGCTTTCGCTCTCTCCTTCTGCCATCAAGCCTTTCGTGAGCTGCATCCCACAATTCCTGTGTAATTATCGGATCGTGGGCATTTTCACATATTATCCATTCATCTCTGTCTGTGGTTACTACCTTTTGGCTCTTAAAATTCACCTTTCTTCTTCGTCCGTAAATAATTCGTCCAAGATAAACCTCATTATGCAGGAGATTGTTTATGGAGGATTTTCCCCAACTGTACGGATTCGGGGTACTGTAATCCCCTTTCGCATTGTCACGGAGAGCAGCAGGACTGAGAATTTTGTTTTCAAAAAGATACTCGGATATTTTCTGCATTCCCATTCCTTTGTAGGCAACCATTTCAAATATATCTCTGACAACCTGTGCGTTCTTTTCGTCAATGACAAGGTGATTTCTCTTTGTGGTTGATTTTATGTAGCCGTAAGGGAGATATGGATGAAGAAATTCACCATTCATTGATTTGGCTTTGAATGCCTGTCTGACTTTCTGCGACACCTCGGCAGGATATATCTCATTGATTGCACTTTTAATGGTCAGCATAAAATCATAATTACTATTGGCATTTATAATTGTGTTGTCAGCAATAATTATGAAATTAATGCCGTTTTCCGGGAAAAACATTTGAGTGTAGTAGTTCACCTTAATTGATTCCCTGCCGAATCTCGACAGGTCTTTTACTATTACTGTATCAACCTTACCTTTCTCGATGTCACTGATCATTCGCTTGAAAGCAGGACGTTCAAAGTTCGTGCCTGTGTAACCGTCATCACAGTAAAAGTCAACGATTGGTATCTGATTTGCCTTACAATACTGTGTTGCTATGGTTTTCTGCGTTTCAATCGAAATACTTGTGCCATCGTTCAGATCATCTTCCGATAATCTGCAATAACAAGCGGCTTTTAATAATCTCTGTTCCATAATCAAATTCCTTTCATTATGGTACAGCGAGTGATATTTGTAATTTGATTTTACCACATTAAAGCGGTAATGTCAAGTGTAAATTACACTCATACTGTATTTGTTATGGGTTCTGCTTCCTTTTGCATCTCTCTGACCAGTTCAGCTATCTTTTCTGCCATATAGTCGAGATATAATTCTTCAAGAGTCCTGCCCTCCTCTGAAAAAACACGTTCTACAATTATTTTGTATGTAGATTTCTTTTTCATTGTAATCCCCCTGCACTTCTTTTCATTATACTCATTATTCTGTACTTAATCGTCCTTGGTTATCTGCTTTTTGGCATTTAATGGTTTCATATTCATACCGATAAGTATATCATTTGCTTCATCAATACTCAGTCCAGAATTCCAACTTGACATTATCAGCAGAAAATATATTCTTTTATCCCGAGGATACGTAATGTTATAGCCTGCTATGGTAATGAGGTACAGTGCCTGAAAAATATTTGTATGCAGTGCGATACAAGCGGTTACTATTGTTTCAAGTGTCGGAACTGCTGTTTTTTGCCTGTATCGTACAATTGATACCTGAGATATGCCCGTGAGCCTTGAAAACTCTGCCATTGACATTCCGCTTGATTCAATGCAGCGTATCAATGCTTCGTTTATATCATCATCGGGTTTACTGTCAACGTTCATATCCGCAGTGCAAATACCGTATCGCAGCATATCGTACTTTTCCACACTATAACCTCCTTTCCCGTATTGATGCGTTTTCTATATGATAGCAGAGTGCTTTGCAAATGTCCATACTATCGCAATATAAGTCCGGACAACGTATTTATGGGATTTGCAGGCATACAAATTTTTCCACCCACGATTTTAAGGGAAAAATCTCTTATATCGCAATATAACGCCGAAAAATATTTTTGATGATTTTTGTTAAAAATCACAATGGATTTCATAGAATGTTAAGATTTTATCTTATTTTAAATTGGCTGTAAGTGGCTTATATTATCTATCTGTCCCTTTGTAATAGATTACTTTAGCTCCAATTACAATTTGCACTTATATCCGCTGTTTTGTACTGTCTTGTATTATTCTATCATATTTTAAAAAATTTTGCGACCCAACTCCTTCGGGTGAAAATTAACGTAAAATCGTCGTTTGTGATGACAGTTGTACGCTTCATTCCCCTATTTTCGTAATTCATCTACCCGAACCAGTTGTACCTTGTAGGAACGACAAAATTTTCTTGGGGTTTTATGTGCAATTTTACTAACCATAATTTTAGTATATAAAATACCGTATTGTACTTTTTCATACTATAATTTCCTTTCCCGTATCGTTGTGTTTTAAATATAATAGCAGACAAATTTCCAAATATCAATAAGCGTGACCGCTAAACCTCAACAACGTATTTACAGGCTTTCTTGCCACCCCATTTTTGTCAATTGCCTATATTGCAATATTCAGCCTTTAGCGCTCACGCTAAAGGTATAAATTTTTTCTTTTGATTTTTGTTGAAAAACACAATGGATTTCACAGAATGTTAAGAACTTTTCTTATATCAAATAAGCTCGGATTATCTGATATTCTGTAAATCCAACTGAACAAGAATAATTTTTATCTTCTGTATGTAACTTTATGTTATATAGTTTTATCTGTTGTCATTTGACATTTTTATCTTATCACGTTTAAAAAATTCTGTCTATATCAGTAGGTGACAGGATCTTTTTTAACCAGAAGAACGAATTTACGTCATTCAGAAGCAATATAAACTCTTAGAAGCAGCTTTTTATGCCATTTTTTCTGTCACCGACTGACAGAATGATATTTGTAAAATTTCTGTGTACGGTGCCCTCTTGCTATATTTCCGAGATGTTCCACCGGAACATCTCCAAACGAACTTCCAAACGAAAAAGAAGCAGCACGCCTTTCGGCATACTGCTCCCGTTACAGATCAAATCATTCTGTATGTGAGGTTTCAGTAGAACATTTTGATTGCCTAAGAAAACACTCCTCCTGTTTCACACTCTGATCCTTGTCTGAACTCTCTCGGTTTCCTTCAACCTTACGTTGTTACGCAACTGATTATACAAATCAATATTTTCTTCTGATTCATAAGAAAACGTTACGCATAGAGCATACGGTTGAGGTTGCTCTTGTTGAGCATACTTGAATCGTTCTTTTCCCGATATCAAAATATAAATATATGGTTCATCATTACCTTCCCATAAAAGGTCGGAGCCGCCTTGCGCTGATTTGCACCAACGTCTTTGCTGTAATGTAGATTTTTGAAGAGCGTCATATCCCGGCGAGAAGTCCTTTATCTTATATGCGTCTGGAAGATTCTTGAAATCTTCCTCTGTATCAGTACCCGTCTCTCTTTTTGCTTTGTATCTAATTAGAGTATCCTCGTCAATTCTACGGAATATTTCAATCCATAAATTGTTTGCCAAGTATTCTTTCCTGCTCATTTTCGTTACAGGATCGTAAGCCAAACTAACAGTAATAGATTTTTCCACTCTTATTTTGGCAAATTGTTGAGGTATAGGTATCTTGTATAAGTGGAAGTCTCGTAACGGAAGTTTATCCTCTGCAAATAAAGTTACTGCATTATCTGTAGAAACGAGTGATTGGTCAGAAATTTTCCCATAACCGTTCAATCTCATTAACCGTTCTCTTTTGGGATTATCCAGACCAGTATAATGTGTATCTGTTGAATTCATCCCCCATGTTTCCATTTCAGCTGAACACTTGGCAGAATTGGCAAGCATAGCACGAATCAAATTCGCAGAAGGTTTTTGACCAAGTTGCTTTTCTAAAGCACGTTCCAATCTTGCGGCCATATGAGTAACGTGTGGAGCAGAGAAACTTGTCCCACAAAATCCTTTGAAAATTTTCTCTGTCGTATGATTTAGAGTGGGTTCCATAAGATTTTGATCTGTCATCAACCAACGATTGTTTCCTCCTGCAATTTGACGGAGGGAATAGTTGCCGCCATAAGCAACAAAATCTGGTTTTATGGATTTATTTACACCCTTTCCAATTCTTGTGAATACCGAAGGGTAGTCTTTTTGACCAGCTGACAAAGGATTACCCATAGCTCCTCGCGGCAATGCCGGTTCTGCAGAACGAGTTATTGAACCAACGGTGACACTTAATGCGGAAGTAGCAGGATCAATCAAACGATGTTCGGGGTCAAATAACTGATCGCGACATTTTTGCATTAACTCGTCTCTGGACGAAAACTCATTAATTAATGGATTTGGAACATTGCCTGCACTTACAACAATAACAATATCCAATTCTCTTGAAAGATCGTCCAACATGCTTGCCCAAGGGAACTGTCGCCCACCTTGATAGATACTCTCACCATTTCCAGCAGACAAATTAAAAATACGGCACCCATATGTATCGTGAAAATATGTGATAGCATCTTTAACAATCTTTTCTGGACGAACATCTTCGGGGAAAAATGGATTTCCATTCTTGTCATGCATTATTTTGCCATTACAAATTCTTACAAGAGGTGTAAAGGTTCGGCTTTGAATCGAATCATGAAAATCTCCGTAAACAACAATGCCCGCAACGCCTGTCCCGTGCCCATTCAAATCTGTAGTTGAGTGCTCCGTTGTATCGAATTCTTCTTCTGCAACAACCACAGTTCTGAGTAACGGGTTGCCTGTGAATACGCCAGAATCCAAAACAGCTGCCAAAGGGGCGTCATCATCAAGTGTGTCTTTTACAATTGGAGTAAAGTCATGAGAATACAACTCAAACGGCTCTTGTGCGATAGGTTCGTAAGGCAATTCTACCATACAAACGATATCCAAATTCAGTAAAGCATTCAAGGAGAATTCATTTACTTTAACTCGTCCTAGCAAAAGCCCAGATATTTCAAACAAATCTCCTAAAAGCTGACTTCCTTGAGTTCCCAATGCCTGTCGTATCTGACGTTCTATTTCAAGTTTTTTTGATCTGTCATTGTTAAACCATATATCGACATTAACAATAAAGAAACCTGTGTCCGGCGTAATGCTCTCTGTAAATGATTTTAACCTAGTACCTATTCTATCCTCTCGTGTCATGCTTCGAACAGCTTCTATACAACGAAATAAATCTCTGCGCTTTGCATAGGTCAATAATTCTGTATCAACTTGCTCGTCGGATTCCCAAAGGGCTCTTTCTACATTGAACTGGTCAATTGCCGCTTTGTTTTCAAATTGTACAACTAACTTTGAATTATCTGTTCCTGCAATAGGGGTTTCCTCAACCAAGTACAATTTGAATCTTCCAAGAATTAGTTCTAATATCTCATTCGGTAATGCCTCACTTGATATCTCCATAACCATCAAACTATCGGTTTCAATACCTATATCTCGACGAGCGGCAAGTATAGACTCAGAAGCCTGTGACAATTCAGATTTTAGTTTCCGACCATGCTGCACATTCGACCGTAATGGAGGTTTAGGTGCTTTGGGGTTGGAATGCCCGCGATATGTGGCAACTACTTCTTGACGCTCTATTTGAATGTGATCATATTTATCCATCACGTAACCTCCTTTATCAAATTAATACTGACTTTTTCGCAAGGACACCAGTAATTGTTGTTTTTCTACAGCTGCTTCAATATCCTTTTTGGTGTAATTTCGCCTTCCATCAAGGATACATTTTCTCATAATCGTCTTACATATATTCTCAACATCCGCATGTGAAAATGCTTCTGTACTTCCTAAAAATGTTTCGAATGCATGTGATGGACCATTAAACTGCTTTAACCTCAGAGAAAACAAATTAAGTTTTTCTTGTTTTGATGGCAGATCAAACCGAATAGTATCATCGAATCTACGCCAAATCGCATAGTCTAAAGATTGTTCGAAGTTTGTTGCAGCAATAATAATTGAGTGTCCTTTAAAATTATCGATTTGTTGCAAAAAGGTATTTACTACTCGTTTTATTTCTCCATGCTCTGTTGTATCATTTCGGCTTCTACCAATTGCGTCAAATTCATCAAACATAATAACAAAACTATCATATCTAGCAAAATCGAAAACTTTTTTAATATTGCTTGCGGTTTCTCCCAAATAAGATGACACTAACGCATCATATCTTACATACATTAACGGTATTCCAATTTCAGCTGCTATTACACTTGCACATAATGTTTTCCCACAACCAGGAGGACCGTAAAAAAGTATTTTATTTATAGGAGCAACACCATTGCTCATTAATACATCCCAATTTTGAAATTCACGAATAATTTCTTCTAACTGCAAGATTTTTTCTTTAGGAAGAATCAAATCATCGAAATATTCATCAGGATAATATATTTCAACTAATCGTTCATCTTTATCTGTATTCTGTGAAACAAACATTTTTGTTGTTGGCATTGAATTTCTATAGGATTTCTTTACTCCATTCAAAACCATTTCTAAGTCATCTGCCAATACCATGTGATTTTTTTTCCTCTCGTCAGCAATAATTTCATGAGCAGTTTTTATGAACAGCTCTCTGTCATCGTTGTTAAAACTACTAAAAAGCTTCTTTAAAAGGTCAGCTCGTGCCATATATATCTCCTTTCTAAATTGCAAATTAATTTGGTCAGTAAAGTTAGTATTTGGACAGCTCTGTCATAATTTCATCATCTATGCAATTTTTTTTACAATACTCAAGAAGGCACATTTTTGCCAAACCACTTGGCACAGTATGACCATTTTCCCATCGATTTATTGTAGAGAAGCTCACATTTAATTCCCTAGCAAATTGTTCTTGCGTATAGTTTTGCTTCATACGAATTTGCTTCAAAATATCAGAAAAACTCATTTGTTTATACCTCCATATTATATATTATAGCATACGCTATAGCAGATGGCAAGTAGATGTACAAATTTAATTAAATAATTTGATATTTCTTTTGTTTGCATTTTTAAAATGACAACAACTACTCATTTTCTATTTTATGATACAGTATTTCTAATACATCACTTATCGTCAATTGGTATTATACAATTATTTTTTCATATTATTCCACATTTAGAAAGATGTATCAATATACTGGTAATTTGCCAATAGAGCATAAAAGATATAGATACGCATCACAGGATTTACTAGTAGCATAGCGGAATATATACTTCAGAATTGCTATTACTCTGACAGTTGATATCACCATTACGCTGTTACAAATCAATGTAATAATTTCACACGTAATATTTAACGAAGTCAGCCGAACAAGCCGTAATACCATTGTAATATCACACAAAATCCTTCTACATCACCAGTATCACAAAATATAAGATAAACAAATGTGACTATTTAATTAAATGTTTTATTATTCCCATCTTAAGCCCTTGCAATTATTCGCATTTCAGTATATAATGATATTGGCAGGTGATTATATGAATTACATTAGCGTAAAACAGGCTGCAGAAAAATGGCAAATGACACCTAGACGGGTACAGATTTTATGCAACAACAATAGGATAGTTGGTGCCCAAAGAGTAGGAAATGTATGGACAATTCCTGAAAATGCCGAAAAACCTGATGATGCTAGAAAAAAAGTTTCAAAAAGTGTAGATCGCGTAAATACTAATATATTAATTGAACGGGTATGGGCAATGCCAAATAAAAACACATTTGAGATTAAACCTATTCACGATTTGATTACAGAGGAACTTACGAGTGGATTGTGGATTGACCCTTTTGCAAATAGAAATAAATTTGCCACTATAACCAATGATCTCAATATGGAATTTGATACAGACTATCATTTAGATGCTTTAGACTTTATGAAAATATTCGATGATAATTCTGTTGACGGCGTATTATATGACCCTCCATATTCCCCTAGACAGGTAAGCGAATGTTATAATAATGTCGGATTAAATGTGACATGGGATACTACAAAAGCATCCTTTTGGGGCAACCACAAACGTGAAATATCCAGAATAGTTAAACTAGGTGGTAAAGTAATCACTTTTGGATGGAATAGCGGTGGCATAGGGTATAAGTACGGATTTGAAATTGAACGAATACTCCTTGTTCCTCATGGTGGTTGGCACAACGATACTATTTGTACAGTTGAGGTAAAAACACACGAATGTAAGACCATAAATAATGAAAGTAGGGCTAAAGATAAAATGATGAGAAAATGTAATACAGGAAACCTTACCGATGTAGATAAGAAACTAATTGAGGCTATATCCGCTCTACCAGAAGATTATTGGGATTTCAAAAACGACGATGTCAGAGAATTTACACACGGAATACATAATTATCCTGCTATGATGGTATGCCCAATCAGTAGAAATATAATAAAACTCGTACAGCAAGTTCGAGAAATTGATACAATTTTAGACCCTTTTGCTGGTTCCGGGACTGTTCTTGTAGAGGGTATGTTAGCTGGAATAAACAAGGTGTATGGAACTGATATAAATCCACTTGCCCTATGTTTATGTAAAGCAAAAACCACTAATATTGATATATCTAAATTACAGGCAGCTGTTCATTTTCTTTACTCAAGAATAAATGAAGAATATTCATCATATATGCTTCAGATAAATGGCGTTGATGATATAATGAGAAAATCATACAATCTCGATTTAACTGCTAAATTTGGCTGGGGTGCAGAAGCACCAAAATATTTGGAAAAATATAAAAGCGATAATTTTTTAAACATAGAAATACCTAATTTCAAAAACATCGGGTATTGGTTCAAACCTAGAGTGATTCTTTTGCTTTCTTTAATCAGAAGTGAGATTGATAAAATTGAAGATGATGATATAAAGCGATTTATATATATTGCTTTCAGTGAAACAATTCGATTTGTTTCTAATCGCCGCAATGGAGAATTCAAAATGTTTAGAATGCCTTCTAACAAAGTTGAAACATTCGAACCAGATGTAATTAAAGAGTTTTCTATTATATTAAATCGAAATGTCGAAAAAATCAATTCTTTTAACGAAGCTTTATCAGAGCTAGAAAGTAAGTCTGATGTTTACATTTTCAACAATAATGCAACTACGCTTGAAGATGTACCTAATAACTCTATCGATTTGGTTGTAACCTCCCCGCCATATGGAGATAGCCGAACAACCGTTGCGTATGGTGAATACAGCCGATTATCATTGCAATGGTTAAAACTATTTGAATTAAGTGAAAAGGAAATAATGGGGATAGACAAAACCTTGATGGGTGGAAAAAAGTACCGAAACGGCTTTGAATATAATGTTTCAAGTGACATCCTAAAAAAGTCTCTGGAACACATAAAAGAAATAGATATTGAACGTGCTGGCGATGTTTATAGTTTTTATTTTGATTTGGAACATGCTATTTCAGCAATTTCAGAAAAAACAAAAACTGGTGGATATCAATTCTGGGTTGTTGGAAACAGAACTGTTAAAGGAGAATTGCTTTTAACCGATGAAATTATAGCCGAAATTGCCAATAATTACAATCTTGAACACATTCATACAATTAATCGCAATATCATTAATAAAGTTATGCCTTCTCTTAACTCACCTACAAATGAAACAGGGAAAAAATCTTCCACAATGACAAATGAACATATTGTAATACTCAGAAAAAGATAAAGAATAACGCTAATTATAGAATTTTCGCAAAGCGTCTTGCCTTGCTTTTTCTCATTCTTCGGGGTGTTTTTTTCAGCAGCAATCATCGTTTGGAGTTCTTTTACTATGACAAGGATTGGGTTATTGTTTTATATATGACTTACAATGTTCATACGCATTCTTTGCTTATGATTTCAAAAGTATAACAAAATCGAGATAACTTGAAAAAATCTAAGAGTGGATTGAAGAAATCAAACAAATCAGCAGAGATTAAATATTTTAAGACAACGTTGCAATGATGTAGTGGGGAGAAGGAGAAATTATTCTAAAAATTTGAATACAGTTGGTTGATATGAAAACCAAATAAAAGTAAAGCAACTCTACAAGAAAAATTCTTGTGGAGTTGCTTTTGTTTGTAGTGGATTCATAGTGTGTAAGGTGTTATAAGCGTAAGTGGTACATCTTGCCACTCATTGTCTGTAGACTTAAAGTATGCTTAGATGTATAATTAACATATGGAGGTATAATCATGGACATTATAAAAGTGTTTGGTACAAATCTGAAGAAATATAGAACAGAACAAGGTTTATCACAGGAAAAATTTGCTGACGAGTGTGGTCTGCATCGCACCTATATCAGTGATATTGAGTGTTTTACAAGAAATGTATCACTTGAGAATGTGCAGAAGATTGCAGATGCACTTCATATTGAAAGCTATAAACTACTTATTGAATGTGAGGAGAAGATATGATTTATACTCTTGATGACTTTGTGCGAGAATACTCTGCAATAAAAGCAAAGGGGTGGATAAAAACTCACCGTGCCGGATCCACTGGAATTGGAAAAACTTTAGAAGATTTACTTGGCATTCCAGAAAACAATTTTGATGAGCCTGATTTTGGAGAATACGAACTAAAATCGTGCAGAATAGACTCTCAAAGTATGCTTACAATGTTTACCCGTGCGCCGCAACCAGCAAGAGCAAACACATACTTAAGGGAAAAATATGGTTATTCTAGTAGTGTTTACGATAACAACGAAAAAGTTTTGCATTCAACATTATCAGCTGATAGATTTACTTCCATTGCGAATACGGGGAACGAATTAAGAATTCTATGTAAAGATGATGGTATATATATTCAGTCGCAAAATGAAATCGAAAATGTGTTTTGGTCAAGGGATGCACTTAAACGCTGTTTTGAAAAGAAATATAAAAATAAATTTGTTTATGCTAAAGCATATGCAAGAGGTATAGGTGCTAACGAAGAATTTCACTTCGTTGAAGCATATAAAGTGTCTGGGTTTGACTATGAATCTTTTATTGATTTACTTGAAAAAGGGAAAATATACGTTGATTTGCGTATAGGTCAATATCACGAAGGGAAGAATAAAGGAAAAACTCATGATCACGGCACAGGGTTTAGAATTCGTGAATCTGACCAAAATTTATTGTTTAAAAACAAAGAGAGAATAGTTTAACTAAATAAACACTATAAGCTGTGTCACAAGTAAGTTGGCTTACTTATAGATTGTGATTTAAAAAATGTGTTTTGTTAATTCGAGCATATTACATCCAACAACCGCCTTTGTCATTATTTTTACAATAATGACAAAGGCGGTTGTTGGCGTAATATGGAAGATATTGTAATTTGCACAGTTGAAAATTAAGGCTCTCTAAAATCTATTGAGAAATGGTAAATTATTATCCAAATGCTTCACCCCCGTGCTCGTTAAACACCAAACACGGCACTTCTTTTACCTCACCGCCCCAAGAATAGAACCGCCCCGAACATTTTCGTTCATCTCCGTTTTCTGCTCCGCCTTTCCTTTTTCCTCCGCAAGACGAATCCTCTCCATTTCCTCTTTAGCTTGTTCCAGCAAAATCTCATAATCACTTTTCATTCGACTATCGTAAAAATCATAGAAGTCATAAATCTCCTTACGCTTTTCAAAGGCGAGGGAGATTTTTTCGCCTATTCCCTCAAGCTGCCGTTTCATTTCCGCAAGTTTTTCTTGATGAACGGAAATATCTTCAGCAGTTTTCACTCCTGCGTCCTTGATGTAATTGTATTTCGCAAGCTCCTTGATGTCCTTTGCAAGCAAGGATTTTCGGCTCAGCACTTCCAGATATTTCGGAATTTCTTCAATCAGCTTTTCCTCCTCTGCAATTTTTTTCATAAGCTCGTCCTTTTCATTTTTCAAATCGGCAAGAGCCTTGTCCGCATCGGCAGCAGCTTTCTTGAAATCATCAGCCGAGTGAATATCATTCTCCTGCAAAAAGAAAAGCAGCTCCGAGGATTTTACAACTTCCCGATAAGTCGCAAGGTTCAGCCTGTCAGCTTCGGGTTTTCGGTAAAGCTCAATCTGTATCTGCCTGATACACAAAGCATACTCTCGCTGAATACCTTGATACTTTAACGCTTCGGACAACGGCATTTCAAGATTTTTGTTTGCAATGCGATACTCCAGATGTTCAAGAGAATATCCGTCACCCAAACAAAAACTGCGGATTGCTTTCCGATTCGGTCGGACCTTAATCGCAAGATATTTTCCTCGGTTAATTCCATAGCCTTTCGCTTCAAGCTCTTTTACCAAATCGTCAATGCTATGCACATCGGCTTTCGCAACAAGCCTGTCTATCTCATCACACAAATTCTGTTTCCAAGACTTTCCCTCTCGCCGTAATTTGTATTCACCGTACTTGTGGTTCGGTCGATACTTAGGCTTTTCAATTACCGACAAACCGTGAGCTTTTGCAACCTCATCGGAAATTTTTCTGCAACGCCGCAAACTTTCCTTGTTCGCATACCAATGCTTTCCATCAAGGTCATAGGGAGCAACCGCAAAATGATTATGTACGTGACAGCGATCAATATGTGTCGCACACAAAACCATATGATTTTTCCCGAAAACTTTTTCCGCCCACTCCAAGCCAATCCTATGAACTTCCGCCGCCGACACTTCTCCGGGTTTAAAAGATTGAATATAATGGTGCAGACGAATTTGTCTTTTTTCCCGCTCTGCGGTTTCATTTTTTATGGAGCATTTGAAAAATCTCTTGTTGGAAAATCTCTCAAAGAGAAGTCTAAAATCCTCGTATGCACTCGCCGCATTGGTCGAACAATTCAATCCTGTGATTAAAGTCCCCTCGATTTTTTTC